>Ga0105046_10002821_pt1 | contig 27456 bp, 17 predicted proteins | sample MAT03_FD_78385 | JGI IMG/M metagenome (GOLD analysis project Ga0105046, IMG submission 78385) | Freshwater microbial communities from Lake Fryxell liftoff mats and glacier meltwater in Antarctica - MAT-03 (megahit assembly) | ecosystem: Environmental > Aquatic > Freshwater > Ice > Liftoff... | reverse complement strand
CATTCCCATCGGTCGGGCCGGTGCGGCGCGGCTACAGTATATGCGTTTGGGACGCGGTACCAGTCAGCACGTTTTGATTGCAGGAAAAACAGGCTCCGGCAAATCCACGCTGCTGCATATTCTGATCACCAATCTGGCGTTGTATTACAGTCCTGATGAAATCCAGTTTTATCTGATCGACTTTAAGAAGGGCGTTGAATTTCGCACCTATGCCGCCAACAAGCTGCCTCATGCCCGCGTCGTGGCTATTGAGAGTGATCGCGAATTCGGTTTGAGCGTTCTGGAACGCCTTGACGAAGTGTTGCAGGAGCGCGGTGAGTTGTTTCGTATTCGGGGCGTGCAGGACGTTCCTTCATTCCGTCGGCAGTTCCCTGACGAACGCATGCCGCGTCTGCTGCTGTTGATCGACGAGTTTCAGGAATTCTTCACGACGGAAGATCGTGTTTCGTCGCGTGCATCGTTACTGCTGGATCGCCTGGTGCGGCAGGGCCGAGCGTTCGGAATCCATGTTCTGCTCGGTTCACAGACGCTTGGAGGAGCGTACTCACTCGCCCGCAGCACAATGGGTCAGGTGGGAGTCAGAATTGCGTTGCAGTGCAGCGAGAGCGATGCACATTTGATTTTGAGCGAAGAGAACTCAGCCGCTCGTCTGCTGACGCGCCCCGGTGAAGCGATTTACAACGACGCCAATGGTATGGTGGAAGGGAATCATCCGTTTCAAATTGCATGGCTGGATGAAGCGCAGCGAGAGTCAATGATTCTCGCCATGATTCAACGGCCAGACTATCATCGAAATTCCGACGGCCGCATGATTGTCTTTGAAGGCAATGTCGCCCCCAGCCTGGAACTCTGCAGCCCGCTCAACGCCTGGCTTTCATGCACACCGGATGCCACACGGCATTTTGTCGATACGCTGCCCGCGTGGATCGGTGAACCAGTTGCCATCGCCGCACCCTTGTGCGTTGAGTTTCGGCGATCCGGTGGTCAGAACGTATTGATTGTTGGTCAGGAAGGAGAACTGGCTGACACCATTCTGGCATCCACAATTGTGAGCTGGACTTTGGGATGTGCCACAGAAACTGACGACCGAACTTCGCAACTCACATTGCTCCACGATGGGCGTGATCGTGCGTCTCAGACACGATTCGCTGAGACATTTACCTCGAATATTGCGCCCCGATTTCGTCTTGCTGAAAACAAAGATGCAGATGCTGTTGTCGCTGACCTCTGGCAGCAGATGACAGCTCGAGAAAGCGGCGGCGCTCCGCCTGATAGTCCGGAATTGATTTTGGCGATTCGCAACATTGGTCAGTTCCGTTCATTGCGACGTGATGAAGACGACTATGGGATGTCGGGCTTCGGTGCGGCGAAGGCAGGGACGCCAGCGACGATGCTGGGTGACCTGATTCGCAAAGGGCCTTTGGTGGGAATTCACGTGATCATCTGGTCCGACACCTTCAGCAACGCCATGCGCTGGCTATCGACGTCGCTGCTGCGTGAATTTGACAACCGCATTGCTTTCCGTCTGAATCAGACGGATTCGGCCAGCCTGATCGATACCCCGGTGGCCGCCGCCCTCAGCCCGGGCCGCGCGATCCTGTATCGCGATCAGACGGGGAGCGCCGACCGTTTCCGACCGTTCAACTGGCCTTCCGGTGGATGGCTGCAATCCATCAGTGGGGCACACGAAGCTCGGGAAGATCAGCTGGAATTCGACATTGATGAAATGACGATTGAGTGATCCTGGGGAGGCATGATTCGGCACCGCTTTTTTTCAGCGAGCCGAGAGGCAGACCCTAACGGAAGGATACGATGTACTTGGAAACAGGGTGCATCGACAAATGATGCGGGCGTCACACTCACGGCGAGCGGCAGCGCGTCAGCCCTCCGAGTGTTTTCAATGCGGCTCCTTTAGACAATCATCTCCTCCACTGTCACGGCAAACACGAAAGACCGTGTGGCGCACATTGCCGGTCATGTCCTGACGCGGAGGGCTGACGCCCTCCCGCTCGCCTTGAAGCGCTTGTTCAATTGGCTGGCCGAGCCGTGTCAGCACCCGATCTGTGCAAGTCATTTCAAATGACAAATTCAGACTCTGAAATCGTCTACTTGCCCTGTCCATCCCTACTTTTTACTTCTTATCACCGCCCACCAAAAGGGATCACTTGCAATAGACATCTCCACCAGATATATCCCGAAGGTGGCGATAATCCTGCTGCTACTCGCTTTATCAGTGACTGTTCCTGATACCTGTTATTGTTATTTGGCGAGTCGCGGACTGGGCCAGTTTTCAGGAGTCTCAGTTAGTTGGGAAATCCGAGAATGGACGATGTTCAGTCAGACAACCCGTATTCGCCGCCGCGCCTTACCACGTCGCATCAACTGAAATCATGGCCTGGCAATTCCCGTTCCGGGTTCTTGCTTGCCTCAGTAATATGTGGCTCAGTCATTGCCCCGTTGGTTCTTGTCGCGATGGTCGTGGCGTTCGGGAATGATTACGTCGCGATATATTTGTTTCTGATCGTTCTCCTGTTTTCGCTGTACGCAGCTATGATGCGGCCGGCGTTCTCGCTCTTTGCCAATGTGCTGTTCACTATCTGCCTGATGCTGGTATTAATGACTATCGAATTCCCCGAACTACTTGCAGGCAAAGTGCCTGCATCGTTTCACGTTCACTGGACCGGGATTGCGGTGCTCTTTGGCTGTGCCACTGCGGTCTCCGGTGTCGCCATGTTCGTGCGCAATGTGAAGCCCAATCTTCTTCGCCATTGGGTCGTACTGGACACCAGCAGAGTGCAGATTCGAAGCCAAATAACTTATGAGGCTTAGACTTCGCGAGCGTGGAGTTAGATTGACGGTTGAGCGGAATGGGCTTGTGGCGGTGCGAGCCATTCGAGCCGAAGCTCAAGGCATTTGTTCAAGAAGGCCGGTGGTTGAACGTCGACGGGTGGCGTATGGGAAAAGCAATTTTGCGTCAATGTGCTTCGGCGATTTCTGTGGGTCCTTTCTGCCGGAAAGGATTTTCAAAATTGCCGCAAGGCGAACCATCAGCGGGTCGTCACAGGGCGAAACAACAAGCGGTGCAGTGATCTCCGGCGACATGCTTTGGCGGCGAAACGTGTTTGGTCGCAGGTCGCAGGTCGCAGCGGGGCTGCGAAGTCCTTTCCGGCAGAAAGGACCTACTTCAGCGCGGTCTTTCCGCCGGTCCGGACAGAATGAGCAGGCACCATTGCCAGACAGACGCTAAAACTGCTCACTATAATACGGTCACATCAACCACCGCCGCGACAGCGACTTACTTGAACTCGCCTAGAGATACGGCAGAAATCCGCAAAGCACATTCTGGCGGCTCTGCAGTTTTTCAATCATCTGATTGAGTTCCCGCATCTCCGGAATGGATTCACGGCGAATGGATGGGCCTCCTTGCGGGAGCGGATTTCCGTTGGCATCCGTCTTTGGCCCTGCATCATCGTCTTCAGAATTCCTGCCGGGACTGACGTACGCAGGATATCTGGTCGGGGCATCGTGTTGCACGGTGTCCTGCGAACGCTCAGTGCTCTGCGGATTCGGCTGACCAGTCCAGCGGAAATTCCAGACCAGCAACACCAGCAGACAAGCGGCGACGACGCTTCCGGCGACCCGAGCGCGATCGACCCAGCGCCCCCAGCGCACCTGCTGATGCATGCTCAGCACCACACGTTCACGGAGCCCGGAAGTCAATTGAGGCAACGTACCGGCGGCTTGCAGAAGATTGTGCTCCGGCCGCGATGGTTCCGGAATCTTCAGAAATGGATCACTCATATCAGTCACACTTCCGGTCAAAAAAACGGCAGGACAAACAGCAGGGTAGGAAATTCGGGGGCTATCGAACAAGTGGTTCAAGGCTTCGTTGGAGTTTTTCCATGGCATATCGATATCGGCTGGCCACAGTGTTCTGGGACAGTCCAAGTGCTTCGGCAATCTCGGCAAACGTCAATTCTTCCCAGTGCTTAAGAATGACAACTTCGTATTGATTCTTTGGAAGAGTCTTCAGCATCCGCCGCACTGTGTCAGCTGTTTCTTCATGGACGATTTGCGATTCCACACTTTCTTCGCCGGAACCGCGTTCGGCGACTTCCAGACCTGCCCGTTTACGTTTCTGAATGATCCGCAATGCTTCATTACGAACGGATCGAATCAGATACGGCCACGGGGCTTCGGCTTTGGCCAACAACCGAGGCTTAAATGCGATCCTTGCAAAAGCCCCCTGCAAAGCATCCTCGGCATCCGGCTGATTTCCAGTAATCGTGATGGCAAACCGAACCAATCGCTGAGCCGCCAGGTCAAACATCTCCGTCAGCGCAAGTTCCGGCTGCTCCGTCAGGCGATCGACGCAGTAGCGAAAATTTGCCTGAAAGTCGGAAATTTCGTGCGGGTTCACGGTATTACTAAAAGTCATTCTGCCGGCAAGTTTGTCTGCCGGATCTGGAAATTCTCAGTGAGAAAGATATTTTCCCGAGCCAGAAATGGCCAGCGCAGGCATAAAAACATCGTTTTGCATGTTAATCGCAATTGTTTACTCATTCAATTGAAAGGAATTTTCTGTGTTTAACACCGTGGCCGTGGCTGGCGCGACTGGTGCCGTAGGACGAATTATCCTGCAATTGCTGGCTGAACGTAAGTTCCCGGCAAAGAACTTTCGCTTCCTGGCCTCCGCGCGCAGCGCCGGTCAGATCATCGATTTTGCTGGCAAACAGATCACGGTCGAAGAATTGACCCACGACTGCTTTGAGGGCATCGATCTCCTGATCGGCAGCACTCCGGACGAAACCGCCGCTGAATTCTTCCCGTCTGCCATCAAAGCCGGCTGCAAGGTTATTGACGAATCCGGCTACTGGCGGATGAATCCGGACGTTGCTCTCGTTGTACCGGAAATCAATCCGCAGGCAGCGCTCGATGCGAAAGGAATCATCTCCAGTCCCAATTGTTCAACGACACAGATGGTGCTGGCTCTGAAACCCCTCCACGATGCCGCAAGAGTTCGCCGCGTCGTCGTAAGCACCTACCAGGCCACAAGTGGAGCCGGCTTGCAGGGCACAGCCGATCTGCTGGCCGGTAGCCGCGCATCGCTGGAAAACGCTGACTATCAATACAAGATCTTCAAGCATCCGATTGCCTTCAACGCAATTCCTCAGATCGGCAGCTTCCAGGAAAACGGCTACACGAGCGAAGAACTCAAAATGGTGTATGAGACTCGTAAAATACTCGGCGACGAATCAATTCAGGTCTGTGCGACGTGTATCCGTATCCCGGTTTCCAATTGTCACAGCGAATCGGTGAATGTGGAAACAGAACGACCGCTCTCCGCGGACGAAGCTCGCACACTGTTCGCAGCGACACCGGGTATCACGGTGATGGACAACATTGAGTTGGGGCATTACCCGATGCCATCGAACTGTGACGGAAGTGATCAAGTGTTTATCGGTCGGATCCGGAAAGATATGTCGCATCCAAACTGCATTACGTTCTGGTGCGTGTCTGACAATCTGCGCAAAGGCGCAGCCACGAACGCCGTTCAAATCGCTGAATTGCTGGCAAAACATCAAACAGCGAAGTGATTTCGTTTTTCACGCGGAACGCCACAGATATGCACCCATGCACAAGTTTTCGCACACAACTTGTTTAACCGCGTGCCCATCGGGCCGCGTTTTACTCGCGAAAGCGCGGGGCGATGCCCACGCGGTTAAACGAAGGTCGAAAACTGGCGCTAGCGCCCTGCGGCTAATAAAATCAGCCGCCACGCGCTAGCGTCCGGTTGCTTGCCTAACAGAGGCCGCTTTTTTTCAACATCGACAATTCAGGGAAATCTGAAGAAATTCAGGGCAAAGGCTGTGGCCTTGCCAAGCGTAACTGCGATATTCTTTGATAGCGAAGTGAGATTGAGTCTCATTTGCGACATGCCTTTGGCGTGCCATCAATGATCTGGGTTTGGGTGCAGCTTGGAAAAGGGGTCAGGAACCAATAGGGCGAACCACCCTTCGGGCCATTTGGCTATTGGTTCCTGACCCCTTTTTCAAGCCTCCATTTTTTTGAGCTGGCGGTGGTCTCGTGAATACATTGCGATTGGCTGATTTGGCTCCTGGCGCATCTGCGATTGTTACGGCAGTTTCAGGGGCAAGCCGGATGGCTTCGCGACTCATGGAAATGGGATTCGTGCCGGGCGCAGCCGTTCAGGTGTTGCGCAGGGCACCGTTTGGTGGCCCGATTCAATACCGCGTTCATAGCGTCTCGATTTCGATGCGAGTTGCCGAAGCGGCGTGCATTTCCGTAACGAACGATGCGGCATGGTCTGAACCTGCCGTCACTGCATCCGCCGCTGAGCTGCAGGTTGCCGCCACTTGATGGACGGAGTCGAGTGCCGTGACTATGCCTTCGCCCGCAATCCGCTCCGCCAGTACCCGCCCGGCGCGAGTCGCATTGATTGGCAATCCGAACACTGGCAAGAGCACACTCTTCAATGCCTTGTCCGGCATGCGTGTCCGGACCGGAAATTACCCCGGCGTTACCGTGGAAAAACGTGTCGGTCGCACGCAGTGGTCAGGGCGTAACATCGAACTGATTGATCTGCCAGGAACGTACAGCTTATCACCGAAGTCGCCCGATGAAATGGTCGCAGTCCAGGTGTTGACCGGATGTTACGATGAGCCGAAGCCGGATCTGATCGTCTGCATCTGTAATGCATCGGCCCTCGAACGGAATCTTTATCTCGCGACTCAGGTGCTGGAAGTCGATTGTCCCGTGATTCTCTGCCTGAACATGTGGGATGCGGCTGTACGTGCAGGAATTCAGATTGATACAGAGTCTCTGAGTCGCGAATTGGGTGTGCGTGTCGTGGCGACATCGGCCACTCTTCGAGAAGGGTTGGCCGAACTGAAGGCGGCCGTTGTGGAATCGCTGACGGCATCCGAGGCTGTTGCAGAAGGTGCTTCCCATCGAACCTGTGCACATGCTGCCGGCATTCTCTCCGGGCCGGTTGCAATGGAAATCGACCGGCTTAAAGAATTGCTGACAACGCTCGGCATCCCGGCGGCTAAGCGTTCGCCATTCCTGGTGACGCGCAGTCTGCTCGATCCTGCCGGTTCGGTGGAATGTCTCCTGACAAACGACGCCGGATCAGCATACAGCGAAGCGCTTGATGAATCGCGAAAACTCCTTGCCGCAGCCGGCGATGAGATTCCTGGCGTCGAAGCAAGGCAGCGTTACCAGTTTATCAGCCGGGTGTTGTCGCGTGTGCAGAAGCGAACCAGGGCACCTTCGGCGACACTCACCGATCGCATTGACGCAGTCCTGACACATCGCGTCTTCGGATTTCTGATCTGTCTGGCAGTTCTGATGTTTGTATTCTCGACGATTTACTGGTTTTCACAGCCAGTGAGCGAGACCGTTGAAGGCGTGTTGGGCTGGATCAGTTCGCAGATCAGACATACGATGGCACCAGGACCGCTGCGGAGCCTGCTGACAGAAGGAATCGTGGCTGGTGTCGGTTCGGTGCTTGTCTTTCTGCCGCAGATCTGTCTGCTGTTTCTGTTTATCGGCCTTCTGGAAGACTGCGGCTACATGTCCCGGGCGGCGTTTATGATGGATCGGCTGATGGGACTTCTGGGGCTGAGCGGTCGGTCATTTCTTCCGCTCATGTCTTCGTTTGCGTGCGCGGTTCCAGGCGTCATGGCGACGCGTGTGATCGATGATCGGCGTGACCGGTTTGTCACAATACTCATCGCACCATTAATGAGTTGTTCGGCTCGGCTACCCGTGTATGTGCTGATGATTGGTGCGTTCATTCCGGATACGGGTCTGCTTGGCGGCTGGCTTCCATTGCGTGCAGTGGTGTTGTTTGCCATGAGCACACTTGGGCTGGTCGTTGCAGTCCCGGTGGCACTGATCCTGCGCAGAACGTTGCTGCGAGGAGAACCGTCTCCGTTCCTGCTGGAACTACCGGATTACCACCTGCCGTCGATGCGCGTCGTGTTGCTGCGGGTCTGGGAGAGCGGCATGTCGTTCGTCGTCCGCGCTGGCACGCTGATTTTTGCAACCAGTGTGCTCGTGTGGGCCGCCGGTTCATTTCCCGGTGATCACGCGCAGCAGTATGCGTTGACCGCTCAGATTGAAGCGCTGCAGGCAGTGGACGAAGAGTCCAATCTGGCGGAGATTGAAACTCTTGCGGCTCAGTTAAATCTGCAGAATTCACAGCTGCTGGAACAGAGCCTCCTGGGCCGGATGGGAGTTGCGATTGAACCACTTGTGAAACCGCTCGGCTGGGACTGGCGGATCGGAGTGGCAGTCATTGCATCGTTTCCCGCACGCGAAGTCGTCATCGCAACGATGGGAACAATTTACAGTCTCGGCGGTGATGTGGACGAAGAAAACGCCGGACTCCGCGACACTCTGAGGGGCGCCAAATGGCCCGATGGAACGCCGGTTTTTTCAATCCCGGTCGCGATCTCCATTATGGTGTTCTTCGCTCTTTGTGCGCAGTGTGTCTCCACGCTGATGGTCATCCGCCGCGAAACGAACAGCTGGCGCTGGCCAGTGTTTTCCTTCGTATACATGACGGTCCTCGCCTACATCGGCGCGTTTCTGTCGTATCAGATCGGAATGCGTCTGTAACGCGCGCGGAAGATGATCTACGCTTACCTTTTGAAACATGTGGCAGATGAGTCAAGTTTTGTGGGCGATGGCGGAACGATCGAATGTAGGATGGACATTCACGTCCGTCGCAAAAGCTCTTAATCTTAATCTTAATCGCGGCTGGCACCGCCCCCACTTCCCGGTAACCTTGCACGACTCACTTTGCCATGTGGGATTAAGATTAAGAGTAGGATTAAGATGATGAATTCCACAAGCCTGTGGGGAGCCCCCCACATGAGGCCAATCTCTCGGACATGAATGTCCAAGTTACAGGAATCGCAGCTATGGACCGAGCTCAGGAACTCGGCCCGTCTCCATTTCACACTCCGATTTTGGCCAGAATGCGGTAAACTTTCGCGGCAGCTCGCCTGGAACGGTGTCAGAACGGCCAGATCATCGGAATCAGAATCACGCAGGTTACCCACAGCAGCAGATTCAGCGGCACGCCGACTTTTACGAAGTCATTAAAGCGATAGCCTCCGGGGCCAAACACCATCATGTGCGTCTGATAACCGACCGGGGAAGCAAATGCGAAGGATGCGGCTAACGCGACTGCCATCACAAACGGTCTTGCATCGCAGTTCGAAAGAGCAGCAGCTTTCACGCAGAACGGAAACGCCAGTACTGCTGCTCCGTTGTTGGTAATGAGTTCATTCAGGACCATGGTCATGAAGTAAATGGCCGCCAGGGTGGCATAAGGCCCATATGGCTGAGTCAGCGCGACCAGTTTTGTGGACAGGTATCCGGCCGCTCCGGATTCCTCCAGTGCCGCGCCAAGTCCGAATGACGCTCCGATCGCGATCAAAACCTGCCAATCGATCGCCTGACGACCATCGGAAGCAGACATACACCGCGTCACGATCATCAATCCACCAGCGATGAATGCTCCCAGCATTGCCATTTCGCCGCTGCCGAAGGACATCACTGCCAACAGCACCGCAAAAATCAGCAATGCGACTGCCCAGCGTTCATGGCTCATCGGTTGCGATCCTTCCACGTCGCTGACCAGATAGAAGTCGGCATTGTTTCGATGTGCCTGGACAAAGTTAGGGCCGGTCTGCATGAGCAGCGTATCACCGGACTCGAGCTTGACGTCACCGATCTTGGTTGCAAGTCGAGCGCCGTTTCTATGAATTGCCACGATCGCGGCATTGTAATGCGATCGAAACTGGGCTTCGCGAACGGTCTGACCAACCAGCGGTGACGATCGGCTCACGACCACTTCGCACAATCGCCGCCTGCGCTGCTCCTGAGCGGACTTGTCAGTGGACTCCGTCGCGGGTTCCAGTCCCGGAATTTTTTTTAAGTCAACGATTGTTTCCACGACCCCGGTAAACACCAGTCGATCGTTGGCTTCGAGGACGGTGTCGGGACTGACAGGCGCGATAATCGAACCGCGCCGATCGATTTCGATCAGGAACAATCCGGGCAGACGCCGCAAACCGGCTGCTTCGATACTCTGTCCGATCAGTCGACACGCGGGAGTGACCAGCATTTCGACAAGATACTCGCGTCGGGAGTCGCCAAGCTGTTCCAGCAGTTCCTTGCGTTCCGGAAGAAGTTTGCGTCCAATTGTCAGCATGTAGATCAGGCCAATGAAGGCGCACGGAATACCCGCCCAGCCAATCTCGAAAAAGCCCATTTCGGCCATCCCGTATTTTGTCATTTGCCCATCGACAACCAGATTCGTGCTGGTGCCGATGCGAGAACAGCATCCACCAAGAATCGACATGAATGACAATGGTATCAGCAGTTTTGACGGAGCGACGTGCTGTCGTCGGCACCATGACATCACTACGGGTATCAGCATTGCCACAATCGGCGTGTTATTCAGAAACGCCGAGGTGCCAACACAGAATAACGACAACATGATCAGTCCCCCGAGTTCGGTCCTCGCGGGTCCGAGGACTCTGGCACCGATCATATCCACGATGCCGGTTTCTTTCAGTCCAGCCGTGACCAGAAACAATGCCGCGACCATCAGCAGCGACTGGCTCACAAATCCGCCAAAGGCTTCCTGAGCCGTGATGACGCCGCAAAGTGACAGTAGCACGATGGCACCCGCAAACACCATGTCAGCCGGTTTCTCGTACGCGAGCGCGATCAGGACCAGCAGCGTCACAAGAATCGTGAGCCACATGGGATACTCGGCTTTGACGATGTCCCAGGTCGTGAACGGTGCCAGTTCCGGGATGCTGTCTGCAGAAATCAGGAGCACGTCAAGACAACGGGGAACAGTTGTGTCTTTGGCTTTTGCATGAACCGCGACGACGTTCTTTCCTTCGCGCAGCGTGGAAATGGCCTCTGGCGACAACGAAATGACGGTGTGTTTTTCGAGGACACTGTCGATTCTGGTGACCAGAGATCCGTTGATGAAGATCTCTGTTTCACCCGGCGTTTCCACGTAAAATGCGGCATTGGCCGGAATCGACTTCAGGGTCAATATCCGCCGTAGCCAGATCTCCGACGACGTCCACTCTGTGAAGGCGCGCCCGGTTGCATGATCCGGCGTCCCGAATCCGCCACGACCTTCCTGCCACTTGACGTCATCGTTCAGCTTGACGTCACTGTACGATGCATCAAGCCAGCCTGTCGGCTGTTTCAACGTATAACGCCAGACTGCATCGCCAGCGTCAGCTCCCGCCGCCGAATTCATCACCGCCGCACTCAATGCACAGAACAACATGGCGGCGCGTAGAATCCAGATACCATCCGATACGGGGATTCGAAGACCGGCAGTTCGATTCAATTCGTTGCTCTTCATACCAAAGACACTCTTTGAGGATCGCTCACTTCATAGCGGACAGTTATTTATAGAGCGATTCTAAGCCTGACGTTACGCCTGACACTGCCACAGAGTTTCAGCCTCGCTGACGCTTCGAGTTGGTCTGAATTCAACACCTCGCCAGCGCCAATCCTCTCAACCTACTTCACCAACGCCGCAATCTCTTTCTGCGTGAATCGGTTCTGCAGGCGGGCTCCCAGTTGTCCCACGATACGCGCGGCGGCATGAGATGCAAGATGCCCGGCCTGTTTCCAGCTCATCCCGTTCGTGATCCCGTACAATAACGCACCAGCATACATGTCACCTGCACCGGTCGTATCGATTGCACCCACCGCGACCCCCTCAATCGGAATGGCCGTTCCTTCATGCATCAGAATTGACCCGTTTGCACCGAGCGTCATGGCGACGTTCTCTGCGTGCCGATGTAACTCCGCAGCACATTCGATCGGGTCAGACTTACCGGTCAGACTTTTTGCTTCTTCCTCATTGCAGAAGAACAGATCGACGGGCCCCTCGACCAAAGCCCAGATTTCATCTCGGCACATGTTGCACAGAAACGGGTCAGACGCGGTGAAGGCCACCTTACAGCCGAACATCTTTGCTGCATTGATCGCCTTGTAGGCCGCAGCCCGCGTGCCTGGATTGGTGAGCAAATAACCTTCGACGTACAGGTACGTCGCGCGTTTCAGTTCGTCTTCGTTGATGTCTTCTTCTGTGAGCGTAGCCGATACACCCAGATTTGTGAGCATCGTACGCTGGGCATCTTCAGTGATGAGCACGGCACAGGTTCCGGTCTGCCCGCTGCCAGCCGCAGCGACTTCAATCGTGACGCCCATCCTGCGCATATCGTGAAGAAAAAATTCCCCTGCTTCATCGCAGGCGACTTTGCCGGCGTAAGCGGCCTTGCCCCCGAAATCTGCGACACCCATAATCGTGTTCGCGGCGGAACCTCCCGCACAGCGATTCAGCGAAATTCCGCTCAGACGACTCAGGACGCTTTGCTGCTGCCCGTCATCGACCAGCGTCATGATACCTTTTTTGAAACCAATCTCTGCGACCCAGTTATCTGAAACTCGGGCCTGAATGTCCACCAGGGCATTGCCCACACCGAAGACGTCGTATCTCATGTTGAAAACATAACTTCCAAAAGGCCTGTTCGGATCGATCCAACCGTACGTCCAGCCGAGTCGATAGCGTAAGACGCAGCATAGCAAACTGCCCGGATCGTTCGAATCCCCGCTGTTCCGGCCACCTTTTCGGACCGTCAGTGGGAATTTCCCGGATACTTGAGGCCATAACCCTCCGGCAGAGAGTTTATTCTCGCGAGAGCACGACTCGATCATCCTGCACATCGACTCGTTTAAAGTACTTTCCAAAGATGAGCGGAAATAGTTTTGAGCCGGGTTGCCGTTCTGCCAGATTGTCAAGTTGGATGGATTCGCTCAGGATTGCGAGCACCTCCGGTGAATCATTGTCGATAAGTTCGATCAGGATTTTTTCCTGTCGAAAGAAATCGATCAACTGGCCAATCGTCGCTCGTTCAGCCGTGATCTGGAAGTTCCTCGTGCGAATGGAACCGTCTGGTGTCGTCGACGTTGCATCTGAACTGCTGACGGAGTTCAACGCCTCCTGCAGCGTGGTGTTCAGTAAAGCATGTCGTCGCAGTGTGGTCGTAACCGTGGCATTTGAGCCTGTCCATTTGATCTCGATGTCCGGAAGCCTGTTCTGCCAGGCGGTTGCCACCGGGGCTTTGTATTTGCGCCCAACCAGGTAACGGTGTTCCAGGGTTTCGTCCGGATCGACAGGAATGATGGTCAATTCAACACGGTCGCTTGCCAGCTTGAACGTCAGGTCGAATTGATTCAGGATCACCGTCGCAAGTTCGGAGAAGGACACTCGGGGTAGTCGTGTTTCCGCCCAGACGTCATGCGGTATTGCGTCAGGGTTCTTGATCACAGCTCCGGCGGTCATGGCGTGGTCCAGCAGAATCTGGCGCGGCTCCGACAGTTGTTCCCAGGACGCATCGGTTTTTGCAGTCAGCCGACGAAACGCGGCGGCATCAATTTTCTTCCGCAGTGCGTTCACCTGGTCAGCCTTGTGATTCAGCAGAATCGGTAGCCGACAAATGGCATCCGCCGGCCCGATACAGGCAAAATCTTCTGTCACGCAAAACGCTCCATCCGGAATCGCGGACGAAATCTGTTTAAGCACTTGAACCCGCGGGACGAATCCCGTTTCTACACTGATCCGTCGGCGCGGGTCAATTCGACGGTCTCGCAGGATCACGACGTTTGTCTGCGTCTGCAGATCACGGAGCTGGTCACCCAGTTCTGAGCCGATACAGACCCAACTGACATTTCTCGCCAGAGCGGCCTGCAGCGCCTGGCCGGTGTTGAACGAGATTTGTTCGTCGGCAGGGATGCAAAGTAGAAAGGCAAGGACTGTCAGCATATTCACATTGAATTCCTTCTGGATCTCGGCGCGGGCTTCGCCCGCGACGGAATCTCCTGTGCCGCATCAATGGCTTCGCCGCCGTCCCGTCGTGCAGTAATCTGGCATTCACGCATTCGACAAGGTCTATTCTGCCACAAAACCAGGCTCGACTGAACTGAAGAACGACAAATCTGTCACATGTTACGCTGGAAGCAAACAGTTTCTGTAGAGAACCGACGCCGCGACAAGTACCATGCGGGAGCAGAAATACCCTGCCACGACGGGTCCGGAGACTCGTCGGGCGAAGTTATTGAGATTCATTATGAAGCAGACCCATGCCGTTGGAATTGACCTTGGTACAACGTATTCGTGCATTGCATGGTTAAACGAGTATGGTCAGCCCGTCACAATTCCGAATCAGGAAGGCGAGCTCTCGACTCCGTCGGTCGTGTTCTTCGATGGTGACCAGCCGATCATTGGCACCGAAGCCATGCGGAATGCGGTCGCCAGTCCGGAGCGCGTTGTCCAGCACGCGAAGCGTTTTATGGGCAACCCGGAGAAGTTCTGGAAGATTGATGACACGCGATACTCGCCGGTGCATATTTCCGGCATGATATTACGAAAGCTGATCGCGGCGGCTCAGGAACAGATCGGCGAAATCAGTGAAGCCGTCATCACTGTCCCAGCGCAATTCAGCGATGCGCAGCGACAGGCGACCATGCAGGCCGGTCATGCAGCCGGGCTGGAACGCATCGAAATGATCAATGAGCCCGTCGCTGCGGCGCTCTGTCATGTGCTGGGCAATGAAGGACTGGCGTTTACAGAACTCGCGATCGACCAGCAGTTACTCGTGTTCGACCTTGGTGGTGGTACGCTGGACATAGCGATTGTGAAGTACAAGACCAACCTGGTACACGTTGTTGCATCTGACGGTGACCTGGAACTGGGTGGTCTGGATTTTACAAAAGTGCTCGCTGATGCCGCTGCGGAGAAATTCATTGCGGACTTTGGCAACGATCCTCGTGCTCATCGCGGCAGCCTGCAGTTTCTGACCCTGGAAGCGGAACAAGCCAAACGCAGCCTTTCAGTCCGGCCGCGAGCCGCGATTACGGTGCAGCACGAAGGACATCGCAAGACTTATCAGATCGAACAGACAGAATTCGAATCGCTCAGCCGAAAGCTGATACAGCGATCAGAGGAAATCACACGCCGCATTCTGAAAGACAACAAATTCGGCTGGGCCCATATCGATGTCGTACTCACCACCGGCGGTGCCTCGCGGATGCCAATGATTCGTGAAAGCCTGAAGAAGCTCAGCGGTCGAACTCTGAATTCATCGCTGTCGCCCGACCAATCGATCGCACATGGCGCGGCCTATTATGCGGGGATGCTGCTGTCGAATGATCAGTATGCGCGGACGGTGTTCAACAGCACAGCATCGACACGGCTGGCGAAAGTGCAGCAGCAAAGCGTCAATGCTCGCGCGCTGGGAATTCTGGTGCGGGACGAATCGGGGAACAGAATACCTCATTACCTGATTCCAGCGAATACACCCTTGCCCACCGCGAAGACGCATGTCTTCGGCACGGTCGTGGATCATCAGACCCGCGTCCATGTGCGAATCGTTGAAAGTGGTGCAGGCGCGGATCGACCGCCAACCGTGCTTGGTGACTGTCAGATTACGGATCTGCCGGCCGATCTGCCGGAAGGCACGGAGATTGAAGTTTCGATCAGTTACGATCATCAGGCGCGCGTGCATGTGTCAGCTCGGGAACCAGTGAGTGGTCGGCGCGCTGAAGCGGAAATCATCCGTCAGGAGAACGTCAACTCACAGCTGCAGGAAAAACCAGAGGCTGTAGCGATCAGTCCGGAACTTGACGTGCTGGCGGAACTGTCGAATCTGTCACATGCCGTTGTGGAAATCGAAGACCAGCCAGTCCTCCTGTGCAACGATTGCGGCACGCCGCTGCTGCGAAATGGACGCTGTTCAAATTGCAGAATCCCGGTGAAGCCAAGTCCGAAGGGAAACCGTAAGGCCGCACCGCAGAAGTCTGCAGGCTCGGCACACCAAGTCCAGACGCAGCCAGCAACTGCCAACTCGCCACAGAACGTCCCACGGACTCCAGGCCGCAGTAATGCGTCCGGTCGCAAGAAGCCTCAGTCTGACCCGAATGAGGCCGAATTCTGGGATCTTGTGGACGGCGATTAATCGGCGTTCATGTCCGTCCGTCTGAGTCGAGCGGCGAAGCCGCGATGCCTCACTGGATTCTTGCCGTGTGTCTTGCGGCAGTGGTGAGGCGCTTGGCGCCTGGAATCGGGAACGGCAACGTGCCGGTGGGCTGACGCCACACGGCTCGCCGACGGCCTTGGACCTGCCCCAGGGCTTTTTCCACGTCCGAAAACGGGAACTGCGTGGCTCAATGGCTCATGAAACGTGTTTTTCCTTGCCGAATTGCGGTTGTGGACTTACACTCTCGCACTTCGATATCCAGCCAGAAGGCTGGGTTGTGTCACGCCGCCACGAATTTCGAGGTGGCATTTCGGTTCAGTCCGAACGCTGGTGTACTTGTCACTGGCTGGCTGAAACACCTGAAGGTTTACGCAGATGAAAAAAGATATTCACCCGAAATACCAGCCGGTTGTGTTCATGGACACATCCACGGGAACTCGTTTCCTGATCAACTCCACGATGCGTTCGAAAGAAAAGACAACGTGGGATGATGGCACTGAATACCCGCTCGTCAAAGTCGAAATCAGTTCGGCATCGCATCCGTTTTACACGGGCAAGATGAAGTTCATCGATTCCGCCGGTCGCGTCGAAAAGTTCACGAAGAAATACAAATGGGGCAAAAAAGAAGAAGAGACCGCAAAGTAGCGACTGTGATCTGACAATCTGACAAGGGCGTGCGCAGGGATCTGCGCACGTCCTTTCTTTTTTGCCTGCGGGCAGAATGATTTCCAGCCCACAGATTTTGCTCACAGGCACAAACTTATGTTTCCCGTTCTTGAACGCCAACTGGCCCGCTATGAGGAACTCGAAAAGCAGTTGCAGGATCCGGATGTCCTTTCCAATGTCTCGCGCATGCTGGAGATTCAGAAAGAAATCGGCAAGCTGACACGCATCGCGGCAGCCGTACGGAAATTTCATCGTCTGGAAGGTGACATCAACGCCGCGAAGATGATGATCGACGATGAAGAAGATCATGCTTCGCGAGAGTATGCCAGGTCCGAGCTCAATCAGTTGGTCGCTCAGCGCGATCAGTTGGCCGTCGAACTGGAAGACATGGCCACGGCCGGCGATTCCATCACACGCGGAGCGTGTATCATGGAAGTTCGGGCCGGCACAGGCGGTGACGAAGCCGCTTTGTTCGCCAAGGATATTTTCGACATGTATCTGTCCTTTTGTGAACAGCGAAACTGGAAGACTGAAGTTCTGGAATTCAGTCCCACGGAACTGGGTGGTCTGAAGGAGGTCGTCTTTTCCATTACCGGCGAAGGTGCTTTTCACTCATTGCAGTTTGAAAGCGGTGGACATCGCGTGCAGCGTGTGCCTTCGACGGAGACTCAGGGGCGCGTCCATACCAGTGCCGCCACGGTGGCCGTGTTGCCGGAAGCCGACGAAGCGGAAATCGATATTCGCCCCGAGGACGTGCAGGTGGATACGATGCGTGCCGGTGGACCGGGTGGCCAGAAGGTCAATAAGACCGAAAGCGCCGTGCGCCTGACTCACCTGCCGACCGGGATCGTAGTGAAGTGCCAGGATGAAAAAAGTCAGCACAAGAACCGCGCGAAAGCGATGCGCGTGCTGCGCAGCCGCATTCTGGAAGCTCAGACGACGAAGCTGCAGAATGAACGTGCGGAACACAGGCGGACTCTGGTCGGATCCGGAGATCGCAGCGAGCGGATTCGGACGTACAATTTCCCGCAGAATCGCATGACCGATCATCGCTGCAATCTGACGATCTATAAACTGGATCGAATCATGATGGGCGACATGGGAGAACTCATCACCGCATTGCTGGCGTTTGACCGCAATGAGCGACTGCGAGACGCAGACGAAGCGATGTGAGGTGCTGGCCTGGCGATGACTCAAGTGTTGTGTGCAATGGGGGAACAATCGTTTGTAGGATGGACATGCATGTCCGTCGCATGGCCATGAAACGTAGTCGAAGCCAAGGTGCTGGCAAATATCTCGGACATGAATGTCCAAGCTACAGAAATCGAAGCTTTGGACCATTGGTCTGATTACGCCAATGGCAACACATCCACATTCACGATCAGCCGGTGTTGACCGCCGCCGATGAAAACGCCGGTGAGTGGTGGGACGTCGCTGTAGTCGCGGCCCCATGCGAGGGTAATGTGGTCCTTCGAGCAAATGGTGTTATTTGTCGGATCGACATCCAGCCACACACCGTTACCACAGTAGGCGGACAACCAGGCGTGAGTGGCATCAGCTCCGACCAGTCGAGGTTGACCTTCCGTTGGCACGGTTCGTAGATAGCCGCTGACATACCGCGCGGGGATGCCGAGTGATCTGAGCATCGCAATCTGAAGATGTGCAAAGTCCTGGCACACACCGCGTCGCAGGCGAAACACTTCATCGACTGGCGTGTTCACGGTTGTGGCGCGACTGTCATACACAAATTCCTCGTGAATCCGTCGGGTCAGATCCAGGACTGCATCCGCCATACTGCGTCCTGACGGAAACGATTCTGCCGCATACCTGCGTTTGTCAGGGGACCAAAAAATGCGAGGCGACGCAAATTCAAACTCAGCCGCATCACGATCCTCAGCGGTAGTATGATGCCTGACACCGGATGCAACCTGATCCCAGGGCACGCTCAGTGGCGCATCAGGCCGGGGAATATCTGTGACAGTAACCACCGATGTGGCCGTCACTGTGAGTTGGCGATAGCCTTCATTGAACGAAAAAAGATGCACAGGATTTCGAAAGGAATCAATCCGCCGCGTGCGAACTGACGGCTCAGGATCGATCAGCAGATTGAAGGAATCGACCTGTTGCCAGCCCACTGGACGCAATTCCAGCCATGCCTGATTGTGCCCGATCGATACGGATTCGTGACTGACATAATTTGTCCTGTGCGTGATGCGGTACTTCAATGGGAATCTCCGCCGAATTCCGTGAATTGTCGCGGTACTCCGGAATGCACAAGATATTTTCGCGTGAGTACGTTCGACAACTGCGTCATGTTTTCGTCAACGATCTTCAGCGCGGCAGTCACGGCTTTGGGAGGAGATGCGGCAAGATCTTCGCTGGTGAGCATTCGCACGGCGTGCGCCGCCTGCATCACAATCCGCATTTCCTCTGACCGCAACGGACGTGCTTCAAAACCTGGCAACCGATCCACATGTGACACGACGCGATCCAGCTGAAAGGCCAGCGAACGAGGGTTGGTCTCATCCGTGATCGTCAGGTCCAGCACAGCGTTACGATGAACGTTTTCACGGTACCGAAAGCGATACGTCATCCGCACGTCGAGCACTTCGATCACCGTCTTCAGCAGAGCCGGTGACGCAGGGCCACGTTTCCAATCGGCAGACAACAGCAGTCTGGCAGTCGAGTTAGCACGTTCGATACACCGTCCAAGTTCCAGAAACCGCCATGACGGGCCGCGATTCATGCCGTCAAAGACCAGTCCACTGACGGACGCAATATCACCGACCAGTGAGTTGGCGGAACTGACAACATCCGTGATGTCTCGCCATTCTTTTTCCGACGAAATCCTGAACTTTTCTGCCGTGACGTTAATACGATGCCAGGTGTCGGGACTTATCCAGTCGCGGACCAGCGACGCCAGTCGAGTCAGCTCATTGACGACTCGGGCGAGTCCGCCGAATTCACCGGCATCATAGACTGCGTCAGGCAGAGCTTCAGTCAGTGACGGCAGTTGCGATTCCAATCCATCCACAACAAAACCGGGTTCCAGTTGCCCGAATTCACTCAAGGCCCGCGCCAGGAAGCGGACTTCGATCATATCCACATTCCCTTCATCGACCAGACGTTCAGCCAGAGCACGAATGAGGCGTGCCAGAAAGTCGCAGCAATCGAGCGAACGTCCCAGCCAGAAAAGATTATCCGCCACACGGCTGGGAAACAACGCTGATGTGCGCCGCAGTTCAATCGGCTGATCCTGGGGATTCAGCAGTGTCACCGGATCGACTTTCCCGTCCGCGATCACCCACAGATCCTTACTGCCTTCACCGGCAGCGATGGATAACTGCATCGGTCCGGTGTCAGGCGCAACGCGAATCAAGCCCCCAGGCATGAGATGCCAGTCGTCTTCATCTTCGACCAGAAATGCACGAACTGCTGCGTGACCGCATTGAATCCCGGACGATGACCAGACCGGCACTGCGGATCTCGCGACTTTTTCCTGAGCCACCCAGGAAAACGGATTCGCGCGCAGGCGAGCGATGAGTTTCTCACGCTGTTCCGCAGTGAGATCGCTGACAATGATTTCTTCGCCACCGCTTTTCTGAAACGCAGGTTTCACAACCAGATGGTCGAGCCGATCCATCACGTAGGCAAGACTGTCTGCTTCGCCGCACCACCACGTCGAGATTGACGGCATTTTCAACGGTTCGCCCAGCAGTCGCTGGCAGAGTCGCGGCAGAAACGCCATAAACACGGGAGCCCCGACGATCCCGCAGCCTGGCGTATTCGTCACAGTGACGTTGCCGGATCGCATGGCGTTGAGCAACCCGGGCACTCCATGCCCCGAATAGCCACCAAGTTCCAGAGGATCAAGCCCCGATTCTGCACCGCGGGTCAACACGATTTCGACCGGCACCAGACCGGAAAGTGTCTTCAGGAAGACCGCATCATTCCGCACAGCCAGGTCACCGCCTTCGACCATCGTGTATCCCAGATATCTGGCCAGATACACGTCTTCAAAATAGTACGGATGCCCCGGTCCACTCGAGAGCAGTACGGTTCGGGGGTTGTCACCAGGACGAGGCGCCCGGCGTCGAACTGAATTCTGCAGACGTGCGAAGAACGGGGCAAGACGTTCAACAGGAATCTGCTTAAAGGCTGCCGGCATTGTACGTGAACTCACGATGCGATTCTCGAGCGCGAAGCCAGGACCAGCGGGTGCTTCTGAGCGATCAGCCATGACCCACCACTGGCCCTCCGCCGACCGCGCGAGTTCAACGCCGTACATAAACATCGGAAGCTGATCCAATCGACCGATGTCACAGAATGGTCGCAGAAATTCCGGATTGGCGTAAAGCACCTCCGGTGGGAGCGTGCCGTCGTCGATAAGACTGCGTGAACCATAGATATCGGCAATCACAAGATTCAGCAGCCGGGCTCGTTGAGCGAGCGCTTCCGCGATGACAGCCCAATCTGCGGCAGTAATCAGCATCGGGAGCAGGTCGAGTCGCCAGGGACGGGCAGTATTGCTGCCGGTGCCCACCGAATGGTAGCTCACGCCGTTTTCGCGGAGCATCCGGTCGGCCTGCTCATTGCGGCGGGAGAATTCTCCGATCGGAACGCTGCGGAGTGCAGTCAGAAACTTCGCCCAATGTCCGCGAGGCGTCCCATCGCTGCCGTAAACTTCGTCGTAGACGAACGGCGGGCAACTGAACACTCGTTCCGTACTTGCGCTCGGAGACAATCCTGTGGCCATTCCATCGACTTCCGGAGTTTCAAATTGTCCCGCGACGCAGATCCAGTGTACATGGAAAATCAGGCGACATCTTTGGTGTCTTTGGCAACATCAGCCCACCTGTGTGACCCACCCGGAAGAAGCGACCGGAGCGGCGACTCTCCGCAGCCAGTGCATTGACCGGATATCCGTCTGGATTCAAACCACCCGGATGCTCAACATTGTAACGACAACCGCCCAAAGATCGACCGTTCGCGGTATCGACCAGATCAAACACCAGCGGCGTATGAACGCCGATGTTCGGATGGAGGCAGTTCGGCGGCTGCCATGCCCGGTAACGCACGCCGCCTACAAATTCGCCGCGAGTTTCTGTTGGTTGCAGCGGGAGCCGCACGCCATTGACCGCAATACACATCGAGGCCGAAAACATGCCCGTCACTTTGACCTGAAGTCGCTCTACCGACGAATCCACAAACCGCGTCATTCCGCTGCCACCAGGTTCTTCACCCAGGACGTACCACGGTTCCAGCGATTGACGCAGTTCTACATGCACGCCGCTGTATTCAAACGTACCGATCAGCGGACAACGGAACTCCAGATGCGCCCCGAACCATTTCACATCAAAGGCGATTCCATCCAGCCGCAGGGAATCTATAACAGAAGCCAGGTCCTGCCAAAGATAATGTGGCAGCATGAATCGATCGTGGATAATCGTGCGCCAGTGGATCAGGGGAACGTTGTACGGCTTCCGCCAGAACATCGCCACGAGCGAGCGCACCAGTAACTGTTGCGTGAGACTCATCCGCAAATGTGGCGGCATTTCAAAACTGCGGAGTTCGACGAGTCCCAGGCGACCTGCCGCATGATCCGGCGAATACAGCTTGTCGATACAGATTTCAGCACGATGCGTGTTGCCGGTGAGATCGACCAGCAGGTTTCGAAACAGACGGTCCACCATCCAGTTGGAAATTGAACCGCAGCCTGGTTTCGGAACCTGCTGAAAAGCGATCTCGAGTTCATACATCGCATCATCGCGGCCTTCATCAATCCGCGGTGCCTGACTGGTTGGACCGATGAACAGGCTGGAGAACAGATACGACAATGACGGATGATTGTTCCAGAATCCCACCAGACTGCACAGCAGATCCGGACGCCTCAGGAACGGACTGTCGGCTGGTGTCGCTCCACCAAGTACCAGATGATTTCCACCTCCGGTTCCCGTGTGACGACCGTCCATTTGAAACTTCTCGGTGCCCAGTCGGCACAGACGGGCTTCTTCATAGACGGACCCTGTGATGTCCTTCAATTGTTCCCAGTTATGTGCCGGATGCACGTTGACTTCGATGACACCCGGATCGGGAGTCACCTTGAGCATTTCCATACGATAGTCGAATGGAGGCAGGTAGCCTTCAATAATCACGGGCGTCTGCAGAGACTCAGCGGTCTCTTCGATCATCGCGACCAGTTCCAGATAGTCTTCCAGTGTACCCACCGGTGGCATGAAGACACGGATTTGCCCGTCGCGCGGTTCGACACATAGCGCTGTGCGGACGACATGACCCGCAGCGAGCGGATCGGATTGATAATCTTCGCTGGATTCTTCCGGATCATCACTGAGGCCCAGACGCTGCCGCACTTGCTGCTGTTGCGGAGCGTCAACCGCCGGACGTTCTGCGGCAAGGCGTTCCTGAGCCGTCTTACGGATCTCCGCATATCCAGGCAGCGGTGCGCGCTCCGCAAACGGATCGCGGACATGGACGTGCAATTCGCTGTTGCCGGTGATCGGCAGTGATTCGAGCGGCAGACGCAGGCCCATGGGCGAATCGCCGGGAATCAGAAACAGTCGATGTGATCGGAACGGCCAGAATCCACTCGTCCACTTTGCATTCGCCTGCCACCAGGCACGAGTCAACGGCAAAACAAAGCCAACCGGACGGCTGATTCCGCGTGTCAGCGCGCGGCTGAGACGTCGGCGATCTTCGTCGGCATCCGGATCAAATTTACGCGGGTCCACATCGACGGGCAACTTGTTCTCGATCTCCAGCATGTGGAACACGTCTTCATAGGCCGGTCGAATCCAGCGATCTTCAACATGCAGTCGATCGACCAATTCACAGATGAAGTCAGCAGCGAGTTTTTCGTCGGCCACCGGTTTGCTGGCATCCGCTTTGCCCGGTGCCAGTCCCAGATCCGCGAGCAGGGCGGGGTTTTTCCAGATCGGCTGACCATCGCGACGCCACAGGCAACTGTACGCCCAGCGCGGGAGCGATTCACCGGGATACCATTTCCCCTGACCGTAGTGCAGTAACCCGCCCGCCGCGAACTTACGCCGCAAGCGGCGGATAAGTTCATCGGAAAGACGTTGCTTATGTGGACCGACGGCAGCGGTATTCCATTCTTCGCTTTCCATGTCGTCGATCGACACGAAAGTTGGCTCGCCACCCATCGTCAGTCGGACGTCTTCAGCCTGCAAGCGGCGATCGACTTCCGCTCCCACAGCGTCAATCTGTTCCCATGTCTCTTCGGTATACGGTTTCGTGACACGCGGATCTTCATGGATCCGCGTCACCGTCATTTCGACGCTGAATTCCACTTCCGATTCTGAAACTCCACCGGAAATCGGAGCAGCGGTTTGAGGCGTTGGTGTTGCGGCAAGTGGGATGTGCCCTTCTCCCGTGAGCAGACCGGATGTCGGATCAAGTCCAACCCAGCCCGCACCTGGCAGAAAGACTTCCGTCCAGGCATGAAGATCCGTGAAGTCCGCCGTCGGACCCTCGGGACCTTCGAGCGGCTTCAGATCCGCCGTGAGTTGAATCAGGTAACCGGACACAAACCGCGCGGCCAGCCCAAAACTACGCAGCAGATGCACCAGCAACCATGCTGAATCGCGGCATGATCCCGAACGCTTTTGCAATGTCTCCTCTGGAGCCTGCACGCCGGGTTCCATGCGGATAAGGTACTTGATGTCCTGCTGCAGTTTCTGGTTGAGTTCAATCAGAAACGTAATCGTGCGCCGAGGTGACCCATCGACTGTCCTGCGATACGCCTTAAAGTCGGCGGTCTTACAATACGGTTGCAGGAACGGCTTTAAATCCGTCGCCAGTTCTTCCGCGTAGTGAAACGGAAACTGCGTCGCATCATCTTCCAGGAAGAAGTCGAACGGATTCACGACCGTCATGTCGGCGACGACATCGACGGTCACAGAGAACCGATCCGTTTGTTCGTTGAATATCAGGCGACCAAGATAGTTGCCGTGGGGATCCTGTTGCCAGTTGATGAAATGATTTTTGGGCTCAATTGTCAGCGAATAGGCGTCAATAGGTGTTCGCGAATGCGGAGCAGGTCGCAATCGCACAACCTGAGCCCCCAGAGTGACAAGTCGATCGTACTGATAAACAGTCTTATGATGCAGCGCAACTTTAATTGGCATTGATAGCTCAGACACGATCGGATGCCGGTGAAAGCGCCGTGTTCCACGAAACCAGTCGATTCAGCCAGATCCGTCACCCTCGGCCTCGCGCAGGAATTGCGTGGAGAAACGTACGACCGGATCAATGACCACAGTTTAATGATTCACACAACCAAAATCCGAACCGCAATCGATCCCTTAAGAAAACTCGTGACGGCCATCGCCTGGCTCTGGCGCGGATCGTAGCAGACGTCTCAGCCCTCTGCACTTAAAATCAACCCCACAATCCGCGTCGTTGGCGGAGTTTCTCTGGAATCACTGCACCGGAATCTTCAGGCCTCAACGGAAAGGTTCGATCGCCATTCCGGGAAGTGCCAACGTGGTGCCAGATCCTCACCCACCGTTCACTCACAATCTCAGTCAGCGATGAAGAGCATTAAATCTGCGCCCGCAATGCCTCATACAACTTCGCTGGTCCCAGCAGAATGTCTTTCAATCCCTGCTGAACTGTATCAGAGCGCAGAGCCTGACTGCTCTTTTCAGTATGGGCATCCAGAGCACTGATGATTGCGTTTACGAGTTCCCGTTTCAGGTCAGGTGAGTTGGCAAACTGTTCTTTCGAGTTGTTCGCGGCCTGCTGAATCAGCACCTGAGATTCCAGCAGCTTTCCACGGATCACATTGTTGACGTACAGCAGCTTGTCATTGTCCGTCAATTCGCCTTTGAAAAGGTCGTTCACCTTTTCAATGATCTCATTCAGATATGCTTTTTCCTTCTCCTGAATTGTGCCAGTTCCGGCTTCCGAGATCGGGTCGAGTTTCGGATATTCTTTGTCATGCAGTTTCAGGGTCTGTTTGCCCCTGTCTTTCAGGTTGTGGTGAGTCAGCACGACCTGAGACAAATCGACACTGTGACGCTCCAGGCCGAACTTCAGCAGTCGCAGCAGGTGTTTGTAGAATATCGCTCGCTTTTCGAAGTCCGTGTTGCCGTAGTCGAAAATCTGCGACAGAAACGTGTAGGCTCGTTCGTAAGTCACCATGTCTGAACGGAACAGCACCAGAGCATCCATCTGGTCTTTTGCTGCCTGAGCCGCCTTGTCGTCTTTGGCATCAATCGCGAATTTGCGGGTGGCTTTGGCATTCTTGAACTGTGTCAGCAGTCGCTGCGCCACGGGCTCCACAGCGGCCTGTCGCTGGCTCTGTTTGGCATTGGGGTTCAATTCGACTTCAACCACCCGATTCACTTCGAAGTCATCGTAGAAGCCCGTGGCGTCGAGCTTAGCACGCAGAGTCAGCACGATGTTGGGATCGGTCGCGCCAGACAGTTCCGCCGTCGTGTAATACGCCTTACACGCCTTCAGGACTTCTTCCGGATCGTTGACGAAATCCAATACGAAAGTCTTGTCCTTTCCTGGATGGCAGCGGTTGAGGCGTCACAGCGTTTGCACTGCCTGAATTCCGGCCAGCCGTTTGTCAACGTACATGCCGCACAACAGCGGCTGATCAAAACCCGTCTGGAATTTGTTCGCCACCAGCAGAATCTGGAATTCGTCACCGTCGAAGGCTTTCCGGATTTCGCGACTCTTCAGGTTCGGATTCAGTTCCTTGCTGGATTCCTTGAACGGATCAGGACCGGATTCCTTGTCATTCACCTCGCCGGAAAACGCCACCAGTGTCCGCAGCGGATAGCCCTTCTCTTTGATGTACTTGTTGATCGCCAGTTGCCAGCGGACGGCTTCCAGTCTGCTGCTGACGGCGTCCAAACAGTTCCAGCGTTTTCGCCTTTGGCGTCGCCGTGTACGCGGCATACGTAATGCCCTGATCACTGGCGCGATTCAACATCTGAGCCACCAGGATGTCTTCGCTGCTGATTTCTGCCCCGTCTGCCAGTTCCGCCTGTTCTTCAGCCGACAGCACCGCCTTCAGTTTCGATGCCGCTTCGCCCGACTGCGATGAATGCGCCTCATCGACGATCACGGCGAAGGATTTGCCCTGAGTCGCCATCAATTCCCGCACAGCCTCCAGAGCATACGGAAACGTCTGGATCGTGCAGACCACAATCTTCTTGTCACCGGACAGCGCTTCCGCCAGTTCGGCGCTCTTGCTGCCGCCTTCGCCCTTGATCGTGGCCACAACTCCCGTTGTGCGTTCAAAGCCGAATATGGCATCCTGCAACTGTCCGTCGATCACGTTGCGGTCAGATACCACCAGCACTGTATCGAACACCTTGTTGTTGTTCTCATCATGCAGGTCTGCAAGGAAGTGAGCAGACCATGCGATCGAATTCGTTTTGCCGGACCCTGCCGAATGCTGAATCAAGTACTTCTGCCCGGCTCCTTCTTCCAGAATCGCGGCCAGAAGTTTGCGAGTGACATCAAGCTGGTGATATCTGGGGAAGAGGATTCGTTTCAGTTGTTTCTTGTCGTCGCGTTCGGCCACGATGTAACGCCCGAGAATTTCCAGCCAACTGTCACGCTGCCAGACTTCTTCCCAGAGGTAGGCGGTCTGGTGACCATTCGGATTCAGCGGATT
>Ga0105046_10002816_pt1 | contig 27474 bp, 19 predicted proteins | sample MAT03_FD_78385 | JGI IMG/M metagenome (GOLD analysis project Ga0105046, IMG submission 78385) | Freshwater microbial communities from Lake Fryxell liftoff mats and glacier meltwater in Antarctica - MAT-03 (megahit assembly) | ecosystem: Environmental > Aquatic > Freshwater > Ice > Liftoff... | reverse complement strand
CTAAACCTTCTAAACCTTTCTAAACCCCTCTAAACCTTCTACAAAACATGGACTACTGGAAATACACCATCCACACCGATCCCGCAAGCGCAGAGATTATCCTGGCATACTTGAGCGATGCGCCGTTCGATACCTTCGAAGAGACGCCGGATGCGCTGCTTGCTTATTTGCCGGCCTCGAATGGGGCTGAACAACAAGTGGAAATTTTATTGGATTCCTTAAAATCTAATTTCGCCTTCACCTGGGAAAAAACGTTTTTACCCGCCCAGAACTGGAACGAAATCTGGGAAAGCAATTTCCAACCCATCGTGATCGATGATTTTTGCGCCGTACGCGCCGATTTCCATCCATCCAATCCCAATGTCCGCTTCGACCTGATCATCAACCCTAAAATGGCCTTTGGTACCGGACACCATGAAACGACCTACCTCTGCCTGGCGGCGCTCGAACACCTGCCGGTACAAAATGGGAAAATACTAGATTACGGCTGCGGCACCGGTATCCTTGCCATTCTAGCGTCTAAATTAGGCGCCTCCGAGCTGGAAGCCGTGGACATCGAGGAGGAATCCTACCGCAACACCCTCGAAAACTGCGCCGTCAACGATGTCCACAATGTAACGGCTCGCTGCGGCACCTTAGCTGATGTTCAGGGCCGGGCCTTCGACGGCATTTTAGCCAATATCAACCGCAATGTGATCCTGGATTCTTTACCCGCGCTAGCTGAAAAAATAAAACCCGGCGGCTGGCTGCTCATCTCCGGCATCCTGGCCCAGGATGCGGACATCGTGACTGCCAAGGCGCTGGAAAACGGCTTTACCCGGCAGCACTTGCAACAACGCGGAAACTGGCTCTGTATCCGGTTTCAAAAATGAAAACTATGCCAGCGGTCTGAACGCAGGTAAGTCAATACGAGGAGGATCATGCTGCTCCAGTAAAGTATTTCCGCCCCCCAAACCCATATTAGGCCCAGGCTGGTAAAGTTGGTGATAACATACACATAGCCAAGGTAAATGACGATGGTCAGGGCCTGAAGTTTCAAACCGAACCAGGTGGCTCCGGTGCCGGCCAGCGCATTGGTCAGGATAGAGCCGAAAGCCGCCATGGACAGGATCACCAGAAGTAAATAAAAAACAGGCTGCGTTTCGCCGATGAGGCTCATGTCTGATTTGCCCAGCAGGGGATACAACAATTCGCCTGGAAAAAACAAGATCGGAACGGCCATGATCATAGATACCGCCCAGCAGAGTTTACCCGTTTTCCAGGCTGCCGCCAATACGTCTACCTGGCGTTTCTGACCGATTAAATTGCTGATCAAGGTATTAGCCCCTGCCGAAAACCCCCAGAGCGGGATGGAAAGCAACAGGTATACCGTCCGGGCCAGGCTGGAAATTGCCAGTGCGCGCGCGCCCAGGTTTTCCACCATGCCGAAAAAGAAGACCCAGCTCCCCTGCGATACCGCCGCCTGCGCCACGACCGGCAAACTCAGGCGCAGTTGGTGGCGCATCACCGTAAAGATCGAATCATTGGGATGGTACTCTAGCTCGGGCATTGCATGGACCGTTTCCGCAGTAACCGGCCGTTCAATCAACTGGGGCAGCGATTTTTGCAGGGTAAAAATGCGCAGTGGGCGATTTTTTTTATCCCAGAGCATATACGCGACGAATATGACGAAAGCGACCCCTTCCGCGATACTGCTGGCCAACCCAGACCCGCCGATACCCATAGCCGGCAAACCGAATTTGCCGAAAATAAGCCCGTAATTGAGCGTCAGGTTGACCAAGGCCAGCACCACGGTATCAAACAAGATGATCGCCGGCCTGGCAATACCGGAATACAGCGATATCAGCGCCACCCCGGTGTAGCTAAAGAAAATGCCGTAGCTGCGATAATGGATGTACTCGAGGCTTTTCTGGTATATTTCAGGAGAATGACTCAAAAAGAACTTAAAAAACCAGGGCGTCGCAAAGTGCATAAAGGCCCACATCAGGAACGCCAGCGCCACTTCAAACAACAACATGGCGTGAAATGTATACCCCACTGCGGCAGGCCTCCCCTCCCCCATCCGCCGGGCGATCATGATTTGCCCACCTCTGGAAAATCCATATCCAATGGCCGCGATGGTGATATAAAAAACCCCCACGAAGCCGATCGCTGCAAAATCCGGCTCGCTCAGGTGGTACAGAAGCACGGCGTCGCTCAGGGCAATGACATTCTGTGCAGCCGATCCAAGCATGATCGGGGCGGAGATTTTCCAGATTTGTGTGTAAGTCAGGTCCAGTTTCACTTCTAAAAAAATTTCCACGGCTTCCAGCAGGCTGGAACGGCGCGAATATGTTGAATTTCCCGAAAATCGGGGTTCACAAAAGCCAGGGAAAGATTAAAAAAATCAAGTGTAAAACGGACTCCGGGATGTTGTTGTACGGCTCGCCATGCTTTGGTCATGCCCGGCGACCAATAGGCATCATCGAAGACGAATACCGTCTTGTTATGGGCATAAGGCAAACATGCTTCAAAGTATTGCAAGGTTGGCCCGGGGCGGTGATTGCCGTCAATGTACACAAAATCAATGGACTGCAAAGATTGAAGCGTCGGAAGCAGTGTTTTTTCAAATGGCCCGGAAACGATTTCCGGCTGCGGCAGGGCTAGGATTTCCAGGTTCGCGCGGGCCACTGCGCTCAATTGAGGGCAACCTTCCAGCGAGATAAACCGGGCGTTTCGCGCAGCAGATGCCAGATACATGGCGCCGACCCCAACGGAAGTTCCAATCTCCAGCATCGTGGCCGGACGAAGCAGGTTTACCAGCCGGAATAATCCACGCCCTTGTGCCGGTGTGCTCGCCGCTCTTCGCACAATGTCCCGCAGTTTTTGGCGGCTCGCACCATGTTGTTCGCCACCTGCGCCAAAATCGCTCACCTGTAACACAACATCACTTTCCAGCATTTTCGCCCGAACGGTCTCCACGTCGCGAAAAGCGTAATAATACCGGTCATCTTCCAGCACGGCGTTGACCAACTCAAACCCATAGGGCGAGTGCAGTTGATATTTGGTGACGGCCTTTGCATAGAACTGCAGAAATTGCCGGATTTGGTACAGAAACACTTCTTGGCGTGATGATTGATGGGTTATCATATCCGGCTGATCCCGAAATCGAAACACGGAATCACCGTATGGCCTGCAACCTATCGTGGCGTCCGCTGCGTTGCTCCATGGCCGAAAAATACCGCCGGATTTGGTTAAATAATGTTTAAAGGATCTTAAATAAATAAATAGCCCATAAAAGACCCGTTTTGTGTCTCATTCTAAACAAACGCATCATCCGACTGCATGAAAAACATCCGCATTGCCTCTGCCTTCGCTTTCGCTTTCCTTCCCCTCTTCACATTTGCCCAATCCTATAAAACTGCCGGCGGCATTCGTATCGACAACGGCGTTCACCTCACGGTTCAACAATATATCCACAATAACTGGACCGTGGAAGGAATTCTCCACACCTCGATCGGTTCGGATGACCTTGGATTTACCGTGCTCGGCGAAAAACACCACAAAATCCTGTTTCGCGGGACCAATATTTATACCGGCGCCGGTTTTCACTACTACCGCCAAAGCGACGCCACCCGCCTGGAAAATACCGTAGCCAACAATGTGTTCGGGTTATCCGTTATCGGAGGCGCAGAAATATCGCTTGGCAAAATCAATATTGCGATAGATTGGAAACCGGAACTTCACCTTTCCGGCGATCAGGTTCATCCATTCGACTGGAACGGAGCCTCGGTTTCGGTTCGGTACATTTTTGCCAAACGCGAAAAAAAGAAAATCAAGGACTGGAAAGTTTGGGATAAGTTTGAAGGAAAGAACAAAAAGCGGAAAAAATAAGGTTTAGAGGGTTTAGAAAAAAGGGCATTTCGTTGGAAATCAGCGAAGTGCCCTTTTTCTAAACCCTCTAAACCTTTTCTAAACCCTCTAAACCTTTTCTACCTCCCCTCCAAACCAGTGATATTGTTCACCTGCTCCTCCGTTTGCCGCAAATGTTCCCGGCAAAACTGAACCAGCTCGGTAGCACGAGCGATCCTGAGGGGTAATTCATCGATGTCTACGGCTTCTTCCTGTAAAGCGCGCACGATTTGTTGCAGTTCTTCGTAAGCCGAAGCGAAGCTTAAGGGTTTCATTTCGTTTTTCATGCCGGTTTGCTTTTGTGTACCGGATGGTTAGGATCTTCAAACCAGACTTTGGTTTGGTCGCCCGACTCGCCGTTGTAGTTGATAAAAATTTCCGACCCGGCCTCGATATGGCGAATACCGTAAAAATCGATGGTTTTCGCTTCAAAATCCATTCCGTACTCGGCATTGGGCTCGTATGAATGGTTGTACAACGAGCCATAACCAAGCGCAAGGGCATACCATTCGCCTTCTTCTCCCCAGTCGAAATAATAGTCGTCCAGCACCGTTTTCCGGACAAATTCCAACTCCGTCTTAGGAAACAGGAGCAAGGGACAAATCTCGATCACTTCGCCCGCTTCAATGTCTCGTGCCGCAAACACACCCTGACCATGCAGGTCGGAAGGTGCAACGTATATCATCGCGTTTTGTAGACTCATTTTCTGAATAATCCCCGTACGTTTGAATAAAACAACACCCCCGCAATCGCCAGCCAGACGTACATCCACACCTGGGAAGGGAAAATACCCACGACCTTTTCGTACATCGCCAGGTCGCTTTGGGGGCCGACCCTAAAATCTTCAATAATATACAGCACGGCTGCCAATCCCAAGAACATCAGCACGTCCTGGTCCCAATTGGTGCGGCGGGCAATGAAAAACAGCGTCGCGGAGAATCCCAATAACAAACCCGTGCTGGTCAGCGATTCGAACCAGAGGATGCCGGCTAAGGCCATCAGGAAAGCAAGCACATATAAGGTAGCCTGGGTTAACTTTTTTTTATGCGCGCCGATGTAAAACAGGACATTCCCCAAAATGGCGCTACCCAAATAACCGCCCATCAGGATGGTTCCCTGGCTACCGCCCCGGGTAACGGTGTATCCACTGCCGTCGACATTAATCTGCATAGCCTCTACGCTGGCGCCGGTCAGCAAACCGCCCAGGGCATGCCCAAACTCGTGTAAAAAAGTAACCAGTAAGGTGACCGGATATAAAATCACACTGCCGAAAGATCCGCCGAAAAATTTCAGTATGACATACACCATGACCATGGCTAATACCCGAAAATGAAGGTTGTTTGTCGTTTCCATTGGAATTGTTTGGGCAAATGACGGATTTTAACCGGTAATTTCAAAAATTTCCTGGGTCTACATGTTTCCCAACGGTTTTTTCTATAGCATCGATCATAGCGGCGGGATTTGGGGCCTCAACGCCTTTGGAATGCCTATGCAGATGGGATATGTGCAGCAATTAGGGGGAATGTAACTACCCATAACCAACCACAATCATTTCGTATACCGCTCCTTCAAAAATCGGAAATCGCTAATCGGAAATCAAAGCTGTTTTGTAGGTAATCGTTAGCCCTCTAAACCCTCTAAACTCTTCTAAACCCTCTAAACTCTTCTAAACCCTCTAAACTCTTCTAAAGCCTCTAAACCTTCTAAACCCTCTAAACCCCCTCCCCAATTAGGGATTGATCTTAAACAACTCCACTTCGAAAATAAGCGTGGAATTGGGCTTGATCATACCGCCTGCGCCGCGGTCTCCATACGCGAGTTCGGAGGGAATAAAAAATTTGAATTTATCACCCTCCTGCATCAATTGCACGCCTTCCGTCCAACCTTTGATGACCTGATTCAGGCCAAATGCAATCGTCTTGCCCCTATTCACGCTGCTGTCGAACACCGTGCCATCGATCAGCGTACCGTGGTAATGCACTTCCACTTTATCGGTCGCTTTGGGCGAAACAGTCCCGCTGCCTTTTTTCAGGATTTCATATTGAAGGCCGCTGGCAGTAGTGATAACTTCTGTTCGTTTTTTGTTTTCGTTTAAGAATTCTTGTCCTTGCATTTATTGTGTTGTTAGATATTGATTGGTTTGCAGTTGGATTACCGCAATTTTTTGATAACTCTAATTCCCCTTGTTTTTTTGTCCATTATCCGGTGTGGCAGATTTTATACCGGAATCCGGCGCTGCGGGCGCATTTGCAGTCGGAAGAATTTTCAACAATTCCACTTCAAATACTAGGGTTGATCCCGGTTTGATCTTGCTCCGGGGAGGCGGATTATCGCCGTATGCCAGGTTAGCAGGTATATAAAACTTGAATTTATCGCCTTCGTGCATGTATTGCAGGCCTTCCGTCCAGCCTTTGATCACGGCACTGACGGCAAAAGAAGACGGTTTATTGCGCTCCACGCTGCTGTCGAAAACCGATTTGTCCAGCAAAGTTCCATGGTAGTGGACTTCCACTTTATCGCTGGCTTTAGGCGATACCGTCCCGCTGCCTTTTTTCATGATTTCGTATTGCAGGCCGCTGGCTGTGGTGGTAACTTCTTTGCGTTTTTTGTTCTCCTCGAGAAATTTAACGCCTTCCATCTTGCTCTTTTCAATTTCCCGGGCCTGCGCCATGCGGTTATAAGTATTCACCACTTTGCCGGCATCATCGATGGTAAGCATGGTATTCTCGTCGGCTAAGGAGGTATTGACAGCTGCCATGAAAATATCCTGGTTAAAATCATCTCCGAGCTGGCGTTTTATATTGCCGGCAATGACGAGTCCGTAGGCGTAATTGGCGCTGTCTATGGATGTTTTTAATTCTATCGGCGCCTTCAGCGCTGATTTCTCCTGTTTAACGGGATTCTTTTGAGCAAAAAGACCGGTCACAAATAAGACGAAGGCCAAAAGCAAGCATGATTTTTTCATATAAATGCTGTGTTTTTTGAATGAAGTGGAAAAAATGAATAGGTAAGCTTACTTAGATTTTTTCTTCATTTCCGTATAATATTCATAAAAATACGGAATGGTTTCGATGCCCTTGTAATAATTAAACAGGCCATAATGTTCATTGGGCGAATGAATATTGTCGGAGTCGAGCCCGAAACCCATGAGGACCGAACGCGCGCCCAGTACTTTTTCAAACATAGCCACAATGGGAATACTACCGCCGCCTCGTTGCGGCAAGGGTTTTTTTCCAAATGCATTTTCCATGGCCTTCTCGGCAGCCTTGTACTCGAGGGAATTGGTCGGCACCACCACCGGATAACCGCCATGGTGCGCGGTCACTTTCACTTTCACCGATTTGGGCGCTATGCTTTCAAAGTGCTTTTGAAACAGTTTTTCAATCTTTTTAGGGTCTTGATGGGCGACCAGCCGCATCGATATTTTTGCATAAGCTTTGGATGGCAAAACCGTTTTGGCGCCTTCTCCGGTGTAGCCGCCCCATATACCGTTTACGTCTAACGTAGGGCGTATACCTGTTCGTTCAACGGTGGTATAGCCCTTTTCACCCATCCCTTCATTTACATCCAGATCACGCATGTAGGCTTTTTCGTCGTAAGGGGCTTGATTCATCATTTTACGCTCTTTGGCGCTCACCTTTTCTATGTCGTCGTAAAAACCGGGAATCGTAATTCGGCGCTTGTCATCGTGCAGGGACGAGATCATATCACATAAAACGTTGATAGGGTTGGCCACAGCGCCACCGTAAATACCGGAGTGCAGATCTCGGTTCGGGCCGGTAACCGCTACTTCCATGTAGCAAAGGCCGCGCAGGCCGACCGTCAGGCTCGGTGTTTCGTTGTCGATCACGCTTGTATCGGAAATCAACACGACATCGCAGGCAAGTTTCTTTTTGTTGTCCTTGCAAAACACTTCCAGGTTCTTTGAACCGACTTCTTCTTCGCCTTCGATCATAAACTTCACATTACACGGCAATACGTCGTTTTTCAGCATCATCTCGAACGATTTAACGTGCATAAAAAACTGCCCTTTATCGTCGCAGGAGCCGCGTGCATAGATAGCGCCCTGGGGGTGAAGCGCAGTTTTTTTCACCACAGGCTCGAACGGCGGGCTGTCCCAGAGATCGAGCGGATCGGCGGGCTGCACATCATAATGTCCGTACACCAAAACGGTGGGGGCTTTCGGGTCGATCATCTTTTCACCATACACGATCGGATGACCGGCTGTTTTATGGATTTCCACCGCATCGGCGCCGACCGCTTTCAAATGTTGGGCGGTTGCCTCAGCCATACGCTGTACGTCTCCTGCATACTTGGGGTCGGCACTCACCGACGGAATGCGCAGCAGATCGAGTAATTCGTCGAGAAAGCGTTGTTTATTGGCATCTAAGTAACTTTTGAGTTTTTTCATTGCGTCGATTAATTAGTGGAACGGGCCATTGCTTAAACCGGAAAGGCAGGAGCGGCAAAAGGCGGGCGAATTTCCCGGTTTTTTACCAATGATTCAGGTATTTCGGACAAAAATCGTGTGCTGATGGGCAAATTAGCGGTTGAACATCAATCGTTCGCCCATTTTCTCCTCGTGGAACAGCCCTTGATGCCATGCCAGGTGTCCGCTAACAACCGTGCTAAGCACTTTGCCCCGAAAGGTTTTACCGGTAAAAGGCGACCAGCCACATTTGTAATAGATGTTATCTGCCTGCACTTGCCAGCGGTGTTCGGGGTCAATGATCGCCAGGTCTGCCCAATATCCCTCTTCCAGAAAGCCGCGTTCCCGGATTTTGAAAGCAACCGCTGGCGCATGGCACATTTTATCCACAATTTGCTCGATCGTGATTTTTCCGGCGTGGTAAAATTCAAGCATAACGTTGAGCCCGTGCTGAACGAGTGGAAGACCTGCAGGCGCCTGCAAATAGGGATGTGATTTCTCTTCCCAGGTATGCGGCGCATGATCGGTGGCGATTACATCGAGCCGGCCGTCGAGCAGAGCCGGCAGCAGGGCATCGCGATGGGCCCGGCTTTTTATAGCGGGGTTGCATTTGATCAGGTTTCCGTATCGGGCATAATGGCCGGCATGAAAATGCATGTGATGGACGCACACTTCGGAAGTAATCCGCTTTTGGGAGAGGGGAATGGAAGAATCGAACAAATCCAGCTCGTTTTTCGTACTGATGTGCAGAATATGCAAGCGGGTATTGTGACGTCGGGCCAACTGAATCGCCAGGGACGATGACAATAAACAGGCTTTCACGTTGCGAATCCTTGGGTGAAACCGCGCAGTCAAAGTATCCCCGAATCTGGCTTTATATTGCTCCAGGTTGTTGCGGACGGATGCCTCGTCCTCACAATGGGTGGCAATTAAGGTTGGCGCATCGGCAAAAAGCCGTTCGAGCGCCCGGGTATTATCTACCAGCATATTTCCCGTACTACTGCCCATAAATATCTTAATGCCGCATATCCGCTTAGGATCGGTTCGCAATACTTCGTCGTAATTGTCATTGGTCGCTCCCATGTAAAAGGAATAGTTGGCCAGTGCCGTACGCTCAGCGATCCGGTATTTTTCTTCCAGCAAATCCTGGGATACGGAAGGAGGAACCACGTTGGGCATCTCCATAAAAGACGTCACACCACCTGCTACGGCGGCCCGGCTTTCCGTAAAAATATCCGCTTTATGGGTCAGGCCCGGTTCCCGGAAATGCACCTGATCATCAATGATTCCAGGAATCACAAAAAGACCACGAGCATCCAACGTTATGTCGGTTTGCGCACGGATACCGCCCTCAATCTTCTCGATCCGTCCGTTGCGAATCAGCAGGTCAGCCTCCCGGATTTTGCCTCGATTCACGAGGCGGGCATTTCGTATCAGGATTGTTTTTGTCATGATAATAACATTAATTTAACATTTTTTTAAGCGCGATTTGGGGAATTAGATTATGAAAATCAGTATTATTTAAATACAAATAAAAAAAATATAATTAACTTTTTTTTATACCGTTGAAAATAAAAAAACCTGCTTATCTTTGTCCCGGTATTTTAGAAAATGTTTTGTTAAGGCACATGATCCCACATTGAGCATAAGCCGTATTCAACGGTTAAAGATAAATGAAGCGTGTTTTGATGACGTCCTTCTCCGTGAAAGCATGGAGGGGGACTTTTTTTTATTTCCTTGCACGCGCCAGATTTTCTCCCCGAGGCTGCACAAAAAATACAGGCTATGCGTTTTGAAAGCGCATAGCCTGTTTTTCTGAGCATTGAAGTCAATTTTTATTTCACTACAACGAACTTCTTCGTCTTCGTGCCTTCAGCAGTTGCAATACGGGCAAGATAGGTACCCGAAGCAAGTTGCGGCAATTGGTAGGTCAATACTTCGTTCGACAAACCTTTGCGGTTATCAATTTTGACCACTTTACCGTCTGCTTCTGCGATCGTAATGGTTGCATCCGTAGGGGCATCAAATTGAATGCCAAGGTTCAACACGTCTTTTACCGGGTTAGGGAACAGCGTCATCACCGATTCTTGCAGCGGCGTTTTGTCGGAAATCGTCGCCAGTTCAATTATCATCCGGACAACCGGGTTGTAATCAAAACCGAAACCGTCGCGGAACCACTGCGTCGTGAAAATCGGGGAAGAAGTATAATAGTGTACGATTTCGTCGTCCAGCGCGTGGAAAGCCACGTTATTGGCGGCGCCTACATAACCGATACAGGCCAGATAACGCGCGCCGTTTTCCAAAGCAATGCCGGGAGTCCCAGTCGAACCGTCGAGCAATTCAACAGACTGGAGAACATAATTCGCGGCTCCTGCCGGGAACGTATAGTTTGCGTCGCCCAGCCACTCAAGACTGCTGCTAAACAAAGCGCTGTCGTCGAAATTGCTCCAATTATCTTCGACGTCGTCGTTAACTCTAAAGAGATAGGCGACAACTGCAATGCCCGGAAGTGAAACCCCTGGATTGGTTGCAGCAGAAAACTGCAGACCGGCCGTTTTGTAATTATCGAGTGAAGCAGAACTCATCGTGTACAAGTTAGCAACGGTGTAATCTCCGCCGCCGCCTGGTTGAGACGCGCTGGTTGGGGCATTTTCTTTGGAGAAGGTGTTATCCGTTATAACGAAAAAGTCGCTGTCGTCATTGTCATTCGGGCGCTCGTCGCCTTCTGCGGAGGTAAGGGTGTAGACTATGCTGTACACGCCAACGGCAAGTTCCGGCGCAAATTGGTCGGGTAATACGATAAACGAATCGACATAACCCGGTTCGAGCGAAGCAATGCTTGCGCTGGTGGTGAAGAGTACGTTATCGTCGGCATCCAGTACGTCAGCCTTCAGGGTAACATTGGTTTGGGAAGCAGTGCCTTTGTTTGTTACATAGCCGTAGAAACCAAAGGTATCCGTAGCGATTTGCGACTCCGGTGTTGCGAAGCTGGAAGGCGGGTAGAAAAAGTCGCCCATTGCCAGGTCATTGGCTGGCGTCGGGTTTTCCGAGGTCAAACGTACGTCGTCAATAAACCACCAGTATTCGTATTTGCCATTCCATTCCCAGCGCAGATAAACGGCGGGTTTGTTGGCCGCTACGCTTGAAATATCGTTCTGAATGATGACTTGATTGTCGGAAAACACATCGCCTTCCAAACCATCGATCACAGGAAAGTCCGTCCAGTTTACATTGTCGGAACTGACTTGCAATTTTACGTTTCCGGTAGAAGGGTTTGCATACACGCCAATATAGGTTTCGTATAGGATAAATACCTGGTTTGCAGCGGAACAGTTGATCGCGCCGCTTTTAAGCCGGCTAAGGTGGTTGTTCGGCAGTTGACCGGCTGCATCAGAGTTCATTACCATAAAACCGTTGGCAACCGAGGTGCTGACAAATTCTGGAGCGCCGAACAATTCAACGCAAGAGGAGGATGGGCCTGCGCACCATTCCCATAAAGCACCCTGGTTAGAACCGTCGGTGGTAGTCCAGCCGGCCGGAATACCGCCGTTAAATTCCTGGGTGTAAAATATTTGCGCCTGGGCAACTTGTGCCACGAACAGCAAGGCGAAAATTGAAAGAGAGGAGGATAAGAATCTTCTCATGTTGTGTGCTAATTTGATTGGTGTGAAACTTGATATGAACGCGATAAAGGTAGGATTTCCACCTTGATTTGATTTAATTTTAACAGTAAAAAGTCCTGGATTAGCCCTTTACGGTCAGTATTGACCGCCAGACAACACGTTTCAACCTTTTTTCTGTTCCTTCGCCCAGGCATCTTTCAGCGTTACGGTGCGGTTAAATACTTTTTTTTCCGCAGTGGAATCCGGATCGACGCAAAAATATCCAAGCCGGGTGAACTGAAAAACAGCATTCACATCCGCCTGGGCCAGTACCGGTTCGATAAAGGCATTTTCAATAATTTCAAGGGAATCCGGGTTCAGAGACTGGATGAAATCATCTTCCGCAGCAGGGTCTTCCACCTGAAACAGGCGGTCGTACATACGCACTTCGGCCCGCACCGCATTCTCCGCAGAAAGCCAATGAATAACGCCTTTCACTTTCAGGCCGGAAACGTCCTGCCCGGATCGGCTTTCCGGAACGTACACGCAGCGAAGTTCTGTCGTTTTTCCAGCCGCATCGTGTATAACTTCTTCGCAGCGAATGATAAAAGCGGATTTTAGTCGCACCATTCCGCCTGGCGACAAACGGAAATATTTGGGCGGCGGGTTGTCCATGAAATCATCTTCTTCGATCCAAAGTTCCCGGGTGAATGCGATCGGCCGGGCGCCGCTTTCCGGGTCCTCCGGATTATTCTCGCTCTCAAGCCATTCGGTTTGGCCCTCCGGGAGGTTCGTAATGACCACTTTCAAGGGTTTTAACACGGCAAAGCGACGCAGGGCCAGCTTGTTCAGGTCTTCGCGTATGCAGAATTCGAGTAAAGAATACTCTATCAGGTTTTCGCGCTTGGCCACCCCGATACGATCGCAAAAATCACGCAAACTTGCCGGCGTATATCCGCGGCGGCGAAATCCGGAAATAGTGGGCATACGCGGATCGTCCCAGCCACGTACATGGCCTTCCTCCACCAGTTGTTTGAGTTTTCGTTTGCTGGTAATGTTGTAGGATACGTTCCGGCGCGCGAATTCGATTTGTTGAGAGGGAAAAATCCCGAGTTCCCGGATGCACCAGTCGTACAGTTCGCGGTGCGGGGCAAATTCCAGGGTACAAATAGAATGTGTAATATTTTCAATGCTGTCGCTCTGGCCGTGCGCCCAGTCATACATGGGATAAATGCACCAGGCATTGCCGCTGCGGTGGTGGTGCGCGTGTTTGATGCGATACAGCAGCGGGTCCCGCATGATCATGTTGGGCGAGGCCATGTCGATCTTCGCGCGGACGGTGCAATGGCCGTCGGGAAACTCCCCGTTTTTCATCCGTTCGAATAGGTCGAGATTCTCTTCGGGCTTGGTATCGCGGTACGGACTGTTTTTTCCTACTTCGGTGGGCGTACCTTTCAAAGCGGCAATTTCTTCCGCACTGGAAAAATCAACATAGGCTTTCCCTTTTAAAATCAATACTTTAGCCCATTCGTATAGTTGCGGGAAATAATCAGATGCGTACAAAATGTTGGCCGGTTCGAATCCCAGCCAGCGCACATCGGCGATGATGCTGTCTACGTATTCCGTTTCTTCGGTCACCGGGTTGGTGTCGTCGAAACGGAGGTTGGTTTTGCCGCCGTATTTTAGTCCCAGACCAAAATTAAGGCAAATACTGGTCGCGTGACCGATATGCAGGTAGCCGTTGGGCTCCGGCGGAAATCGGGTCAGGATACTGATATATTTGCCGGAGGCGAGATCGGCTTCGATAATTTCTTCCAAAAAATTAAGCGATTCGCCGCCCGACGTATTTTGTTCTGTGCTCATAACCTGTTCCGGATAAAGGACTGCAAAGAAAGGGAGTTTCGGGTAAACAAACGGGACCCGGTGAAAAGTTTCCTACGCAGCCGCTCAAAATAACCCCACTACTTTTCCTTGTTCATCGATATCAATCCGCTCGGACGATGGCGCCTTGGGCAAACCCGGCATGGTCATGATGTCGCCGCAAACCATGACAATAAATTCTGCACCCGCAGCCAGCCGCACTTCCCGGATATTAACCACGTGGTTGGTCGGGGCGCCGCGCAGTTTCGCATCCGTTGAAAACGAATATTGGGTTTTGGCCACGCATACCGGGTAATGACCGTAGCCTTCTTCCTGCAATTTTTTGATTCGGTTGCGCACATCGGAGTCGGCAGTTATGTCTGAAGCCCGGTAGATTTTGGTGGCGATGGCTTTCATTTTGTCCCAAAGGCTCAAGTCCTCCTCGTAGACAAAATGAAAGTCGGACGGGGTGTTTTCGGCCAGATTCACGACCGCGTGGGCAAGTTCTTCGGCGCCTTTACCACCGTCAGCCCAGTGGCGGGATACGACCAGCGGTACGTTGTACGGCGCAAGCTTGTTCCGCAACAACTCGATTTCCGTTTCCGTATCGTAGGTGAAATGATTGAGCGCAACCACACAGGGCAGACCGAAGTGCTGACGAACGTTGTCGACGTGGCGTTCGAGGTTAACAAAGCCTTTTTCCAGAGCCGGCAGGTTTTCCAGGTTGAGTTCTTTCAAATCCACGCCTCCGTGGTATTTTAAAGCCCGCATGGTGGCCACGATGACAACAGCCGAGGGCCGAAGTCCGGACTTGCGGCACTTGATGTCGATAAATTTTTCTGCGCCTAAATCAGCGCCGAAACCGGCTTCTGTAACCACATAATCGGCTAATTTCATGGCATTTTTTGTGGCAATGACGGTATTGCAGCCATGGGCAATGTTGGCGAAAGGTCCGCCGTGGATAAAAGCCGGGGTGTGTTCGAGCGTTTGCACCAAATTGGGCTTGAGCGCGTCTTTGAGCAATACGGTCATCGCGCCGTGCGCTTTCAGGTCGCGGGCCTTCACCGGGCGGCGGTCGTAGGTGTACCCAACGACGATGTTTCCGAGGCGTTCTTTCAGGTCGTTTAAAGAAGTCGCCAAACAAAAGATAGCCATGACCTCTGAAGCGACCACGATGTCGAATCCGTCCTGCCGCGGGTAGCCGTTGGAAATTCCGCCCAGGCTGATGACGGTTTCGCGCAGGGCCCGGTCGTTCATGTCGACCACCCGTTTCCAGTTGATGCGGCGGACATCGATGCCCAACTCATTGCCGTGGTGAATATGGTTGTCGAGCAGTGCGGCTAAGAGGTTGTTGGCCAGGGCAATGGCGCTAAAATCGCCGGTGAAGTGCAGGTTGATGTCCTCCATGGGCACGACCTGGGCAAAGCCGCCGCCGGCTGCGCCGCCTTTCATGCCGAATACGGGCCCGAGGCTGGGTTCGCGCAGACAAACCATCGTTTTTTTACCGATCCGGCTCAATCCGTCGCCAAGCCCGACCGATGTGGTTGTTTTGCCTTCGCCGGCGGGTGTGGGACTGATGGCGGTCACCAAAATCAGTTTACTGCCCGGTCGTTCCGGCAATTTGGATAGGTAATCGAGGTCTATTTTGGCTTTGTAATGCCCGTAAGGTTCCAGGGCTTCATCGGGAATACCGAGTTTTTCCCCGGCCAGGCGGGCGATTTTTTGCAGGGTGGCCTGTTGGGCAATGTCGATGTCAGATTGCATAAGTGAATAACAAATGATAAATGATGAATGATGAATGATGAATTCACTTTACATCCGCGTCGGCATTTCCATACCGAGCAGCTTCATGCCGGATTGCAGTACCTGGCCCACGGCCTGGCTCAATTGCAGCCGGAAGGAACGGGTGGATTCCTCCGGATCGAGAATGGTCACATCGTGCCAGAAGCGGTGAAAGGATTTGGCTAAGGCGTAGCAATAGTTGGCGATGTGGGAGGGGTCGTATTCCCGCGCTGCCGTCGCTAAAACGCCGGGGTACTCGTGCAGGGCTTTGAGCAATTCTTTTTCGGCCGGTTCAAAATTGGTGTAGGAAGAGCCATCGCCCACGGACAGGCCGCGTTTTTGGATCATCGCCGTTACGCTGTTCATCCGCACGTACGAATACTGGATATACGGGCCGGTTTGTCCCTCAAATTCGAGCGATTCTTCCGGGTTATAGACCATCCTTTTGTTTGGATTTACTTTGATAATGAAGTATTTAAGCGCGCTCAGGCCAACCTTTCGGGCGATTTCCACTTTTTCTTCTTCCCCGAAACCGCTCGCTTCGCCGCGGGAATCGATACCAACTTTGGCCAATTTGGTGACTTCGGCGATCAGGTCATCGGCATCCACGACGGTGCCCTCGCGGGTTTTCATCCGGCCGCTGGGCAGTTCCACGAGGCCATAGGAAAGATGGTACAGGCCGGCAGCATAAGGTTCGCCGAGCCGTTTCAGGATTTCAAACAGCACTTCGAAGTGGTAATTTTGTTCGTTGGCTACCACGTACACCGTTTTTTCACAACCGAAATCCCGGTAACGCATGCGGGCAGTACCGAGGTCCTGGGTGATGTAAACGGAGGTCCCGTCGCCCCGGAGCAGTAGTTTCTGATCCTGGCCGATGTCCGTTAAATCGACCCATACCGAACCGTCGTCTTTGCGGTAAAACACATGTTTGGTTAAGCCGTCGTCCACAATTTCCTTGCCGAGCAGGTAGGTATCGCTTTCGAAGTATAGTTTGTCAAACGAAACGCCCAAGTCGGCGTAGGTTTTATCGAAACCCTGGTAGACCCAGTCGTTTAGTTGTTTCCACAGCGCGATCGTTTCCGGTTCGTGGTTTTCCCATTTCAGCAGCATCGCGCGCACGTCGGCGCCGAGCAGGGAATATTCGTTGAACCACTTGTTTTTGAAGTCTTTATAAAACTCTTTTTCGCTTTGGTTAGGTTTGTGTTGCGTTTCAAATTGCGCGCGGGCAGCCTCGCTTTGTTGCCAGGCCTCGTATTCTTCCCGGAGCTTATTTTCAAACAACACATAATAATCGCCGACCAAGTGATCGCCCTTGATACCCGAGCTTGCGGGCGTTTTGCCCTCGCCCCATTTCAACCAGGACGACATACTTTTACAAATGGCCACGCCCCGGTCGTTGACCACCTGCACTTTAATGACTTCATAACCGGCCGCGTCGAGGATCTGGCTGCACGACCAGCCGAGCAGGATATTGCGGATATGACCCATGTGCAGGGGTTTGTTGGTGTTGGGCGACGAAAATTCCACCATTACTTTTTTGCCGTTGCGCGGCTGGCGGCCAAAATCGGGGTTATCCGTCACCGATTGCAGGAAATGCTGCCAGTAGGAAGGGGCGATGTCCAGGTTGAGGAAGCCTTTGACCACGTTAAAGCCCCGTACTTCCGCAACCTGTGCCTGCACGTAGGCGCCGATTTCTGCGGCAGCCAGGTCCGGCGCTTTTTTGGCTATTTTTACAAAAGGGAAAATAACGACCGAATAGTCGCCCGAAAAATCGGAGGGCGTCGGGTTTACCTGGACTTTTGCCGGCTCCGTTTTTTCATGGTAAAGTTGTTCAATCGCTTGAGCGACAGCCTCCTGGAGTGTGGTAACGATGTGCATGGCGTAAGATATTCGATTGGAAAGGCGCAAAAATACAAGGATTGAAACAACAAATGGCTGCAAATGGAAAGTTCCCGACGAGCGGGCTGTGTCAGAAAGCCTGGCTGCAATTATAGGGCCGGTGCAGGGATTTTGTTTTGTGACATATTAAAAAGAGTTTAATAACTTCATTCGCCCATATTCAATTTTTAATAATCTTTCCCACCGCTACTTTTTCGTTCCCAGTCGACAATTCCCAAAAATAAATGCCTTGGGGCAGGGCCACTGTTTCAAATTCAGTGATATTAATGGGCATCTGGCGATCCAATAACAAAAGCCCAAGCTGATTATATAACTTAAACACCGGATTGGTCAATTGGGCATGTAGCACCACCCGAAAGCCTTGACTGAAAGGATTCGGCGACACCAAAATTTGATTTTGCAAGGACGGATTATTTTGCGCTGAGACACCAAGATATAATGTTTTACAATGAGTATCTGTTCCATATATATTACTCACTGTCAAACACACCTGATAAACACCCGCACTATCAAATGTATGTACCGGATGCCGTTCATTGCTTCCCGTTGATCCGTCGCCAAAATCCCATGACCAGGTAGCGGGCTCATAGTATGACAAATCCCGAAACTTTAAGAAAAGTAAATCGGTTGTATCTTGATCGTATCCATACCATGCTTTGGGTTGATTGTTAATATTCAAACTGTCACAAGTTGATCCGTCGATCGGGCCGAGCCGAAAATTGGGACTATAAGTTACCGATGCGGCATTGTAGGTAGGTAATTGAATCCCAGCTTGTTGAAAATTACAATTTAAACCTGCTTCATCCGGACTATGGATGACATGCAGGATTTGCACTCCGTTCGTTGCACACATATATATTTTATTATCAGGAGCAAGCTGCATCGTATAAAATGTTTGAGGCAGGCCGGTCGAGGCAGGAATATACTCTCCGATTAAAACTTTTGACGTTTCCAGATCATCAACGGTAAGGTCGTATTGATACAACGTAGTTCTAAAACTTACATACAAATATCGGGAATTGGAAGAAACCGCTACGCCCCCTACCGCAGAACCGGAATAATGAATTTGGCGATGATTGTCAAGATAACCTGTACAACGGTTAAAATCATAAACATCTAGATAGTTACCGATCGTACCGCTTATAGAATTTTTAATCATATATTTTTGACCATCCGGTGAAAATACCGCTTGCCCTAAACCGTCAATTACGGGCAAGCCGATTGGTTGAGAATCCAGTCTATGAATGCCAGAAGGATTTAGCAGCACCCGATAAAAAGTATTACTATTTCTTTCATTCACTAAAATCCACCAATCGCGGCCGTTCGCATGTCTGGTGGCTGTTAATCGTCCGTATTGGATCGTATCGTCGATAACGGATACCCTGCGCTCCACAACGGCGCCCAATCCATTATTAGCGGAAGGCTGTATCAGTGCATAAAACAGGTTTAGACTGGCCAGTTCAACCGAGACAGGCCATAAGATATTTCCCTGACTGGTATAAAACAGGAGCAAACTATCCGGATGCCCCGGCCAGGGCAAAAACATGCCGCCCTGGGGTAGATCGTCATCTGAATAACCATACAAATAAGGCAGCGTTTCATACCAGACAGAATCGCCGTTCAACATGACTTTTCCGGAACGGTCATGAATCCGGTAACCGTTAAATGCAGCAACAACTTTCTCATTGCCATCAGAAATTACTGCATTGTTATCAAAAAAGCTCATTTCGAATATTGTATCCTTTTGTATTTTAAAATTGCCACTGCCAAAAGAAACACGTGAAACCCCAAAGCTATTACTACCTCCCATATACCCTATCAACCAAGGGCTGTCAAATTGTTGGGCTGATAATTCTATACGCAGATACAAAAGCAAAAAAGTGATAAAAAGGACAATTCTCATGCGGGTTAGCATAAATATGCGCGCCTTTATAGAGGTGAATCGATAAAGGCGCGCACAGAAAACAATCAATGGTGAACAATAAATTTAGCGGGATCTGCGGAAATTCCGGTGCCGGAAATTACACAGGTGTAAAGACCGCCAGGGAATTGTGAAACATCAAGCGAAATTACCTCGTTTACAACCCGTACATGGCGATGCACGATCGTTTGGCCATTTGTTCCAATGATTTTAAGAATAATTTCCTGATCGATTTCTTGATGATCAGGCAGAAAAATCTGCACCTTATCCCGAGCAGGGTTCGGCACGATGGACAAGTTTCCTTTTGATCCCTGCCGTTTCATGGCAGACTTTGCTTGGCGTTCCTCAGCTTGCAAACATAATAGACTGTCATTAAACGATCTATCTTCCCTGAGCGTGTATAAACTGCGTGCCCTGTAAACGGCCTTTCCGCCTTCAAAGGGGCACTGATTGGCAATGGCACTTACATCCTCAAATTGCTCTTCTGTTAGCTCTGTAATATTTTTAGCCAGTGTTCCCAGATAGATGCGGTTAATTGTTTTTCGGTTTTCCTGCAAAATATCATTGACCGGCAGTTCGTCATTTAACTCCAGGGCCTCCGCGATATTTATATCTCTCAGAGAATCCGCGATGTGTTTATACCCCAAAAACAAAGCATACTCCACTAATCCTGCCGACCGGATAGAATCTGCCATGCGGTAAGCATCTAACCGGTCATTCGCATTTTCGATACTTGCTATTCCGGCAATATGATTTTCAAATGAGTCCTTGTACACCTGAAAGCTCTCCCAGGCATCTTCTATGTCGGACTCTAACGGCGCCGGGAATTGATTGATGTTCGCAATTGCGGCATCAACCTCCTGATATTGTCCGATTAGGCCAGATTGGGCATGGTAATAAAACGTATCTATCAATCTATGTTGACCTAATAAAGATGGAGTTAATAAAAGCTGTTTGTAGAGGCCAAGTTGCCCTTCCCAATCTACCATTGCACCATATGTACTTCCAGTGTAGGTTCCATCGACAAAATGTATATCTGTGTTCTCAATATAGACTCCACGGCGAGGAGGGGCTGGAGGCTCGTCACAGGTCAAACAATCAGAAGGTTCATTATCAGATACAAAAAACCAATCATTTGTTGCATTGGGCGTATATATAAATGAATGAACCCGGATGATTGGGTATATTATCATCCTTCACATTAAACTCGGAGTCGGATATGAAGGCATCTGAACCGTCATGCTCTGCAATAGCACTTTGATATTCAAATAAATTACCGTAATTGCCTGTAGGATCAGTAATGAGATTAGGCTGATCACCCAACATCGTTGATTCACTACATCTAATACTCCAAAAATGATTATATAAATCCGTAGTTCTTAAGATTGTATTTTCACATGGGCCGAAAAAATCTACTCCAAAGCTAGTGCCAGAAATATAGTTGCAGCAAAATTCAGTTTCATAAGAACTGTTGATTTCAACTCCTTTAGCACCGGTATAGCCTGGAGTCGGCAAGATGTCATATAAACCTTCAATAACATTGCTCAGCAAGTAAGCGGAATTGGCGTTGGTTAAATTAATTCCCCTTGATTGAGATGAGGCGTGAATACCTATCATTACACTATTGTCATAAATATCCCAATTATTGGTATTGAAAACGCTAATACCGTCAAAAGTACTCGTTAATTCAATTTCATTTTGGTCTATCACGGCAGTTCCATCCGGCATATCGGGATTATTCGTATTATTGATCAATATTGCAGCATTTAATTGATCCGGATCCAAATTTTCGTAATTTGATAGATCAATTATGGCATTATTTTCAATTTTAAAACTACTGTAATCCAACCATTTTGTAAGATTTTTAGCTAAGATGCCGTAATCTCTAAACCTAATGGTCTGCTGAGGATAGTTTTCTGAATTAATAGACATTCCAGCGTTTGAGTTCAACTGGACTCCTGTCCATACATCGGCCAAGTTATTATTCCAAACAGTCAAATAACCTCCATTTGAATAAATGCCATGTCCGCATGCAGTAAATCTTGAACCCGTGATTGAGGCTATACCACTACAGGAAATACCAACTCCTCTGGAATAGTTGAAACTTGGAGTGGTTGTGGTGCCCATATATCCCAACATATATGTGAAATCAGCACGGTGAACATTTAACCAAAGGTTACCCGCAATTATACCGTTGCGTAAATTATAGAATGTATTTGCATAGCCGGAGGTAACTGGTGTGCCAACAGTAAATGCTCCTCCGCCTAATAACACAACTCCAGCATAACCACTCGTTGCATCATAATTCGCCACATTAGCATCTGATGGAGGTTTTAGATTCCCGGTTAATAGAGTAATGAAGGTGTTGCCTGTAAATGGGTAATGCCAGATGTTTGACCATGGAGCAGCAACGGGTGCATAAAAACCAACGTGATTATGCCTGAACAAATTATTTTCTATTTCAATTTGAGTCGGAGGCCATAGGCTTAGTGCAGAAGAAGCATTAGCTGTAAGCGCGTATTCAGCATCTTGTATGTCATTACTATTAAATATTAAATGTGCCTGAGGCATCACATTAATCCCTTTCCACATCTGCACGCACGCTTTAATTACGCAGTTTTCTATTTCTAACGTAGGATATAACGGCAATGCAACATCTCCTCCTACAACAATTTCTGCTCCTGACCCCATGCGAATATCTGGAATATCTTCAATCGTCACGTCCACATCAATGATCAATTTGCCGCTGATTGCAAGGCAGGGTGCCGCAGAAAGGGTGGAGGAAAGCCCTAAAGTGGAGTAAAGGGTACCATCATCGCTTGCTACAATGTTTATACCGCCAGCTAGAACGTTACAAGGTGCGCAATCATTAGCAGGGACGCAGGTACTTACGGAAATTGTTTGTTCTGTCGTGGCGCTACAACCATCGGCGCTGGTGACTGTAACTGTGTACGTGGTCAGTAATGTTGGCTCTACAGTTATTGAACTAGTTGTTTCTGTAGTGCTCCATAAGTACGAATTGCCTCCATCGCCATTTAGAATAATAGATTCTCCAAGACATACTAACCCGTCATAGGAAATGCCCGAAGTTTCCTCCATTTGGATGCTGGGATTAGGGTACGGAAACCATCTAATTACGACAGACGCTGTAGACGTAACGCCTGTACATCCCCCCACCCCAGTGACTGTAACTGTGTATGTTCCTGCGTATGGCGGATCAACCGGATTAAAAAATACTGATTGACCGGTCTCCCCCGGAAGGCTCCATTCGTAACTCAATCCCCAGGTTGCTGTAAGATTTAGCACTTCATTAGCTGGTGGAAAATAGGATAATCCGCTCGAACAAAGCAGCCCATCATTCGGCGAATTACCGGATGTCTCCGTAGGAAAAATTATTATAGAGGTCGGAGCTGCCACTATTTCTATTGAGGTCGAAGCTGTACAACTTCCATCAAATGTAACGGTAACAGAATAGGTACCGGCCGATGTAACGGTAATAGTTCTGGTTGTTTCACTGGTTGACCATTGGTATGTAGTACCTTCATTTGCAGTTAAACTGACACTCCCTCCGGAACATATCGTTATTGCGCTTGGAAAAATTACAGCTAAAGGATCTGCACAATCCGATCCTAAGCATAATAATGCCTGGTGGGCATCGATTCTGCCGCTACCAAGTGTGCCGGCAAGGTTACCGGGATGTGAAATGGAGTTATATATATCAGCATTAGCTGTGTTAAGTAGGCAGTCAATGATCTCTTCATCCGATTTCGACGGCTGATATGAGCGCATTAAACCCGCCAGGCCAGCAACTTGGGGAGCAGCAAGGGATGTACCGCTTTCGGCACCGTATTCATTTGTAATATGTACTCCTCCACTGGAATTGGCTACCGTACTAAGTATGCCGGTTCCATAAGCCGAAACATCAACCCATTGTGCAAAACTGCTAAAGAACGAACGGTTATTATAGGCATCAATCGAAGCTACGGCCACCACCAGACGAGAGTCGTTAGTTTCCCAAGGTTGAGTCGTTGTACCTTCTCCAAAAGCAGCGGGGTATACTGGTTTAGCATTGGCATTATTGCCTGCTGAAGCTACTAAAATGACATTTTGATCGCGAGCTTCTTTAAGTACTTTATACTCTGTTTCAGAATAACCTGGTCCTCCCCACGACATATTGATTACATCTGCGCCATTTGCTACGGCCCAACATACACCTTGGTAACCATATGTAATATATAACGGATCCGCATTATCTTTTACGCACTTAACTCCCATTATTTTATTATTCCAGCCAATTGAGGAAATTCCGATCCCATTATCCGTGACCGCACCAGCAACTCCAGCGACGCGGGTTCCATGAGAAAAATAATTCGGCGTGACAGTATTAGGAGGATTTGGATCATCGTCATCGTCTGCAACATCATATCCCGAAACGATATTATCGGCTAAATCTTCATGATCCGTTAATATGGCATCGTCTACAATCGCAACTATGGCGCCGCCACCCGTATGAAGGTCAAATGCTTCTTCAGCATTGATCAAAGGCAAATGGTATGAAGTCAAGGGGTCATCGGGTGTCAAGGTTATCTTTTTTATAGGTACTTTTTCCGCATATTCGATAAAAGTAAAAACTGAGAGATTATCTATGAGATCCTCAGCTGACCCTTCTGAAAAATTAACCTGATAGATGTGGGTAAATGAAATGTCATCACACGTGGTAAAGGGTTGATCAATGTTTGTAACATCATATTGATCAAAGAGGGTACCGATCCCTGCGTGGGATTTGATGTCAACTGAAGACGAGTCCCAAGTTTTGACGTAGATGGTACCTTCTTCATAAATCGGGTCAGGCAGCCCTTGACCAAAAGCCGATACTTGGATCAAGAAAATGACAAACGGAAGGAACGCAAAAGACCATGCTGCCCGTTGTCGTATGGAAATTGAGTTTTGCATGATGTAAAGATTTTTGGTATATAATTATGGATAATGCGATGAATTTATATAATATCTAATGTATTGCCTCTGTGGAGGCATCACATTATTGGTGGAAAACAAATGTTATAAGCAGGGCATAAACATATAATCCATTCCTGGTCAATTCTTTATACAAAATCATATTGAATATGACAGAAGGTCACACAATAGGGGAGAGATTATTACGGCACATAGCGCAAGAAGGTCTAAAGCTATGAATACTAAACAAAGATATAAATCGGGGTTGACATATTCAAAAAAAGCAATTGGTTATGCCCAACTTTATCATATCGCATACCACTTTAACGTGATTTGACTTACGGAAATCCAGCGGTTCTCGCTTTGTAAACTATCGTAATGCGTTTTCGCCATTTGGATGCAAAATTTGGTCGGTGTAAGGTTGTTTTCACCCTTCACTCATCAAAAACCACCGAAAAAGAGCCTTTTAAGCCGATCACGCATTAGATTTTTTTACAAACCGAGAACCGCTGACGGAAATCAGATATACGTTAGTTTTGACCCAAAACGAAAATTTGGATATATGTTAATGCCCTGAAAAAGCCAGTTGCGCTGATCTCTAATGTATATGGAGGTAATTTCCTGTACATCGAAGGACCTCCGAAACTAAAAAAGATAAAAAGAGGTACTTCATAATTTATCAGATTTATTTGTTTTCGATTAAGTACTACCCGATGCATATATACGCCACACTATGCTTGGGAATGTGGGTAGCGTGACGCGAGCCGGAGGTTTAGCCGGTTTAGATAGCTCCGAATTCGACAGTGCGAAGCTACCTAAACCCATTAAACCACCGAAACCCTCTAAACCTCTATAACTACTCCACCCGCACCCTAATCCCCTCCGAATGACTCGTAAACTCCGGCGCATACATACACTGGATCGTCGTGATACCGTTCGACATTTCACCCCGGTTGCTCACCACAAGAGGATACTCGAACACAAAAGTTCCTTTCGGCAGATAGTCGATAAAAAAGTGTGTGGCTAAGTCTTTGGTGCTTTCGTAATAACCAAGCCCGCCCTGCCAGCGATAGCTGCTCAACACGTTGCGGGGCTCGAAGCCGGCCGCGCGCATGTCTTTCAGGTGTACGTACTCCATGGGCCGGTCTACACGGATCTCGATGCGGACTTTCAGGCGGTCGCCGACTTTCAAGGCTGCGCCATTGGCTAAAGCAGTCAGTTTTGGACCCGTCGGACTGTCTTCTTCCTTAAACAGTTGTTTTACAATGGTTAAAGGCGTTTTTTTGAAGGTGTTTATCTTGTCCAAATCTTCAAAATATTGCCAGTAAGCCGCGCCCCATACGATGTTACTGTTCGGGTTGCTCACTTTTATGTCGCTCCAGGAGGGCTTTACCTCTGCCCCACTCCATTGTTGTTTGAAATAGCCCGTGCCGGGTTCTACTTCATTGGGTTGCAGGTTTTTACCGCCCAGGGCCACCCCTACCGTTTTGGTATTGGCGAGCCAGTTTTCCCCGTGCAGCAACAACGCATACGCGGCTTGCGCGGTGGCTTTGGTGCTTTCCCAGCGGTTGGTCTGTTTGTTTTTCAACAGCCATATCCGCAGTTCTTCCACCGCTTTTGCGTCGGCGGCTACTTCGTCGAATACTTCCACCATGAGCGACTGGGTTTCGATGGGCAGCTGATACCAGTAGTAGCCCCAGTCGAAGGGCCAGTACATGCCGAGTTCTTCCTTGAGCGTGGCGCGTTCGCGTAGGCTGTTGACGATTTTAAGGGCGGCTTCGTTCCGGCCGTTGCGGTGGAGGGCTAAGGAAATCAGTCCTTCCTGGTACAAACCTTTGCCGAGCCAGTAGCGCTGGGCCTGTTCGAGGTAGTAGGCGTGGATCTTCGTCACCCGGTCGACCGGGAAGAAGGAACGCGTGTACAGGTAATGGATAACTAAGCCGTCGAGGTGGTCGTCTTCCCACTTTGTTTTGCCTTGCTGCACTAATTTTTCAATCTCCGCGTAATGTTCCTCAATTTTGGCATCGCAGAAACCGAGCGCCTTGTCCAGCATATTCTGTGCCTGTTGATCCCGCTCGAAATTGACGGCGCCTAATTTTTGCAGGTGCCCCAGGCCTTCGGCGATGTACTGGGTGATGTACCAGTCTTCCCGGCCGCCGGGAAACCAGGGCCAGCCGCCGTTGGGCGCCTGGCGTTCGGCCAGGGTGTTGAGTGCGCGGGTCTGCTCGTCGGCCATGCGGTTGAGGTCGAAGAGCAGGGCGATGTTTTGGCGTTGCTGTTCTTCACTTTGCGCATCGAGCACCCAGGGCGTTTCTTCGAGCAAAGCGTATTTCAACTCCTGGTTTTTAGAGAGGTTGCTCTTCATGGCATCGGTACCTTTCCAGCGCTCGTACACGCGGCGGATGTTCGGCATTTTCTCCGTGACGCTGGAAGCCAGCGTATTCGCGTAGTACCGGCTGAAGACCTGTTCGCTGCATTCGTGCGGATATTCCATCAGATAAGGTAGCGCCTGCACCACGTACCAGGCCGGGTTGCTGGTAAATTCCAGGGTATAGCGTTGCGTGACGAGCGATTTGGAGTTGGTATTTTTCAGGTTTTCAAACGTAAAGGTCTTCGTTTGGCCGCCACGTACGGTGATAGGCATGGTTTCGGTGACTAACATGCGGTTGGTGACCACCGGCACCGTGCTTTCCTCGCCGTCGCGGAATTGTTTGCCGTCGGCAAAGACCTGCCAGGTAACGGCTCCGTTGAAATCGGCCGGCACGCGGATGGTCCAGCGGAGCGGGGCGCTTTGGCCGGGCTGAATGTTGAAGTCGGCGGTATTACTGCTCAGCCCGAATTGTTTGTCCATGGGTTGTAACGTAGTGGCATCCAGTAGATTCAGCGTGGCTTTGCCATCGATAGGCTGCTGCGACAGGTTACTCACTTTGGCCGAAAACTCGAAACGGTCGCCCGCCCGCAAAAAACGCGGGGGATTGGCCAGCACCATGAGTTCTTTCTGGGTGATGACTTCCTTGACCGAAATCGCTTCTTTCAAATCCTTGGTGTGGGCATATACCAGGAATTTCCAGCGGGTGAGCGCCTCGTTCATTTTGAATTTTACGATCACGTTGCCCTCGGCGTCAGTACGCAGTTCG
>Ga0105046_10002810_pt1 | contig 27495 bp, 20 predicted proteins | sample MAT03_FD_78385 | JGI IMG/M metagenome (GOLD analysis project Ga0105046, IMG submission 78385) | Freshwater microbial communities from Lake Fryxell liftoff mats and glacier meltwater in Antarctica - MAT-03 (megahit assembly) | ecosystem: Environmental > Aquatic > Freshwater > Ice > Liftoff... | reverse complement strand
TTGATGCTGCCGTGTTGAAAGATCCGGTAAAGAAGCCAGATCGTCTATTGACTGATCTGAGCCAATTGGGACCCATGCTGTTTGGCAATTGAGCCGCATCGATTTCTCGAAACGACTTGAATCTACTGACCTGGAGACAGATAATCCAGGCTGGTACATCCTCAATGATGTCCATAACGTCACCGTTATGAAATCCCAGACGTCGCCAACGAAAACTTTCAACTCATGCTTCGATGTTGCATCACCGTCCTGATCTGCCTTTTGTTGAATCCTGGTGTCACCAACGCGGACGATCTGCCAGGCATTGCGGACGAAAAACCAAAAGATGGTTTTTCTGTGAAGACAGAGCAGGGATGGATGATTCCGTATGATGTCACGATCCCCGGCACGGGAATTATGTTTCGCATGCTGCCTATTCCAGGCGGAGAATTTGCCATGGGCAGCGGCGACGCCGAAGCAGGCCGAAAAGACGACGAAGGGCCGACACGCAAAGTCCGTGTCGAGCCGTACTGGATGGCCGAATGCGAAGTGAAGTGGGAAGAGTATAAGCTGTTCATGCAGTTGTACCGATCACTCAAGGAATTCGAAGAATTCCGGATTCGGACAGTGACGGATGACAACAAGATCGACGCCGTCACAGCTCCCACACCGCTCTATGAACCGGACTTTACGTTTGAGTACGGAGAAGATCCGAAGCAACCAGCTGTCTCGATGACTCAGTATGCAGCCAAGCAGTACACCAAATGGCTGACGGCGATTACTGGCCAGCAGTTTCGACTGCCGACCGAGGCGGAGTGGGAATATGCGTGCCGAGCTGGCAGCAGTACAGCGTACTCGTTCGGGGACGATGCCGCACTGTTAGACGACTACGGTTGGTTTGCGGGGAACACAGACGCCGAAGGAACAAAAAACGTGCGTCAGAAGAAGCCGAATCCCTGGGGACTCTACGATATGCACGGCAACGCGGCGGAGTGGTGTATCGATGGTTACGGCCTCTACGCGGCGTCCAACAAGCCGCTCGATGCCGCTGCCGACTGGGTCCGCACCGACAAACCGGACCCGCGCGTGGTACGAGGCGGATCGTGGGAATTTCCTGCCACGGCCTGTCGCTCGTCCGCTCGCCTGGGCTCGAACGATCTGGAGTGGAAAGCCTACGATCCGAACCGTCCCCGCAGTCCATGGTGGTACACAACCGATCCAGCGCGCGGCGTGGGTTTTCGACTGATTCGCACGTTAAAGCCACTTTCGCGTGAGAAAATCGAAGAATTCTGGAAGATCGACAGCGAGGATATTGAGTTCGACGTGCATGATCGCATCAGCGGAGGTCGTGGAGTGCTCGGATTGGTCGATAAGGATCTGCCACAGGCAATTCTTGATTTGCAAAAGTAGAAAAAGGGAGTCGCTGAGTGCGTCATGAAAACAGCGAAGGGAAATCAATGAATCCCGATAGACTCTCTTCGATCGCTCGGCGGCGATTTCTGCAGACGGGTGGCGCAGGGTTTGTAGCGACGGCGACGGCGGCGTTACTCGCGGAGTCCGTCGAACAGCCGGTCGTCACGTCAGGTCTTAAGTTGGCAGAAAGTGTGCCTCAATTCCCTGCGACGGCAAAGAGCGTCATCTTTCTGTTTATGGAAGGTGGCCCCAGTCACATCGATTTATTTGACCCAAAGCCGTTACTGAACCAATTATCCGGCCAACGCATGCCGGACAGTTTCGGAGATGTCATCACGGCGATGGGTGAATCGCATTCTCCGCTGCTGGCTTCACAGCGGCGATGGCAGCAGCATGGTGCAGCCGGGACATGGGTTTCCGACTGGTTGCCGCACACGGCGCAGTGTGTGGATGACATCGCCGTGATTCGGAGTTGCTGGGCGGATGGTATCAATCATTCGTCCGGTGTGTGTCAGATGAATACCTGTTCGATTCTCGGCGGACGTCCGTCGCTGGGAAGCTGGGTTTCGTACGGCCTGGGTTCTGAAAACCATAACCTGCCGTCGTTCATCGTCATGCAGGACAACAAGTCGTCGGTTGTGAACGGCCCGCGCAACTGGAGCGCGGGGTTTATGCCGGCGATGTACCAGGGTGTGCGTCTGAACGAAGGCTCTGAACCGATCCCGAACCTGAATCCGCCCGAAGGCTCGGGGCTGAGTCAGCAACGAAGTAAACTCCGACTGCTCGATCGGCTCAATCGCGACTTCGCCAGTCAGCATCCTGAACAGTCAGAACTGGACGCGCGCATTGCAGCTTATGAACTGGCATTTCGGATGCAGGCCCAGGCACCGGAAGCAGTGGCGATTGATGAGGAAACAGCCGAAACACAGTCTATGTACGGCATGGATCAGAAAGAAACAACAACGTTTGGACGGATGTGTCTGCTGTCTCGACGTCTGGTAGAACGCGGCGTGCGTTTCGTGCAGTTGTATCACGGTGCGGGCAGCAAGTGGGATGCGCATTCCGGCATTGAGGCGAATCACTCAGGACTTTGTCAGGCCAGCGATCAGCCGATTGCAGGGCTGTTGAAGGACTTGAAACAGCGTGGCTTGCTGGATCAGACATTGGTGGTGTGGGGCGGTGAATTCGGACGGACGCCGATGTCGGAAAAAGGCAATGGTCGCGATCACAATCCCACTGGCTTTACGATGTGGATGGCCGGTGGCGGTGTACGTGGCGGCCAGACGATCGGGACGACGGATGAACTTGGTTTGCGGGCCGTTGAAGATCGACTGCATGTGCATGACCTGCATGCTTCGATTTTGCATCTTCTGGGACTGGACAACCGACAACTCACATGGTTCTTCAAGGGGCGTCCCGAACGCCCTACGGTGAATGAAGGCGATTTTTTCAGACGGTTGGTGACCGGGTGATTGCGAAACGTTGCCTTTCCGCTGGCTGCATTGAAAATCCTTCGCGAACCTGTCACAACTCGCCTCGCGCGGCCACAGTGCCGCCCTAAGGCAAGCGGCAGAAACAAATTTACCGTAGCTGAATTCGCAAGAATTCAGAGAGGCTTTGAATTTTTGCGAATTCAGCTACGGAACAGGGAAGAAATTCTCTGCCGCTCTCCTAAGTGACACGAGCTAACGTCATCGATTTTCAGTCAGGTGCATGATCTCATGGTCCAGGTGAACGAAAACTTTCTGAAATTGAAAGCCGGCTATTTGTTCCCGGAAATCGGGCGTCGAGTGACAGCATTTTCGCAGGCCAATCCTTCAGCGAAAATCATCCGACTGGGAATCGGCGACGTCACCGAGCCGCTCCCGCCCGCGATCATCAAAGCCATGCACGACGCCGTCGATGATATGTCGCACCGTGAATCGTTCAAGGGCTACGGGCCGGAACAAGGGTACGCCTTTCTGCGAGAGCCCATCGCCCAGCATGACTTTGCCTCGCGCGGGATCGATATTTCACCGGACGAAATCTTTATTTCCGACGGATCAAAATGCGACTCCGGCAACATCCTCGACATCCTTGGAGCAGGCAATCGCATTGCCATCTCCGACCCTGTGTATCCGGTTTACGTGGACACCAACGTCATGGCTGGACACACCGGTCCGGCGGATGCCAGTGGACGATTCGCAGGGCTTGTCTATCTTCCGGGCAACGAAGCCAACGACTTCGTTCCGGACCTGCCGACGGAACCTGTCGATCTGATCTACCTTTGTTACCCCAACAATCCCACAGGCACGGTGGCGTCAAGGGAAACGCTCAAACGCTGGGTCGATTATGCTCGAGCCAACAATGCGCTGATTCTGTTCGACGCAGCCTACGAAGCGTTTATTTCCGACCCGATGATTCCGCACAGCATCTTTGAAATCGAGGGTGCCAAAGATGTCGCGATTGAATTTCGCAGTTTCAGTAAGAGCATTGGCTTTACGGGCGTGCGGTGCGGTCTGACGGTGGTGCCAAAACAGTTGATGGGGACAACATTGTCGGGTGAGAAAGTATCACTGCATCAACTGTGGAATCGGCGACAATCGACGAAATTCAATGGTGCGTCGTACGTCGTTCAGAAAGGTGCGGCAGCGGCGTATTCACCGGACGGACAGACTCAGATGCGAGGCTTGATCGACTTCTATATGGCGAATGCGAGCCTGCTTCGGGAAGGGCTGAGCAAAGTCGGGATTAAGGTTTTCGGCGGTGTGAATGCGCCTTATGTATGGTTACAGACGCCGAAAAATCTATCGAGCTGGGACTTCTTTGACCTGCTGCTGAGCAAAGCGCATGTCGTCGGAACGCCCGGCAGCGGCTTCGGTGCGGCGGGAGAAGGCTACTTCCGTCTGAGTGCGTTCAACAGCCGACAGAATGTTGAGGAAGCTCTGGAACGCATCTTCAAGGTTATTGTCTGATCACCTCGCACACCTGAGTCAACGCCATGCAGGCCGCCGTCTTTGAACAGTTTCGGATGCCATTGGAAATTCGAAGCGTACACGATCCTGTTCCGGAATCGGACGCTGCGGTAATCGCCGTTCGAGCCTGTGGACTGTGTCGCAGCGATTGGCATGGTTGGATGGGGCATGATTCCGATGTCCACCTGCCGCATGTGCCGGGGCACGAACTGGCCGGTGAAGTCGTCGCCCTCGGAAGTTCGGTCAGACACTGGTCAATCGGTCAGCGTGTGACAGTTCCGTTTTGTTGCGGTTGTGGCACCTGTGAACAGTGTGTGTGCGGCCACCAGCAGGTCTGTGATCGATACACGCAGCCCGGCTTCACGCAGTGGGGAGCTTTTGCAGAATTTGTGGCAATCCGTCATGCGGATGTGAATCTCGTCTCATTGCCGGAGGAGATCGACTTCGTCACGGCGGCCAGTCTGGGCTGTCGATTTGCCACATCGTTTCGAGCGGTCGTTGTCCAGGGTCGGACTCAGCCTGGTGACTGGGTGGCAGTGCATGGATGTGGCGGCGTGGGACTGTCAGCCGTGATGGTCGCCGCCGCGCTGGGAGCGCAGGTCATCGCTGTGGATATTCGCCGCGAACGCCTTGAGTTCGCTCAGCGATGCGGCGCGGCTGTCGTGATCGATGCCGCCGAAACGGATCCGGTCGCGGCGATCAAGGACACAACGCGCGGAGGTGCGCATGTCTCACTGGATGCACTGGGCAGCCGGACGACTTGCTGGAATTCTGTCCAATGCCTTCGCAAACGCGGTCGGCATGTTCAGATCGGACTGATGCTTGGTTCCGATGCCGATCCGCCGATTCCGATGAGTGCGGTGATCGGGAATGAACTGGAGATTATCGGCAGTCACGGAATGCAGGCGCATGAATACAGCCGAATGTTCCGCATGATTTCCTCGGGCGCGCTGCGGCCCGACCTACTGATCAGCGATCGAATCACACTGACGCAGGCGGCGTACCTGTTGCCCAAAATGCATGAGTTTCCAGGCAACGGTGTGACAGTGATCGATCGGATGTCTTAGGGGCCAGTCGGGGAATCACAGTCTGTCACTGCGACGCCATGAAGAACTCAACCACACGCGGTTGGCATTGGCTCGTTTAACCGCGTGCCCAGCGGGCCGCGCGAGCAGCATTCCGCTGCATGGGTTGCCACGCGCGGGGCGTTGCCCATGCGGTTAAACGATTGTGCCAGCCTCAACCGCGCGGTGTAATCGTGTATCGAACGCGGAAATGCCGCTTACAATGAACTGCCACCAGCGGCAAATCCTGCCAGAGGCGTGAATTCTGCATAGAAGATCCGCATTGCCGCGGGCATCAGGTCATACGAGTTGAATCAACCGGAAAATCAGACTTGAGGAAGATTTGAGGATTGGTTAAGAAATCCGGGACGGGGCTGGTTCAGGTTGCCCCGACTGCGGCAAGTTTTGCTCTCGACCGTGAGTGAACCGCAGAAAAAAGCTGAAAACACTGGGTTTTCAGGCCACTTCCTTTCCTCAATCCGTATCGTTGGTTTGTCTATTTTCCGCTGTCCGGCAGCGATCGACCAACTTTCCGTCACACGATTTCGATGTATTTGCATTCGTGTTCCTCAGTCACAGTCAGCAATTCGTGCCGGTCGATCCATTGTCCGGCAGTTTCGGCAGATGAACGGCACTTTGCGTGTCACTCGCCTGCAAAAAATACAGTCTCATCGGAGGCATAGCCATGCGTGCATTCGCCGTCGTCACATTCCTGATTTCCACACTGACCGCTCAGTTCGCTGCGGCCCAGATCAAGAGCTTTCCCTATGACGCAAAAGTCGTGGTGGATGAAGTTTTTGTGCGCAGTGGAGCGGGGGATTTGTACTATCCGACACAGAAGCTGCCTCGGGAGACCGTCGTGACCGTGCATCGGCATGATCCAGGTGGCTGGTACATGATCGATCCGCCACCGGGCAGTTTCAGCTGGATTCCTGAGCGCTATGTCAAACGCATGAACGACACTGAAGGAGAAGTCGCTGAAGAAAGTGTCATTGCGTTTGTGGGCAGTGAATTTGGTGACGAGGCCTCGGTCTTTCAACGCAGGCTGAAGACCGGGGAAAAAATTTCCATCACGGGACAGCGACAAATAGTGACAAGCGGCGGCCCTCAATCGATGCTGCAGATTGCCCCGCCGCTGCGGGAACGTCGCTGGATTCCTGGTTCCGCGCTGGTGCCGATTGATGCCAAACATCGCGCTCAGATGAACACGGATCCTTACGCCGTGCCGGGAAATGCCGCTCGTCCGGAAGGCGTGCAGGTGTTTCCGTCAATTGCTGGAATTGCTCCCACCACAGCCGGCGTCACTGATGTGCCGGTGGTCGCCCCGAGTGCCGCGTTATCAGCGGCGCAGCAGAAACAATCAGAACGTCAGCAACTGGCCGACATCGACCGACGCTTTGGAGAAATGCTGCGTCAGGATTCTACAACCTGGAATCTGGACGCCATAGAAGCTGAGTACCGGATGCTGCAGCAGGGTGCGACTCAGAAGTCACTGTCCGGAACCATCGACATGCGTTATCCGGCGATCGATCGTTACCGTCGACGTCTGACAAAATTGCTGGAACTTCGACAATTGACATCGCAGACTGAGCAACGGGATGCGGCGCTGGTTTCTCAGAATCGTTACGCATTCTCAAAGCCACTTGCACCGGCACTCGCTGCCGCCGGGCCGGAGACTGCAGTTGCCGCAGGCCAGCCGACTCAACTGGCGCAGGCATTCGACGAATACGTGCAGAGCGATCAGACCCGATCCTCCGATGTTGCGGTGGAGAATCCGTCTGTCGCAATGCAGGATGCTGCGACTGACAACAATCTAAGTGGTAGCGTCGCCGATCAGGCTTCGCCGTTTTCAGCGTCGGTGATCACTCCCGGCAGTCCGCAGAATCGGTTCATCGGCGCGGGAATTGTGCAGCGCGCGGCCGATTCGGCGCAGGGATCCGGATATGTGCTGATGTCACCAGCCGGTAAGGTTCTGGCCGATCTGAAAACGACCGGCCGTGTGAGTCTGGATGCGTACCTCGGTCAGCAGGTCGGAATTCAGGGAACGCGGTTCTCGGAAAAGGAGAAACGCGACATCATTGAAGTGAGTGCCCTGGAACACGTGCAGTTGCGGCAATAGCGTCCGTCGGAGGCGCGATCGCTTCAATTCAGTGTCCCTCGCGGATATAAAGTGGACTGGTCACTTCATCAGCCTGGAGTCCCGACTGCGGATCACTGTTATTGTGTCGAACAGCTCATCAGAATCAGAACTGATTGCACTCGTGGCCAACGGAGACCAGAACGCGCTGGCCGAATTGTTTTCGCAGCATCGTGATCGACTATGGCGGATGGTGACGTTTCGTATGGACCCGCGACTGCACGGTCGAGTCGATGCAGATGACGTCCTGCAGGAAGCATGGTTGTCTGCGGTGCAACGGATTGATCATTTTCTGATCGATGCTTCGCGTTCGATTTTCGTGTGGTTTCGTCTGATTACCAGCCAGACGCTGGTCGATATCCATCGGCGTCATCTGAACACTCAAAAACGCAACGCCGGTGCCGAGTTTTCAATAGATCGCGGCTGGTCATCATCATCGACATCCACATCGCTGTCGTACCATCTGCTGGATGATCTCACCAGCCCCAGCGAAGCGGCACTGCGGGAAGAAATGTCTCAGAAGCTGAATGAAGCGCTGACCGACATGAAAGACATCGACCGCGAGGTCCTCGCCCTCAGACATTTCGAACAACTCACTAACCGGGAGGCTGCTCAGGTACTGGGAATTTCAGAACAAGCTGCCAGCGACCGCTACATTCGCGCGCTTGCACGACTCAAAACGACGCTCACTGCGATGCCGGGGTATCTGGCGGATGAGGCATGAATTCCGGACTTGAGGCTGGCGATAGAGAAGAGCCGAGAGTTAAGATAGTCTCACGCAGCGAGCAGCGTGAATGACTTAAGGATGATGCGGATGCCAATGCATGACTGGACTCTTGTTTCTGCCGGAACATATCACGGGTTCCATACACTCTGGATCGGTGAACTGACCAGAGTTCTGAACACGGGTCTGTTGCCGCGACAATACTACGCCGAAGCCGAGCAGGTTGCCGGGGAAACTGGGCCGGATGTACTGACTCTGGAGTTCGACAAGGATTCTCCCGCAACTCAAACTGCCGATGATGCTGATGCTGGCGGAACAGCGACACTCACCAGAACGAAGCCCGCTGTCACCATCACACAGATCGCGTCGGAAGCGGAAATCTACAGCGAGCGCCGCAATCGGCTGGCCATCCGGCACTCTTCTGATGACCGTCTGGTTGCCTACGTCGAACTACTCTCTTCAGGCAACAAGTCAAGCCTGCGGACTCTGGATCGCTTTCTCGACAAGTGTTGCAGCATAATAGAACGGGGCATCCATTTATTGGTTGTTGATCCGTATCCGCCCGGAAATCTTGACTCGCAAGGTATTCATGGAGCGATCTGGAATGAAATTGATCCGTCGGCTGCGTTCAGCTTCCCGGATCAGCGGCGATTGACTGCGGTTGCATATCACGCCATGCGCCCTCCAGTTGCCTATGTCGAACCGATGGCGGTCGGCCTGGCGTTGCCGCTCATGCCTCTTTTCCTCGACGGTCAACGATACGTCAACCTGCCTCTGGAAACGACGTACAGCCTGGCATTCACCGCGATCCCTGGTCATTACCGGAATCGACTGGCGCGAGGCAACCCGTTAAATCCAGTTGAAACACCGCCTTGAAAGATCTATTCATCCAGAAATTCCTGCAGTTTCGGAATCAGCAGTTCCTCGATCTTTTTTGTCCAGCATTCCCAGACCACCAGCACTTGCCAGCCGTCGGCGCGCAGGAGTGGCATGTTACGGCGATCACGGACCGTGTTGGCCGTTCGTTTGGTTTTCCAGAATTCTGAGTTCGTCGCCGGTGTCACGCGCCCGTAGCGACACCGATGCGAATGCCAGAAGCAGCCGTGGACAAAGATAATCCTGCGGCGGCACGGCAGCACCATGTCGGGTTTGCCGGGCAGATCGCTGCGGTGCAGACTAAAACGGTATCCCATCCGGTGCACGATCGATCGTACGATCAGTTCCGGTTTTGTATTACGCGGACCGATCCGAGACATGTTGAACGATCGCTGTGCGGCAGAATGCACGTCGGTCATCGCGGACTACTCAGTTCTACTTCAGCACGAGTTGCACGGAAATCACCGCGCCGTCGCGAAGGACCTCAATCGAGATTTTGTCTCCCGGTCGATGACTTTCAACCTCAGACAGGAACTCATCCGGCTTTAAAGTCTTCTTGCCATTCACACCCACGATCACATCCGCGCGGGTGATGTCGCGAGTTTCAAACGTGACGAAACCACGCCGCGTACGGCGAATTTCCGGCCCCCTCAGTCCTGCTTTCGCTGCAGGCCCGTCCACTGCCAGCGTCTCAATCCTCAAGCCCTCTTCTGTACGCGCCACTTCGTCAATGCCAAACTCCGGACGAATGAATCTTCCATGCTCAATGAGTTCCGGCACAACGCGGGCCAGCAGATTGGCTGGAATCGCAAATCCAATCCCTGAATTCTGCCCGGTCTTACTCGCAATGGCCGTGTTGATCCCGATCACTTCGCCGTGAGAATTCAGTAACGGCCCGCCGGAGTTGCCGGGGTTGATGGCAGCATCGATCTGGATGACCGACTTGATTGACCGCGCCTGCGTCACCGGCAATGTGCGATCCAGGCTGGATATGATGCCGGTGGTCATCGTGCGTTCCAGACCAAACGGATTTCCGATCGCGAAGACCTTCATCCCGACTTTGAGGTTTGAGGAATCAGCGAACCGCACTGGTACGAGTGCTTCCGGAGCGGCCTCAATTTTCACAACTGCCATGTCATTGATGGGATCAGCTCCGACAAGTTTGCCCTCATATTCCTGGCCGTCGTACAGCGTTACCAGAATGCGCTGAGCACTCTCAATGACGTGGTTGTTGGTCAGGATGTGGCCTTCACGGTCAAGGATAAACCCCGACCCTGAATCTGCGGTCGGATTGTCACCAAATAATCCGCGGGCGGCACCGAATCTCGTCGCAATATTCGCGACGCTGCGATCGTTGGATTCGTAAACGAAGGCCGAGACCGCCTCATCCGGTGCCAAGCCGTTCGCGTCGTAGACGCGCGGCGGAATGATGTCGCTCAAGGCATCGCCGAGCAGTGAGTTATCTGCAGGCGCCTGGAAAGAAATTCCCTGCGTTGCTGCGCGCTCCGTCTCCCGTTCAGCCGTTGAACGTGATTTTGGCGGCTGAGCGCCTGCGGCAGATGTCGGTGACGGGCCGCGTTGCAGCCACATCACCAGACAGGCACCGATCAGAAATGAGCAAAAACACAAGGCAGCGTTCTTCATCGCTGCTTCCTCCGTGAGAGTATCAACAACCCGTTTTGATGAATCCATTCAGGATACAGTGCATCGCGATTCCTGACAAGAGGATGCGCCTAACGGCGTTCTTCACTGTCCTCTTCGGGCTCGTCGTCGTCCGGCTCGTCGTCGTCAATGTCATCATCTTCGTCTTCGAATTCATCAAAATCGGCGTCTGGATGCAAAGGATCATCCGGGGAAAAGAAGAAATCTCCCAAGCCCATCGGCACCATGTTGCCCCCCAGGGACTGACTCTTGCGACTTGCCAGAGACTTCAGATCTGCTGCATCTTCACCCAGACATTTTTCCAGTGATTCTCGCCAGGCATCGTCGCGCGCAACGGGATGAGTGGGATCCTGAGCGATTCGCTTGAGGGCAAAACGCAGAATATTGATGCCGTCGCGAGTGGAAAAATCGAGGTTGAGCGAATGCGATTCCTGCAGGAAATCGACTGTCAGATTGAGCATCTGATCGTCCGCGAACGGCAGGTGATACTTCAGAATTGCCAACTCATCTTCCCGCGCCGGATGACCCAGTGTGAGTGTTGGCTGCAGGCGGCTCATAATGTAATCAGGAATCTCAAACGTGGATTCATCTTCATTCATCGTCACGGCACATCGAAAATCGGGGTGAGCGGCAATGGTGATGCCCGCGACAATCGATTCCACGTAACGACGATGATCGAGGAGCGGAGCAAGGCTGGCCCATGATTTTTCGTTCATGCGATTGCCTTCGTCCAGAATGCACACGCCGCCAGTCAGCATCGCGGTCACCATCGGGGAAGCGTGGTAGGCGATCTTACCGCTTTCCGCCAACACTGGCGTGACCAGCAGATCTTCCGGTCGAGTGTCCGCCGTACATTGATAAATGTAGAGATCCTGGCCGCGTTGCCGTGCTCCGGAAATTGCCAGCGTGGTCTTGCCGATGCCCGGCGTTCCCACCAGACGGGGCGTCAGAGGCAGGTCGCGTTTATCGACGATCAGCCAGCAGGCGAGCAGTTGTTTGAGTACTTCTCTCTGTCCGATCCATTCGCCTTCGCTGGCGTCAGGAGTTCCAAGGTGGAGAGTGATTCCTTCGATCGAGTGAATTCGGCTCATTGATGTGTGCAGGGTCTTCGAAGAGTTCAGAACGATTCCGACAGAACGCAGATGAGCGCGAATCGGCGAGGAATTGTCAACTGATAGCAGCCTGTGATTTCTGCAGCGAGCGTTTCCATGCGATAATGTCGTCCAGAATGGTATCCAGTCCCGAAGTCGGCTTTTGGCCAATCGTGGAAAACAGGCGATCTACGTTGGGCACGCGGCGCTGCACATCTTCGAAGTCCTCACTGTACGCCTGACTGTACGGCATGAATTCAATCTGGACCCGGGGATCAATCTTTTCAATCACGCGCTTCGCCAACTGCAGAATGGACACCGGTTGATCACTGCCGATGTTAAAGACTCTGCCCTGGGCGGAATCAATGTCCATCAGCTTTGTGATGCATTGAGTGATTTCAGACACATGCGCGAAACAACGAACCTGCGACCCATCATCATAGACAATCACAGGGCCGTGTCTTAAGGCAGCATCGACAAATCGAGGCAAGACCATGCCGTAATTACCGACTTGTCGCGGGCCGACGACATTAAAAAATCGTCCGACAGTCACGCCCAGTCCATACTTGCGGTGATAGGCTAACGCCAGGAATTCGTCGATCGCTTTTGAACAGCCGTAAGCCCAGCGAGGGCGACTTGTGGGGCCCAGATGCAGGTCGTCGTCTTCAACCCATGATTCACCGGGATGCTTGCCATAAACCTCGCTGGTCGATGCGAGAAAAAACCGCTTCACGTTACCCTGCACTGCCAGTCGCAATAAATGGTCGGTCGGATAGATATTCGTTTCGATCGTGCGTACCGGATCATCTGCTACCAGCTTGACTCCGACAGCAGCCGCAAGGTGAAAAATCATTTCAACGCCATGCACAGCGTCGCTCAAAGCCACCTGATCAGTGATTGATCCGTTACGAATTTCAAGGCGACTATTGTGCTTCACAGCGTCGAGATTTTCGGCCCTCCCGGTTGATAAATTGTCGAGTACCACGACCACATGCCCCTGACTCAGCAGCAGCTCCGCCAGATGACTGCCGATAAACCCCGCTCCTCCCGTGACCAGACACTTTGCCATGTGATTTAATGTCCTGTTTCAATCCTGCCGCTGCTTTGATGATTTGTGATGAAAGGGGACGCGGAGAACTTCGGGACGCCTTCCATGCGGAACAGGATAGCAGTAACGCTCATGACTTTCGACCGTATACCGGGCGTTCCTCATGATGCCCCTTTCAGTCTCCGATACCGACGAATAAGTTGGTTCGTCGAACTGTCATGTCCGAGGGCCGGCTCTGTCGTGCCTCCCAACTCCGGCACGATTCGCTGAGCCAAAGCCTTCCCCAGCTCCACTCCCCACTGGTCAAAGCAGTTGATGTTCCAGAGAGCACCTTGCGAAAAGACCAGGTGTTCATAGAGGGCGACGAGCTTACCGAGCGTTTCCGGCGTCAGTCGCTGAGCAAGTATTGTGTTCGACGGGCGGTTTCCCTGGAAGACCCGATGAGGAACGAGCCAATCGGGTGTCCCTTCGGCTTTGACCTCTGCGGCGGTTTTGCCGAACGCCAGGGCTTCAGACTGGGCAAAGACGTTGGCCATGAGGATGTCATGGTGCTGCCCGAGCGGGTTGAGCGATTCTGCGAAGGCAATGAAGTCACATGGGATCAGGCGCGTACCCTGATGGATCAACTGGTAAAACGAGTGCTGTCCATTGGTGCCGGGTTCGCCCCAGTAGATCGGACCAGTGTCGCAGGCGACTCTGCTTCCATCCAGCGCCACCTGTTTGCCGTTGCTCTCCATTGTCAGCTGCTGCAGGTAGGCCGGGAATCGCTTCAGATACTGGTCATAAGGTAGCACGGCGATCGTATGTGCATCGAAGAAATTATTGTTCCACAGGGCCAGCAGGCCCATCAGCACCGGCAGGTTCTTCTCGAACGGAGCTGTGCGAAAGTGTTCGTCCATCTGATGAAAACCGTCCAGCATGGCCCGAAAGCGATCCGGACCGATGGCCAGCATCGTGGAGAGGCCGATCGCCGATTCCATGGAATACCGCCCGCCGACCCAATCCCAGAAACCAAACATGTTGGCCGTGTCGATTCCGAACGCAGACACCTTTGCCGCATTGGTTGAGACTGCGACGAAATGGCGTGCCACGGCTTTCGGATCACCACCGACGCCATTCAGTGTCCAGTCACGAGCGCTGATGGCGTTGGTCATTGTCTCCTGCGTGGTGAACGTCTTCGAGGCAACAATGAACAGCGTTTCGGCCGGATCAAGGTCATGGGTCGCCTCAGCGAAGTCGGTGCCGTCAATGTTGGACACGAATCGGAACTTCATCGACCGATCGCTGTAGTGCCGGAGTGCCTCATAGGCCATCACGGGCCCGAGGTCAGAACCACCAATGCCGATATTCACGATGTTTCGAATTCGCTGACCAGTATGACCTTTCCATGCGCCGCTGCGGACGCGGTCAGAGAATTCCGCCATCTTGTCGAGCACCGCGTGAACCAAGGGAACAACGTTCTCGCCATCGACCATAATGGAGGCCGTTCGCGGGGCGCGGAGGGCCACGTGCAGCACAGCGCGATCTTCGGTGATGTTGATTCTGTCACCTCGGAACATCGCATCAATTTTCGCACGCAAACCACATTGTGCGGCAAGTTTCACGAGGAGTCGCAGCGTTTCGTCTGTGATGCGATTCTTGGAGTAATCAAGGAAAATGCCAGCCGCTTCGACCGTAAGTCGTTCGCCGCGTTCTGGATCATCCATGAAAAGCCGACGAAGGTGAACATCCTGGATCTTGTCGTGGTGGGCTTTGAGCTCGTGCCACCCTGGACATGCTGTCAGTAATGTGGTCGTGTCGTTCATTGGTTCTCTCCGTTCACGTGTTACTCTGCGGCAAGAATTCAGGCCACCGACTGGCAGAGTACTTTAATTCAAGGGCTATCAGCACGTGCCAGGATTTTGCAACAGTTGCACACATGGAAGCAATCACGTCCATCACTTCATTCCAGGATTCTACAAATGAAGTACATTGGTTCAGCGTTTCCTGGCCTGATGGTGACCGTGTATAAGACGATCACTGCCCGCGAATCTGGCCGATTCGCGTTGTGTGGACTCAACACCTTTTGCCACGCAGCCGTGTCGGTTTCAGCTTCAGACTCGATTTGAGATCTTGGAAACGGTGGACGATGCGGTTCAGGCATTCTCAGCAGATCTCTGATACGACGGTCTCGGATTGCTGTTTCAATCGGGACGAATCAAGACGAATCGCAGGAAGTTGAGAACCGTTTTTAACCACGGACGGCCCAACGCGGGCTTCACCCGCAACCCAAAGTAGCCATCACGCTCCGCCGTGATGAGCATTTGTCAATCGGCATTCATCAACAAGAACAGGGTCCAGTCGTCAGTCGTCAGTGAATCGCAAGAACAAGCAGCCTGCAGCCGACTGAAAACTGACGACTGAAAACTGACGACTGCAAACTGAAAACCCCATTCATGTGGCCCGGTTCAAGGCTCTTCACGGCGGAGCGTGACGGCTACTTTGCAATTTGCCCGTCAACGAGGCCGAACCCTGGTGAGGACGAAGTCGATGCACGAGAACAACCTCTACAAACTGCCGCCCAAAATTCTTCGCGGGACAACAAGAATTCAAGTGCTAATAGTACGGACGACACGGATGGAATCGCTGGGAGAGGGGGCTGGAAAATGAGCGATGGGGCTCGACTCTGAGAGTTAAGTCACGCGAGTCGCAGGCCGACGGGCAGGGATTCGCCGAGGATGAGATTCGCTTCTTCACTTTCAAGCGATCCGCCTTCGGTGATGAGGGTGATCAGGTGGGTTCGGGCACCCGCAGAGGACAGCCGTTCGGCAACTCGTTCCCGGAGAGATTCTTCAACGTCACGGAAGCGATCATGGGTGCGGCGGGTAAGTTGCATGAGCGTGAACTGTGTGGTGGGATCGCGTAGGTTTCCAGTGCGGAGTAAAACGTCGATCCAGGTGGTGACCGGACCGAGAGGTACGACCAGGTTCAGTGGTCCATAAACGGGGACTCGACCACCGATACGACCCAGACTCCAGATCAGGGCATGGCGGACTGATTCAAACGCAGGTCGATTCAGGAGGTCGATGATCATATCGCCAAGTTCGATCCGGACCGGCAGCGCGAGCAGTTCCATTGATCCGAGCATGCGCCAGATTTCTGCGGCTTCGTGATTGCCGGATGCATAAGGAGCCACTTTGCCTCGACCGGTTTGCACCTGCCGAAATCGCTGGCGAATCGCGGGCAGGACCGTGGATGCAATCTGGGTCTGACGGCCTGCTGCCAGGCCACCGGAGATCCGTCGGCACAATGTTCGCAATTCTGCCAGACACGCCGGCGTTGAATGCACCAGTCGCCCGTTTGTCGCGCGCCACGTTTCTTCCACGCGCCAGTCGTCAGCAGCCATGCCGAAGCCAGGCCGCAGGCAAAAGCCGGTGAGGTTCAGCCAGCGTGCTTCGTGCTGCGGACTTTGACGGCGACCATCACTGAGTTCGAGGAGTTCTGCCCACAACGCACGGAGCAGTGACGATGGCCATTCCGCTCGTGACTGACCAATGACCTCCGTCAGTTGCTTCATCGCATCTTCGGCTCGAATCGCGCTGTTCGGTCCGAAGACATTGCGCAGCACGGCGATTGCCACCGCAACCAATTCCTGATCGACGATACCGGATTGTTCTGCAGTTCCCGTATGAGCTTCACGATCTGTCTCCGTCGCGGAACGGACATCAAACTGCAACTGCCAGCGACGCGAGGCGTCGATTTGTTCGAACCATAATTCCAGTGTGCCGATTTCCGTCAATGTGGCGGAAAGTCGCGCATCGACGGTCGCAATATCGCCACGCTTTCGAGTTGTCAAGACTGTCCGTATGGGAGGCAATGCCGAAAGTTGTTCCGGATCGTACGGGATGATCTGGCCAGGTTGATCGGTAAGACGAGTGCCTGAAACAAGAATCGGAAACTCAACGGGTTCAGACGTGCGGACTTTGAAGGTGCGATCGATCACCGTCGGCGTTGAGGACGATTCTGTTCCGGCCGCAACGAGACACAAAGCCGCGCGCTGTCCGTCTGTCTGCTCGATCCCTACGTAATAGGTGCGTGCCAAACCGGCCACGATTCGAATGCCGACTCCGCGGCGCACCATGCCGAAATATGCTGCGCCGCGCGCTACCGCCAGATCAAGTCGATCGTTGCGAAGCACGATCGGCGACCAGTTTGCTTCCAGAGGTCGAAACCAGTTCTCAAGCGATTCGATCAGCCTGGCTCGCAGTACAGGTGACGCGAAGAAGCCGCCATTGAAGAGCACAATATCAGGCCGCGCGCCCTTGACTGCATCCTGCGAATGCGTCTGGAGAAACGTCGCCAGATATTTCGTGATCGCCGGATCGGCAGCATACGGCAGACCGAACTCCTGAAATCCTGATTGCCGTTTCTGAGGCCGCTCATGCAATCCGACGTCTGGCAGGAACCCACCAATAAACAATTTCAAGACTTCGTCGCGGGAAAGTTCCGCCTGCATTGCGCCGCCGATCAGGCGTGAGCCGGAACCGGACAAGACCACGGTGTAGGCTTCAGGCGCGTTCGCTGCCAGCAGGATCTCTTTGGCATGGCGACAGGCAGGGATGAGCATACTCCATTGGCGCGGATCGAGCCGTCCGCCGTTCGCAAGTTTTTGTTCGACGAAATGTGCGAGAGCCAGATCGAGATTGTCGCCGCCCAGCAGCAGATGATCGCCGACCGCGACGCGATGGAACTGCAGCCGACCGCCCTCACCCGATCGCACATGGATCAAACTGAAATCCGACGTACCGCCGCCGATGTCGCACACGAGAATTGTCTGGCCGGGAGAGACAATCTGGTCCCATTCGTCGCGATGCGCATCCACCCAGGAATAGAACGCGGCCTGAGGTTCCTCCAGCAGTACGATACGTGGCAGCCCGGCGACTCGAGCGGCGGCCACGGTCAGTTCCCGAGCGACTTCATCGAACGATGCAGGAATCGTGAGCACCACATCCTGCTCCGCCAACGGATGATCCGTGTACGAAGCGTCCCATGCGTCTTTCATGTGTCGCAGATAACGAGCAGTCGCTTCGACGGGAGACAATCGTGCAACATCCGCCGCGCCGTGCCACGGCAACAACGCCGCCTTGCGGTCCACCCCGTTGTGGCACAACCATGACTTCGCCGATTCGATCATACGTCCTGGCAGTGTGCGACCGTGATCCCGGGCGTACACACCCACCGTCCCGGCAGGTGCATCCTTGTGCCACGGCAATCGAGTTGCTCCCGACAATCGCTCGGCAGGCAACGCTTCGTAATGAAATGACGGCAATGTTTCGAGTCGTTCGACTTGTCCCTCTGCAACAACCTGCGCAATCGTGAACGTTTCAATCTTCCAGCGTTCCGTATTCGTATCAACAAAACACATTGCAGAGTTTGTCGTACCCAGATCGATCCCGACGACGTAACGCGGGCGACGAGGTTCATCGATTGTGGACTCGGCAGGTTTTGAAAGCGCATTCATTGAGGCGAGGATTCTGCGTCATCGCGCACGCTGAATTCGAGTTTCCAGCGTTTGTCGTCGGATTCATGGACGCACCAAAGTTCCAGGACACCAAGTTCGGTGATGCGGGAATGGAACTTGACGGGAACGTAATCATCCTCCGTCGCGGCGCCGCCATCAGCGTTGGCGGCGCCGCCATCAGCGTTGGCGGCGACGGGCAGGGTGGCTTCGAGCGAATCGGTTTCACTCAATTCTTCCGGCGACCAGCGCGGAAGCAGGTCGCCCGGTTGATCGGTTCTGCGATTGGCGGAACTAAAGAAGCGAAACCGAGCCGATTCGCCGACGATCAGGCCGATGGGATCCGATGGCACATCGACTTCGGTTCCTTCTTCCATCCCGTTCGGCACGACACAGAGTGCTTTCAATGGTCGGCCTGCACCGGGAATCGCGAGGCCCGCAGTTTCAATTCCTATGTAATATGAGCGAGCGGTGCCGCCGCGAATTCGCACGCCGCCACGCAGTTTCGTCCAACCATAAAAGCAAGCTCCGCGGGCGACGGAGAAATCCAGATCCTCCGATCCATCGACGACTTTCGGCGGGGACCCGGGAAACCAGCTTTGCAACTGACTGAGCAACCGTGATCGCAACGCGCTTGCCTTAAACACACCGCCGTTGAACAGCACATGGGTCAAACTGTTCCCCGCGAGCGACTGATTCAGAAACGCGGCGAGGTGTCGCGTGATCCCGGTGTCGGCTTCCCAGGGGAGTCCGATTTCCCGAAACCCTGAGGCACGGGCTCGTGCAGGCCGATCGGACAGTTGAGCATCGGGAAAGAATCCGTTCAACAACAGGTCCGTTGCCTGGGCTCGTTCCACGTGGACCGAAACCAGACCGCCAATCAAACGACTGCCACGACCGGGAACAGAAATCGTGTGCGAGTCCGGACCTGATTCTGACAACAACGATTCTTTGGCATTGCGGCAGGAATGCCAGAGCGAAACCGATTGCCACGGATCCAGTGTCAACCCTTTGCCTTCGAACAATTGCGCCACAGAGTGCGCCAGTGCGAGGTCCATGTTGTCGCCTCCGACGAGCAAATGGTTTCCGACTGCCGCGCGTTGCAGTGTGAGTTCACCATTTTCTTCGGCGACTTCCACGAGAGTGAGATCTGTGGTACCTCCACCAATGTCGCAGACCAACATGCGGTCACCGACTTTGAGCAGTTTCCGCCAACGATCGCCGACGGCGTTCAGCCATGCGTAGGTTGCCGCCTGTGGTTCTTCCAGCAGGACAAAATTGTCAGGCAGACCGGCGGCCAGGGCGGCTTCGCGAGTCAGTTCACGGGCACTTGCGTCGAAGGATGCGGGTACCGTCAACACCACATTCTGTTCAGCAAACGGCGCGTCCGGAAACGCCTGATGCCATGCCGCAACCAAATGTTCCAGGTATCGCTGCGATGCAGTCACCGGAGAAAACTTTCTGACATCGTCCGGGGCATGCCAGGGCAGAATCGGCTGATGACGGTCAATCTTACTGTGCCCCAGCCAGGACTTCGCTGCCCCGACTGTGCGATCGGGGAATTCCGCCGAAAGTGATCTGGCACCATAGCCGACAGCGAAAGTCGCGTCCTTGTTCCATGGAAGTGAAAACGATCCGGCGGCAGATTCTTCGTGCGTACATTGGTACAGAAACGACGGCAGCATTGACCGCGATTCAATTGTGTTGGCAGCAACAAGCTGAGGAATCGGCAGCAGCAGAACCTGAGGTTGCGCTTCATTCAAAGCACTGTATGCCAGTACGCTGTTAGTCGTGCCAAGATCAATCCCGATGACAAACTGAGCCGACATGTCAGCGTACTTCCACTTCAGCAGGTGTGACGATCGACGCTGCTTCACCGTCACCGGTCCAGACGCCAACATCGCTTTTTGTGACGAGCCAGCCATGATGCACGAGCGTGCCTGAGGCCAGCGCAGTGTCACCGACTTTTCCGGTGAGCTTGATTCGACCATGCTTCGCGTTGGCACCGATCGTCACGTGGCTGCCTTCTGCCTGATCGAGCACCGGACGAATGGCAAATTGCCGTTCCAGCATTCCGGCGCAGTCGCGATGGATGTCTCGCACCGCCGCACCGACCTGAGCGTCCGAATAGGCTTCAATCGTTTCTTTGAGGAAGTCGATCAGCCGACCTTCGCGCTGTAACGCTGCCAATAAAGTCACAGCTTCACTGCGCAGTGGTTTGGGCGGAGCCGCGGGTTTTGGCGGAGCGGCGAGCGATACTGGCGCGGCGAGTGCCGGCGGAGCCTCCAGAAGTTTCGTCATTTTGGCGGCAAAGGCACCGCTGGTGAGGACTCGCCAGGCGAGTGAAATACGTCCCATGGAACTGATGACCTGAATTTATGTTGACGACGACCGCTCTGCAGCACCTGTGCCGAGTCACGCGCAATTTAAAGCATTTGCGGGTACTGTTCCAGTTTCCGTCAGTGGAAGACAGGCGAATCCCTGACTTCAACAATGCCAATCCTCACGCCCTTCAATTTCAATAGAGCAAAAAAGGCAAACAAAATTCCACGCAGAGAGTCTCTTCTCGACGGTTGGCTTTTTGCTTCGCTATACTTGACGTCAGCCGACAGGAAAGTTCTTTTGGGGATGACCGACGATGCGCGACAACTCAATCACTCGACGGGGTTTTGCAAGGTACTCGGGCCTGTCGCTGCTTGGCGCGTCGATGTCTGGCTGGATGCCGCGGCTGGCAGCGCAGTTTAAGGAGTCCGGAGCCAAACCAAAGCGATCCTGCATTTTGCTTTGGATGTCCGGCGGGCCAAGTCAGATGGAAACATTTGACCCGAAAGAGGGCCAGACGAACGGCGGTCCGACCAAAGCCATTGACACCAGTGTCCCGGGAATTCGTATCGCGGAAAACCTGCCGGGAATTGCCGGCGTGATGGAGCATCTTGCGCCCATTCGATCGATGTCGACCAAAGAAGGCGACCATACCCGTGCAACATACTTCATGCGCACGGGCTATCTGCCTCAGGGCCCGATTCAGTATCCATCGATGGGTGCTTTTCTGGGCAAGCAGTTGACAAAGAAAAGTTGCGATCTGCCATCCTTTGTCAGCATCAATCCGTTTCGCGCGTTCAGTCCCGCGGCCTATGGACCAGGCTTTCTGGGCCCCGCATGGTCACCGCTGGTCGTTGCTTCAGAGACCGACAAAGACAGGAACGTGTCGTTTCAGGTACGCAATCTGAAGGCCTCCGATCGACTGTCCAGTACGCAGGTCGATGCGAGATTGAGCCTGCTCAGTACACTGGAAACATCATTCCTTGCCGAGCGACCTGATGCACCAGGAAGCAGCCATCTGCAGTCGTACGAGCAGGCGATCCGTATGATGAAGTCGGACGCTGTGAACGCATTTCAACTGGACCAGGAAGACGATGTGCTTCGGGATGCATACGGCAGATCGACCTTTGGCCAGGGTTGTTTGCTCGCGCGACGCCTGATCGAACGCGGCGTGTCGTTTGTGGAAGTGTCGCTCACGGGCGTCGATGGCGCGCCGGGTGCCGGCTGGGATACACATGCCGAAAACTTCACTGCGGTGAAATCACTCTGCGAAGTTCTGGATCCTGCCTGGGCCACACTCATGACGGATCTGAGGCAGCGCGGTCTCCTCGACGACACGCTTGTCGTCTGGATGGGAGAATTCGGTCGCACGCCGCAAATCAACGACAACACTGGCCGTGATCATTGGCCGGGCAGTTGGAGCACTGTGCTTGGTGGAGCGGGGATCCAAGGTGGTCAGGTCTACGGCACCACAAGCGACGATGGCACTGAGATCAAAGAACATCCCGTCACGGTTCAAAACCTGATGGCCACAATCTGCCGAGCCCTTGCCCTTGATCCATCGACAACCAATCTGAGCAACATTGGCCGCCCGATCCCGCTTGCGGATCATGGTGCAACCGCGATTGATGCGTTGCTGGGTTAATGTGCAATCAAGAACCGAGCGTTGAATAAGATCAAGAGGCGGATTCAACCGAGGGCCGTTCCGCCAACTCTACACCGCTCGCCAAGGCACGCATGCTCGCGGTCTGACGCCGCTCAACTCGTCGAGAATCGCAGAACTCGACTTAGCATCCAGCGGTTTATTAGTGTAATCAGCCGGAACGCGCTAGCGTCCGCCCCTTTGAAAACCGTGAGCTGGCGGGCTGATTCAGTCACGACATTTGTTGACCGCTCGATGCCTAAAGAGTCAGGCGATTGAATCACAATTTTTGTCCGTAGTCACTGGACGTTTGCAAGAACAATGCCAAAATCCGATCGACGAGACTGTCAGGATAGAGTACAGTTGGCAAACACTGTGCGGATTCGGGGTAAAAACAGCCCTGTCGAGCGGTGATTCACCTGATAAATTCAGTAAACTCAACAACTCGGTCCCATCGGTCCCACCGGTCAGCTTTTTTCTTGATTTTTTCGGAATTTTTGTTTTTGAAGACTCTCGGTCGCAATCATGCATTTGAACATCTCACAGCAAATGAAAATGAGCCAGCAAATGAAGCTGGCTCCGCGGATGATCCAGTCCATGGAAATCCTGCAGCTGAATATGATGGCGCTCAACGAGCGGATCGAGCAGGAACTGGTCGAAAACGTCACCCTTGAACGTGTCGAAAAGGATAAAGACTCCCCGGTGCCCGAGCCGGACGCCGCAGACTATTCCGTTCCATCTGATGATCCGCGTGAAGTTCGTGAGCTGAAAAAGGACGTGGAGAATCGCGAACTTGTTGCCGGCAAAGAAGAGAACAACGAATCTGACTTTGAACGGTTGCTGGAAATCTCCGCCGACTGGTCGGAAGATAATGTCAGTTTTGGTGGGTCCCGACCGTCGTCGAATCAGATGAGCGACGACATGGACCGTCAGAATGACATGATGTCCAATATGGTGGCTCGCCCGCAGTCACTTCAGGAATACCTGCTGGAACAATTTTCGTTTTTCAGCATCGATCATGCGATGCGGGAATTTGGTGAATACCTCATTCAGCATCTGGATCACAACGGGCGGATGCAGAGCATGCTGCCGGAGATCGCCCAGCAGTTTAACCGGCTTTACGATCAAAGCATCTCGATGGAGCAGGCCGAGGAAGTCCTGAAACTGATTCAGCATCTTGACCCTCCCGGTGTCGGTGCCCGCGATCACCGCGAGATGTTGTTGCTGCAGGTAGACGAGCATTTGCCTTTTCACGAAGTCGTGGAAGTGCTGATTCGTGAGCATCTGGAAGATATTGCCTTCAACCGGTTGCCGGTGATTCAGAAAGCAACTGGATATTCAATCGACCTGATTAAGGTCGGCATCGAACAGATCCAATCGCTTAATCCGTATCCCGGACGAGGGTTCGAGCAACGGCATGTGCAGCGCGTGACGCCCGATCTGGCGATCGAAGAAGATGCGTCCGGTCGCTACATCGTAAAGCTGCTGGACGAATACGTGCCGGAACTGCGAATCAGTCCTCGGTATCAGAAGATGCTGAAAGAAAATCCAACGCAGGAAACGCGAGACTGGATCCGACGCAAGATTGAATCTGCTCGTTGGCTGATCGAATCCATCGAACAGCGTTACACCACGCTTCGGAAAGTCGCTCAGGAAATTGTCGATCATCAGCACGAGTTCCTGGACAAGGGACCGGAGTTCATTCATCCGTTGAAGATGCAGCAGATCGCCGATCGCGTTGGCGTCCATGTCACGACAGTGTCTCGCGCGGTGGACGAAAAATGGATTCAGACGCAGCGTGGCCTGTTTCCGCTCAAACGTTTCTTCGGCGGTGGAACTCAGACCGCCGACGGCGAAGAAGTCGCATGGGACACAATCCGTATCAAGCTGCAGGAACTGATCGACGGCGAAGACAAGAAAGATCCGTTGAGCGATGACGCGCTGGTCGATGCGCTTGCCACCGACGGGATCAAGCTGGCCCGACGCACGATTACCAAGTACCGCAAACAGATGCAGATCCCCAGCTCGCGACAACGACGAGAGTATTGACTGTTTCCTAATCTTAATCGATCACGGGCAAAGGAGATTAAGATTAAGAGTAGGATTAAGATTAAGACGGACCGGAAAAAGGTGCGTGGATGGCGATTGCCAAACAGCGCCCGCATCGAGTCGGACAGATGTGTTTGGCTGCGGTTCACATTTCTTTACGTCACTCAACGCGATGCACTTCCAGCGTCTGGGAGGCCGCTTCCGGATGTTCTTTAAGCCATCCGGGGTCGAACATATCCCGCAGCATGACTTCGCCGGGGCTGTAGTTGATTTTTGTCACCGGTCGAAAGTGCTGCGAGCGTTGCATCAACTCTTCCCAGAAACCTTCCGTGCGTTTGGCATTCGGGCCGAACACAACAAACGTCGGGACGGCGGGTGCCCGGTCGCCTGGGACACGAAGATTGAGATGACTCACGGGAGCTACAATGACCCCGGTCTGGTTGAGATGAAACAGCAACGCCGGTTCACCATAGACATAAATGACCATCTCAATGCGTCGGCGTTCATGAGGAGAGAATGATTCCGATTGCTGTGCGTCGGCACGTTGCCGTTCGGAATCCACCGTGTTCTGTGATGCTGCGAGCAATGCTTCGGGCGTGAAAGAGTTCATGTCGATGGTTGATGACGCGCCGGAATTGCCACCAGCAGTGTCACCATTGGTCGCATCCCGGACACACGCATCTGCAATACTTTCCGCCGCCATTACGATCGAACCCCGATCAACGAAGAGTGACGTGCGGAAAAGATCGGCCTGTGATACGAATTTCAGTTCGTTGTTGTCATCGAACTGCAGGAATGAAGATACGACCGCAGCGGCGAGCATCGCAGACACGAGCTGTTGTCCCCAGGTGCGCTTCGGAGCTGTCTCTCCGGTGCCCACGATCCGTCGCGCGACACTGAGATTGGATTCCAGCCACCACGAGACGCCCCCCGCTGCCGCCAGCCAGACTGCCGCCAGCAGGGGAAAGAAGAGTCGGCTGTACGGTGAATACATCGGCGTGGAAAACAGCATCCCGACGAACCAGGTCAGCGTCATGCAGAATCCCAGTGTCGGATCAATCTTGGGCGCACAATCCAGATCCATTGCGGAGAGCGGCAGGGCTCCGGGCGACGTCGGCGAAAGGTCATTCAGCTCGCGACGTTGCCATAATCGCTGCAGCACGGGCCACAGATAAATGCCGCTCAATCCGCCGACGGCAAGGCAGATCAGCATCAACGGTGTCCTGATTCGAATTGAAATCACCGAGAGCGCAATCGCTGCTGTTGCGAATCGCACCAGCAAGCTCAAGGGCGGCAATACGACGGCATCCGTGGGATTCGAACTTCCCGGTGCGGCGTTCCATGTGGAACGCGCTGACGTCCATCGCAGAAGTCCAGCGATGCCGAGTCCCAATGCGAGCGAGAGCTGTCCCGTATACCCGTCAAAGAGGAACTGATCGGTGAGTTGCCGTGCGAGGTTCTTCGTCCATGACGAAGATCCTGTGAGATACGACGCATGAACTGCCGCGACGGACTGGTAACCCCCGACGTCACGAAGCTGCCACCACCACGGTGCGAAAGTCAGAGTGGCGACGAGGACGATCATGGCCAGAATCCCTGTGAATCGCATGAAGGTAATCGATTTACGCCCGTGCAGCATCCACCAGAGTCCGCTTCCGCTGCACAGGATCGCCAGAGGCAGCCAGCCCGTGTACTTCGTCCACCACGCGAGGCCACAGACAAGTCCGGCTGCGACTGCGGTTCGAAAGCATTGCCGGGAGACTGCCCGGGTTCCAAGCCCGACCGAGGAGATAATCCAGAACAGACAGGCAACGTCGGTCAGTGCCATACGCGAGTACAGGATGTGAAAGTCGCTCATGGCGACAACGGCGGAAATAAAGATTCCTGCAGGTTTCCCGAACCAACTTCGGGCGAGCAACCACATTGCAGGAATGGTCAGGCTTCCCAATAATGCGGATGGCAGAAACGGGGCGTACCGAGCGAGTCCTGGAATCCAACTGCCGAATTCCATCAGAGTGGATATCAGCGGGGGAGCGTACAAATGCCGCGCTGGATAGGGTTCGTTGAATTGTCCATCGTACCAAAGCACTGAGGCATAGATGCCTTCGTCGAAGTGTTCGACGGCCTCGTGTTCCAGATGTGCAATCCGCAGCGACACGCCCAATATAAAGAATCCCACGACAGCAGGGTATTCAATGAGCATCGAACGTAGTTTCATGTAGCCGGTTCCATGTGTGTTCTCGTTGCCTCGCGTGGCGATTGTCGGCTCATGATACTGCGACGGCTTCCGGATTTCATCCGACAGATCAGTCTGATCAGACCGATCCGTCCGATGAAACCCTGTCGTGTGTTGCACGGGGAACCCGATTGACGTCGCCGGGAACGAATCCGGAATCGTTTGTCGCTGAGTCGCGATTGTCTCACATACGGGCCGAGATCTGATTTCATTCCGCGATTCTGAAACCTGAACGAGCCCCCTATGTCTGACACCAATCCCGAAAAACTCCAGGATGCTGCCCGCAAGCTCAAAGACCAGGGCGACCTGGAAGGCTGCGTGACCGCGTTACAGCATATTCTGACCATCGATCCCGGCCATGTGCAGACACATCTTGCACTGGGAGGCCACCTTCAGAAACCAGGACGTTTGGAGGAAGCGATCGCGCACGCGAAGAAAGTGGCAGAGTTGAGCCCCGACGATGCGTTTTCGTTCACTCAGTTGTCAGCGATCTACCAACGCTGCGGCAAGATCTTTGAGGCTGAAGACGCAATGGCTCGGGAAATCCAGGGAACACCGCACAAGCACTAGTGCTTTGTCCCCTTCGAGTTTGCCAATCAGCCGGAACGCGCTAGCGTCCGGTTCATCGAGAAAACCAGGGGCTAGCGCTGGGCCGTTAAAAACTTGCTATTGCCCTAAGATTTTCTGGGGCGAAAAAGTTCTGTTTTCCTTCCGTCCCCTTGCCGGCTTGTCCGGCAGGAACGCACGATTTGGAATTAGCACACAATCGTAAACGCCATCGCTCCCCTGTCCAGCTTGCCT
>Ga0105046_10002809_pt1 | contig 27503 bp, 27 predicted proteins | sample MAT03_FD_78385 | JGI IMG/M metagenome (GOLD analysis project Ga0105046, IMG submission 78385) | Freshwater microbial communities from Lake Fryxell liftoff mats and glacier meltwater in Antarctica - MAT-03 (megahit assembly) | ecosystem: Environmental > Aquatic > Freshwater > Ice > Liftoff... | reverse complement strand
GAATTGAAGATTCGGCTGTTGTTCCTGCCGTCCTACTCGCCCAACCTGAACCTGATCGAACGGCTCTGGGGATTCGCCAAACGACAGAGCGTGTATGGAAAATATCATGCGACCTTCGCTTCGGTCCGCGCGGCGATCGAGAAGACCTTGAACGAGATACCCACAACGCACGCCGGGCGGCTCGAATCGTTAATGACCCTGAAATTCCAGAAGTTCAAGGTCCCTCTACATCATTCGACTCGACGAGCCTTCATGATCTTCCCCCTCGTCCAAGACTTCGCCGATGTGCTCGCCGCGATGCCGCGCGAGCATCCGCGTCATCGCATTCTCAAGCTACTCGACGAAGCGATCCGCCGCGACGTGCCCTTTATCGACCGGCATCCGACGACGTTCTTTCAGTGCATGTGGAATACGTGTTGGTGTACGCTGCGTTGAGAATCCGACTTGACCCGCGTGGGTAAAGAAAACAAAGGAGTCAGAAGGAAAACAAAGGGGTCAGGTCTCTTTGTCGAAATCGAATAGACCTGACCCCTTTGTTGTCGCGAGTCGCTAGCGATCGACCATTTTTTGGGATAGCCAGGCTAGGCACGCTGGAGCTTCCGGCCTTGAATTACTTAGTTTTGTGCCGGAACGTAAGCAAAACCGCGACTCTGTAAGTTGTTAACCGCCGTCACTGCCGAGACTACAATGCCGACCACAGGTCGTACTCGCTTGGCATCAAGTGTTTTTCGTTCAAGCGACTGGCCACAAACCATGATCTTTACGCCGACCTTCGTGAGTTTCGCCAATAAGTCGCTACTCGGATGAGTTTGGCCGGTCGTGGATTTATAGGCCTCGTCATCCAGAGCAGTCAGAGTTGCCTCTCCGTGTAAAACCACCGCCACGTCCAAATCCGTGGGCTTCAGTCCGGACGTAGCTGCGAGGTTAAGCAGTGTGGCCACACGGTCCAGGCCAGGCAATCGCTTTGCCGGATCTTTGCCCGTGGACGTAATATCGAATACGACCTTGCGGCCTTTGGCCGGAGGTTCCGCACCTTTCGGTAACGGCACAACCAATCCATAGCCAGGCACAACGGAACTCAGCGGGCTCGGTTCGGTCTTTGGCTGCTTGGGTTGCTCGACCGGCTTGGACTTGGAAAACACAACCATGTAGTTGTCCTTCAGCAAGTCTTTCACTTCGTCGGTCTTCTTGAATCCGGCGGAGGCGATTTCTTTCTCGACGATCTCTTGCCCGACACGCACGTGGTTCAGGGTCCAGTCCGAACTCTTACCGGCGATACGATGAAAGTCGACGACGATCAATCGCCCATCTGGCTTGAGCGCACGATGGATCGAGGCCAGCGTCCGCTGCGGGAATTCAAAGTGGTGATAGGTATCGCTGGTGAAGGCCAGGTCGATTGAATTCGCCGGGAGATCGACTGCATCCTCGTTGCATAGCACAGGCGTGATGTTCTTGAGTCCCGCGGCCCGACTGGTCTTCCGTATGTGCTCCACGAAATTGGTCGCGATATCCACGGCATACACTTGCCCATCCGTGCCGACCGCCTTGGAGAACAGACGCGTATGCATCCCTGTACCTGCACCGATATCGGCTACAATCATCCCCGGCTTGATGCCGCAGGCCGCGACGAGCTTTTCGCGATTGACGTACACTTCACGGCTCTCGCCCTCGAAGGTTTTTTGATATTTCGCGACATCGGGATTCTTGAATGAATCGTTGATTCCCGGCTTCACGCTTTGATCCTGGGCAATGGCGGCAAGGCCGACAGTCACAAATAGTAGCGAGAGAAAGCACAACCAACGCATGGCAACTCCAGGAAGAAGGATTGATCAACTCGCGGGAATCACAGGCTTGTCGGACTTGGCATACAGCATCCAATAGACCACCGGCACCAGCAGAAGCGTGAAGGCCGTCGAGACGACAAGGCCAAAGATCAGCGACCAAGCCAGACCTGAAAATACGGGGTCGAGCGTGATCGGCCAGGCACCGAGCATTGCTGCACCAGCGGTCAGTAAGATCGGTCGAAATCGAACCGCACCGCTCTCGATGAGTGCTTCCTTCAGCGACACTCCGCGGGCGCGAACGCCCTGGATAAAGTCCAGCAACAAGATCGCGTTTCGATCCGCGATCCCGGCCAGGGCAATCATGCCGATCATGGCCGTCGCCGTGAAGTAGACGGGGTCCGCATAGCCGCCAACGGTTCCTCCCGTGGCAACGTTCAGCAGCCAGAACCCGGGCATAATGCCGATGATCGTCAGCGGAATCGAGATCATTTGCACGAGCGGAATCACGTAGCTGCCCGTCTGGTACACCATGAGAATGTAGATCATCAGAAGCGCTCCGCCGAAGGCCAAGCCTAGATCGCGGAACACATCGAGTGTAATTTTCCACTCGCCTTCGCCGGTCCAGACCACTTCCGAACCGCCGGGGACAGGGGATTTCTTGAGCTGGCTCTGCAAGCCCAAGATCGCCTCAGCAGGAGTGCGGCCTGCCGTGTCGCCTGTCACGTATGCCACGCGACGCTGGTTCTTGTGGTAAATCGTTTGCTCGGCGGGCAACTCTTCAAACCGGCCAAGTTCACCCAGGCGGATAAGTTCGCCCGTGGGCGACTTGACGGCGAGCCTCGTGAGATTCGACAGGCTCGCTCGATCGGCCGGTGCGACTTGAATGACGATGGGCAATGAGTTCAACTCGCGTGGCGAATGCCCGGCCCCGGCGCGAGCGGTGTTGAGATCCCCCTCGCCCGGTGAGATTCCTCGAAGCGCCATTTGCAAGGTGAACGCAATATCTTCCGTGCTAATGCCCGCGAGGGAGGCTTTCTCCTTATCGGTGCGGAACACGAAGCGGGGACGCTCGGTCTCGAAGATGTCGTCGACATCCACCACGCCGGGTTCCTCCGCGAACATCTGCCGCACATGACGTGTATCGACTCGCAGCGATTCGATCGATTCATCCGATCGGGGATATACCTCGGCAACCAGCGTGCTCAAGACCGGCGGCCCAGGCGGAAGTTCAATTAGCTTGATGCGGGCTCCATGTTTGCGAGCCACGGCCTCGAGTTGATTGCGTAACCGAAGAACGAGGGCGTGGCTTTGCTGCGACCGTTCCTCCTTGGGGACGAGATTGACCCGCAGATCGCCTCGATGAGGCTCGCGTCGCAAGTAATAGTGTCGGACCAGTCCGTTGAAATCCATTGGCGAGGCCGTGCCTGCCGCCGTCAGGATCTCCGTAACCTCGGGCGCGGAACGAAGAGAATCGGCCAGATCACGCAAGACAGCATCCGTCTGCTCGACGGGAGTTCCTTCGGGCAAATCGACCAACACCTGGAACTCGTTCTTGTTGTCGAATGGTAACATCTTCAGGGGAACCTTGCCCAGAAGCGGCAGGGCCATCGAAATCAGCAAAAGAATTCCCGTGAAGCCGATGAGCCCCCAGGCCTTCGTGCGGCTATTCAAGAACGGGGAAAGCACGGCACGGTAGGCCCGGTACACGAACGTCTTCTTGGGATCCTCCGGCTCGTGTCCGCCTTTGCCATACACGCCTCGCAGCACAACGTAACTCAGCCACGGTGTGATGGTGAAGGCGACGACCATCGACATGAACATGGCGACGGGCACATTGAGCGCCATCGGCTGCATGTAAGGCCCCATCATTCCCGTAATGAAGAGCATCGGCAGGAACGACACCATGACGACGAGTGTGGCCACGATGATGGGTGGTCGAACCTCATTGACAGCCGAGAGAACCGCTTGAAGCGGGGGCTCAAGCCTCAGCCGGAAATGTCGAAAGATGTTTTCGACATCCACGATCGGGTCGTCGACGACGAGACCAAGGGCGAGGATCAGCGCGAACAGCGTGACCCGATTGATCGAGTATCCGGCCAGGTAGTTGACCAAGAGCGTGAGAGCAAATGTTAGCGGCACCGCGGTGACAACGATGATCGCTTCTCGCCAACCCAGGCTAAACATGATCAGGGCAGACACAATCAGAATGGCGATTCCCAGTTCTCGCACCAGTTCGTTCACCTTTTCGTTCGCTGTCTCGCCATAGTTTCGCGTCATTCGCACTTCCACGTCGTGGGGAATCACGTCGCGTTGCAGTTCGGCCATCTTGGCCTTCAGGGCCTCGGCCACCAGTACGGAATTGCTGCCCTTGCGTTTGGCAACCGCGACAGTGACTGCCGGATAGTCCTGAGTGTGGGATGCATCGTTCGCCCCAGGGCCGAACAGGATGCGGGTGTAACTGGAAGGTTCTTCCGGGCCATCGGTCACGCTGGCGATTTCTCGCAAGTACACCGGCTTGCCCGCGAAGACACCTACAACTAGCGGCTCCATCTCTCGTGCCGATTGGACAAATGGGCCGCCTTCCACGAGTAAATCGCGATTTCCGGAACGCAACGAGCCCGCCTGAACACTGACGTTGGCACCGCGGAGGACTTTCTCTATGTCCAGGGCCGTCACCTGTCGTGCGTTCATTTTCTCGGGATCGAGCGTGATGCGTAATTGCCGACGTCGGCCGCCGACCACCTCCGTTCGTGCGGTGTCAGGCACGGATTGCAAAGCCACTTCGACCTGTTCCGCCACCCGGCGAAGTGCAAAATCGTCCGCAGACTTGCTCCAGAGTGTAAACGCCGCCACCGGAACGTCGTCGATCTCGACCGGCTTCACGACCCAGCCGGTTACGCCTGGCGGGACCACATCGACGTTGGTGGATATCTTGTTGTGGAGTTTGATCAGGCTGTCTTCACGATTCTCGCCCACGAAGAAGCGGACCGTTACGATGGCCTCGCCGGGCCGCGACATCGAGTAGACGTATTCAACCCCATCGATCTGATAGAGCAGTCGTTCCAGCTTGCTGGAGACCTGCTGTTCGATTTGCTCGGCGGAAGCCCCGGGCATGCGCACGAAAACGTCCGCCATGGGCACGACGATCTGAGGTTCTTCTTCCCGAGGAGTCACGATCAGCGCCACCGCCCCCGCCGCGAGCATGAGAATGATCAGCAAGACGGAGAGGTTGCCACGGAGGAACGCCTCCACGATACGCGACACCCAGCCCTGGTCGTGACGGTCAGACATAGGTGATCCGGAAAAATTCGAGTGTGGGGAATTACGGGCGTGTGGAGAGGGCGACTCGTTCACCCTCCGCCAAACCGGAAAGCACTTCGACCTTTCCGTCAATCGTCCTTCCTATCCGAATGAAGCGTCGAGTCAGTGTCTGGTCCGCACTAGCCACATCAACTAATTCGAGTTGACCCACTTGTCGGATGGCCGCACGAGGAATCACCAGGTGGTCGGCTTGACCAACCGGAATCGAGATGCGACCGAACATGCCGGGAAGAGCCGGGGTGGACGTCGAGGCCGGCACACTCACCTTGAACAAGACAGTTCGCGAAGCTTGCTGAGCCTGGGGCACGATCTCACGCACAGTGGCCAGCGTGTTCACTCCTGCAGCCTCGATTTGCATGCGAACCTTTTGGCCTACGCTCACTGTAGGCGCCAAACTTTCCGGCACATTCGCATGCAATTCCAGTTCGCTCGGATCATAGACGGAAAGGATGGGCTTACCCGGGGCGGCCACGTCGCCGGGTTCGGCGAATCGATCGCCAACAATCCCGTTGGTGCCTGTGGCGATGCGTGTGTATGTGAGTTGAATCTCCAGGCGGGCGTACTGCTCCTTGGCACGTTGAACCTGGGCATCGGCGACCTTGTAAGCACCACTGAATCGATCGACCTCCTCTCGGGTGACCACGCCCGTGCGAAGCCCGGCTTGCGCTCGGTCAAAGTCACCTTTTCGGGCAACTAAGTCCGCCTCGGCGGAACGTTGCGCTGCCATGGCTTCCCGTTGTTGGGCAAGCAACTCTCGGTCGTCGAGGGTCACCAAAACGTCCCCTGCGACAACGCGATCCCCCGGGCGAACTTTCACTTCGCGAATGGTAGCAATGAGTTGACTGGCGACATCTGTTTTCTTTCGAGGCTGAACACTGCCGACAGCTTCGATTGTGTCTTCCAATCGTTGACGCTCGACGGCAACCAGCGTTCGTCCCGCAGTCGAGGGACGTTCGACTGATACGTTGCCAGGTTCGATCTTGTGGTGAAATGCTCCCCCCATCCAGGCCAGGAACAATGACAAACCGGCGAGGCCCACAACAACGGTCAGACCGGTTTTGATGATCGACCGCATACGGTTGGGGGGAGCATCCATCGTCGTACTCATTCTTTGGGTTTCCAAGTACCTTCCTCGCCTTTCAAAACGGAATCATCGGGCTGCGACCGCGGCCCACACGATCCGCGCATTCAAGTCGACACGCCGGCCTTGGGAAGGATCACCAGTTGTAGCAGAAGCCAGACGCCAAGGATAGCAACAAATATGAGCAGGTCCATGTATTTCCTCCATGGGGGTCTATGTTGAATCGACATTTAGATTTCCTTTACTTCTTGGGGGCGACGAGAACTGGGTGATTCTTGCGTGCCTCTTCGTGGCCATTCTCGATGAATTTCGAGACAACCTCGGCATGAGCGCGAATCAACTTCGCTACGTACTCATCCTTGGACGTTTCCTTGACTCGCACGCCCTTCTCGGTCTTTTCGATGACCATCTCGATTTTGTCGTAATGCTTGAAGATCTCGGCAAAAAGCGGATCGCGAAGGTGAATGCCCGAGCCGGACTTCACTCGTTTGTGCATGGCGGCCACATGTTCTTGAATCTTGCCGGTAACTTCCGCGACAGTTGATTCGGTCGTTGTTTCAATCCCGCCCTCGATTTCCTTCACGGTCCGCTTAATGTCCTTGCGGTGCTCGAGGAGGTAGTGGAAGCCCCCCATGTCGGCGGTCATGGCTGGGTCGTTTTTGCCTTTGCCGAATCCTTTGTTGCCAGGCGGCTGCGCTTCGCTTGGCACTGCCAACAGAATCAAGCCGAGCACAGATCCTCCGACTATGAATTTCGTGATCGAAGATCGCATGAAAGATTTCCTTGAGGTTAGCCGCGGGTGTCGACCAATGCGGTGGTGATGAGAAGCAGGCCGCCGAAGCCGGCCATGAGAATGAAGCCCGGATCCACTAGAAGCGATAGTCCAGCGCCGACGGCGGTGACGACGCCGCTTGCAACGCAGATCAGGCGATGGCGATTGTGAGCAGGGTCCGAACTGCAGGCACCGCTCGATTTGGGCGAAGCAGGGGTAACGGTCGTACTCATAAGAACCCCAGTATGGGAAAGGGCGATACCGGTTTGATCCTCAACTCGCGTGAAAGTTACAAGAATCGAGTCGTCACTGCCCGAACTTGGCTTTCCACTTGGCACGCAACTGATCGTCGAGCGATCGACGCAATGGTTCGGGAAGGTCGTATTGCTCCCCAGCCTTGAACAGGTGGATCGTATGGCGGATGTTGTCGACCACGATCTGGCACGGATTGCAGCCGGCTAGGTGCGAGGCAAACTCTTCGCAGATTCCAGGATCAATCGTGCCATCCACGTATTGATTCATCGCGGCAAGTAGTTCTTCGCAGCTCATGGTTTGCCTCCCTCGTTCGCAGGGGCAGCAGTTGGGTGATTGTGGTTGGAAATGACACGTGTACTTTCGTCGCCGAACGCCCGGGTCATGCGTTCCCGGAGCATAAGCCGCGCCCGAAGCAAGCGGACCTTGACGGCGGACTCGGTCAATTCCAGTGCCTCGGCCGTTTCCTTGACCGAGAGACCCTCAAGATCGCGGAGGACAAAGACGACGCGATATTTTTCATTCAATCCCACAAGGGCGTCATTCAGTATCGCAGCGGTTTCGGCACGTTGAGCCAGTACGTCGGGCATGTCTTGCCACTGGGCAATGTAGTCGGGATGTGGGAGAGACGAATAGGTGTCGTCCGAATCCGTTATGTCCAATGCGATTTCATGGCGCGTTCGTTGTCTGCGAAGAAGCTTGAGTGCATGATTCGTGGCGATGCGAAACACCCAGGTGGCAACGCTCGACTCTTCGCGAAAGGTTTCGAGATGCTCGATCAGGCTCAAGAAGGTCTGCTGGGTCACGTCCTCGGCATCAGCCGGTTGTCGCACAATTCGGCGAGACATGGAATACACTCGCGGTCGGAAGCGATCCACGAGTGCCGTAAAAGCGTCGTAATCTCCGCCCTTTGCGGAGCGGAGCAAGTCCAAATCGGATGCCTCGGACGAGAAACTCACTCGCATCACTTTCGTAAGTGGTAGCCGTCAAACATCAGGCTCCCATCAGGATCTTCCACGTCCTATTCCAACCACCCTTGGTTGGCGCATCGCCAGGATCAACCATCCCCTGACCTCGGCATGTTTTGCATGGAGATTCCACGCCGTCCACGCTGCGGACTACTCCCTTCGACTCGCAAGTGGGACACGGGAAGGGCATCCAGCCCAATTCGCTTGGCTGGTAGTCGTACTGACCGCTCCCGTCGCACAGCTTGCAGGTGGCTTTGCCCTCGCAATGGCAATTGAGTTTCCTGGACACTGTAGACTCCTTTGCATGGCTGGCACTTATCGCTTCCCGCAGCCACACGATCGTGATGCGGACTGAGTTGCACATTCGCTTTTCGCGGGCGAGATGGCGTTGAGCTTTGCGAGCAACACCTGTGGCGAAGGAAGCCCGACGATTCCATCGACCAGCCCACCATTTCGGAAGAAGTACATAGCCGGCACGCCACTCACCTGATAATGCTCGGCCAGTTCAGGCTCTTCATCAATGTTCACCTTCACGATCTTGACCCGGCCCTTGTAGTCCTGGGCAACTTGATCCAGGATCGGTGCCAGAGTTCGACATGGACCGCACCAGCTTGCGTAAAAATCCACGACTACCGGCAGATTGGAACGCAGCACTTCCGATTGGAAGTTCGTTGCATTCGCAGACGAGACTTGAGACATGTACTTCTCCTGGCTTGGGTTTCGTTCCATATAGGTGTTGATCCTGCCACTCCTAAAAGGTTACGGCAATTGCACGGGATCTTGCAAATTGATGCGGAACGTCCTGTGTCACTCCCACCGCGAGCAGTATCTCTAATACCTGAGACGTGCCAGTTCCGCTCGATGATCGTCTATTGCAAGGTCCTGGACCATAACAACGTGACCCAACTTCAAAAGTTGTCACAGCCGCCAAACTCGACCGAGGAGTTCCGATGTCACTCGAGTTTTCCCGACGTCAATTCGTCGCGGCCGCCGCGGCAGGTATACCGCTCCCCGCGTTCCTACGTGCGGAGGAACCGCAACTGAAAAGCGAAAAATCAAAGGGGACGCAGCTTGTTTCTCAGGCTTGCCCCTCCTCCCTCGGCCTCCCCGGTGGGCGCATCGTTGATTGTAAGCCCAGCTTCTTTGCCGTCTTTGCTTTCCACTCGGCCGACCCGAGCGGCTGGCCTCGGCCGATCGATAGCCGCACGGCCTCCTGTTCCGCTTTCGTCTCGGCTCGATTCACGCGCTGGACCCAGTTCGCCGGCAGGATCAAAGATTAGTCAGGAGATCGTGACCGGAGGCAAGCTTACGCTCAGCCGCGCGGTTGCTGAGCGCGAAGTCAGGGGTGATTTCGACTCGGGCGAACTGGTCAAGGCTCTGAACACGGCTGGCTTCCACGTCGAAGTCAAACAATAGGTCACCCAAACTCGGACGGGGTCGCGATCGATCAGCACTCTCGACCCTACCGCTGTGGGAATGAACAATAGGGAAATCGCTCAGGTCTGTAATGGGCGAGGGGTTCGTGGATTGTCGGCTTATCGACTCCGGACACGATGTCGGCTACCCTCAGTCTGGAGATCCATTTCACTGCCCTGCCTTCGCCCTCGGAGGTCAGGACATCCGGAGGACGGGACCATTAACATCCTGTGTGACGGACCGCGATGTAGGTCTTGTACGGTCGATTGGACGCTCACGTGCCTCGTGCATTCAGGCATCGTCCCAGCCCGTTGGCGGGGTTCCGTTCCCTCCGCCCGCAGACGGCCGGTACACGTACGCGCCAAACAGTTTGAACGCGGCCGGTGTCACAATCTGGTCCATGAGCGTTGAGGTGATAAGCCCGCCGATGACCACATTTCGCGGAAAGTCTGCCGCAACCGTGGCACAAGTTCATGAACATTCCCTGTGGCTGTCGTCAGGGAATTTTTCCGATGTTGCTGAAACGTTCTCGATTCTGGGAGCAGCGATTGCTAGTTCAGCGGCCAATCCCGTCGCCCCGCACGGGCGGCACGAAACCGATTCCTTGTTCCCGGGTGTATTGGTGGCAGCGAATACAAGTCATAGTCATGTCCACGTAGGCCAGGGTCGCGCCGTCAATGTTTTTCGCCTTGGCCTTCTCGATTGCGGTTTCGGCCGCGCGCTGGAATGCGTTCGCGTGCAATTCATACGCGGCCGTGTTCAGTGCCTTGCGAAACTGGGCTTGTTTGCTGATCCGGAGCAACTCCTCGGCGCTCTTCTGCACCTTCGCTGGGTCATTCAGCGCCAGCCCTTCCAGCAGGGCTTGCGACTCCTTGAGCTTCAGCAGCATGAGCGGGTCCGGCTCGCGCTTTTTCTTTTCTTGCGATGAGGTAGGGATTGCCAGGAAGGTCAGCATGAGGGACGCGTAAGCGAGGCCACGCATAAGAGTATCTCCTAGATGAGGTGACGAAACCAGACGAACGTGCATGTGCCGTGCCGAGAATACACACTTCGATCCCGCCGCGTCCTTGCATGCTCGGCAGCAAGGGTTGTTTCTTTTGGCGTCTCGACATCATTCAGCAGATGTGACACGAGCATCTGCAGTTCGCTAAATCTGTGGCTCGATCAATGAAGAGCCGGGATGGCTTGTGCCGTCCCGGCTTGGGCGTCAAGCTTTCGGAGTGACTGCGATCTTCTTGGGCTGAGCCTCCGGCCGTTTCGAAATGGTGATGGTCACGGTCCCGTTAGCACTACTGGCCGACACCTTGTCCGTATCGGCACCGGCAGGAAGCGAGATCGACCGGTAGAACTTGCCGACGAATCGTTCGGTCCGATGGTAGTTCTTCTTTATCTCTTCCTCCTTCTCTTCTTTGCCACCGCAAACGGTGAGGACGTTGTCCACTATCTGGACGTCGACGTTTTTCGGGTCCACGCCGGGGAGATCGGCCCTGACCAGGATCTCTTTTTCCGTTTCTTCGACATCCACTCTCGGTGCCCAGGCCTTTAAGGCCTGTCCATTCGTGCCGTCGCTGCTGAAGATCTTGTCGAACAGCTCCTCCATGTCATCTCGAAAGGAGTCGAACAGGTTTACGCCACGGCGGTAGGGGGACAGTGCGGTTGACATGCTGTAGTCCTCAAGGAGCCAGGAACAATTTGCCCGTCGGGTGGCTCGGAGTCGGCAGGCGGTGTAACGGGCGAATAATCTTTTCCGGAAGTGTTCAAGGCACACCCCGTGCCGCATCAAGACTGGCCGACGGAATCTCCGTGAAATTGCCAGTTTTTTTCTGCTGCTCCAGACAAGCAGTCGTCGGACCCAACTGCTGGTGTCGTTGTGATTCCACGGAAATGGCACCCATACGTGAGGTCCCACGTATGGGTCAGACTCGAAGGACGCAGTTCTCGGTCCCAAACGCATTAGGGAGCCGCACTGTGCACACTGGGTCATCGCGCCCACCCCATCCACCATGAACCAATACTCGTATTGTCCGGGCGGCAGCATGAGCGTCGTCTTCCAGACTCCATGGCGGCTCCTCTTAAGTGGGTGAGCGACAGGGACCCAGACAGGGTGCCATGCGTCAATCGATAGCACCGGGCGTACAGATGCTGCAGTACGGGTCTGTAGGCAAGTGCCAAGATGCTGGCCAGGAACTGAGCCTGGAATCTAGGTGGTAGCTTGAAGTCTTTTGAGTTCCTCCTCAGCACATTCGGGTCTGATGTCGCGATGAGCGGTCCTGTGCGAAATTGGCACATGTGCACGGCAATTGTGCGAAACGGGCTAGAAGCCGCGTTGGCATGAGGGGAGAAATCCGGCCGGAGAGTGTGATTCGTGGGGAGATTGTGAACCAGATTGTCCGGAAGATAATACGAGAAGCGCAACATGCATCCCGGTATGCTGTTTGCGTAGACCAGTTCGATTCACAACCAATTACTGGGAGTTCACCATGCGTTCTGTGTTCTTGATCGTCTGGTTGGGCCTAGGGGTGCTGGCGAGTTGTTCCGTTATGGCCCAACCTAAGGAGCAATCGCCGAAGCCGGCTGACAAGAAGGCGGAAGGCAAGCAAGATCGGAAGAAGGTCAAGGAATTAATGAGCCAGAAAACCACGCATTCGCAGAAAGTGCTGGAATCGCTCATGAAGAACGACCTTCCGGGGGCCGCGAAACATGCCGAGGAGTTAGTCCGCATTCGTAAGGAAGCGGCTTGGTTCGTCGTAAAGACCGATGTTTACAAGCTTTGGAGTGATCAGTTCAGTTCGGGGGCCGAGAAAATCATCAAGGCCGCCAAAGAGAAGAACCCCGAGATCGCGAAACTCGGCTATCTCGAGATGACAATGGTCTGCTTCCATTGCCACTCTTACGTGCGTGATCTGGGAGACATCTCCAGCACGACGGACGATTGAGGATCTACTTACGAACCCCGGAGGTAGTTGAGGCTAAGATCGGCGACAGGCAAGGTCAGCAAGACCGCGGACCTGAATGTTGGGGCGCAGTGCGTAGTCTAACTAATGGCGGCAGCAACGGCGTTTGATGGCTGACCGGTAGGCATGGTGTGACGTGCAGCTTTTGCTCGCCGGACTGGCGGGCGGGGCCGAGGGGCACAACGTCGATCAGCCAGTCCTACATTCTCCGGGCTGTGAAGATGCACTCGCTCCAGGTAGCGCCGACAGGAGGTTGATAATGGTGATCCGTGAGATGAGTGAAGGGGAGTGCCGTAGGGTGCTGTCAAGAGCTAGGTTGGCTAGGTTAGCCTGCGCGCATGAGAATCAGCCCTACGTCGTTCCCGTCTATCTTGCCTACGAAGCGACCGGGTATCTCTACGGCTTCACGACTCCTGGTCAAAAGGTCGAGTGGATGCGGATCAATCCACTGGTTTGCGTCGAGGTGGACGAGATCGCGACCTACGACCAGTGGGTAAGCGTCATCGTATTCGGGCGCTACGAAGAGTTGCCGGAGGCCCCGGCGAGCAAAGGCGCACACCTACGCGCCTCAGAACGTCCGCAACAGGCTGCCGAGGCGACGACCGCTTGGCCTGCTAACAGCCGTCAGGACCTCCTTGAGGACGAGCTGATGCAGGCATCGCAGGGCCTCACGGCCCATCCTAGCTGGTGGGAGCCTGCTAGCACCGCCTGGGCAACTCGCGTCCATCGCGATTCGGCCGAGCCATTCATTTCCGTCTACTACAGGATCCGGATCGACCGTGTCACGGGTCATGAGGCTACTCGGGACACGAGGCATGCGACCTCCGACGCCGTACCAAGCCCTCCTACTGGGACATGGGGCCGGCTGCGCAGGACACTATCGCATGTGTTTGGCGGTAAGTGAAAGTAGGATGGCTTCCTTTTGACTGGCACACTCACCCCCCGAGCAACGGAATCACGGGGACAAGCAAGCAGATGGCCGGGAAGTCGGTCCCGCAGATGGTTGTGAGCGTGATTCGCAACAAAGCCTCGCCCGGTTCGGCCCAAAGTCGATCGACCTCTTGCACCCGGATATGGTTCGCGGCCCGAAAAACAGCAGCACGATTTTTGGTTATCGCAGATATCGCAGACTCAAAAAAACCTTCAGGGATTCGATTGCCGGCACCAGCACCCACGGGGGCAGTGAGCTGCGGTTCCGCCGATCGCTCGGCGACAACAGGTCGCTTGACGAACAGCATAGCATCGCTCCCTTGGTGTGGGCGATACCGACTATTGCAAGGACGATGCCCAAACGCGGTAGAGTCAGGCATTCGACCGACGACCGAAAGCCCAAACGCCCCAAAAGCGTCGGGAAAAATCCACGTAGAAAAGGAGAAGTAGAACAGGAATTCTCTTCTGAAAGATTCTCGTGAGTGTGCGTTTATGGATCACAGATGGTACATGTGCAGCCGGATCCGCACACCGTCGCTGCAACAGAGAACAGCTTAAGGCGTTTAAGAATTCGCGAGAGGCTGCGGAAGCATCCCGGTTTCTGGCGAAAAAGCGTGCATTTTACGAATTGGCTTTTGAATTGCTTACGTCTTCGACTCGCGAATTCATGTGGCATCATCGAGAGGTCCAGCGAATATGACGACCGCCGTCGCTTCCGCGCCCGGGACATTGGTCAAATCTCGTCCGCACGAATTGCGGGTCTACATGCACACGAGCCTCCTCTATTGGTGGCCGGTCTGGCTGGTCGGGTTCATGATGGCCACCTGGACCTTGATCGAAAGCCGGCATATGGCACTCGTTCCGGCCGGTGCCAGCGTCGAAGGAAATACGATCACATTGCCAGAGGGATCGTCACCGATACTCACTCCAATCCACATATCCGCCAGCCGAACGCCGGGAATTACCTTCGTGCTCACAGTCCTGATCGTCCTGGCCTTCGGAGGAGGATGGATGCGGGGCTGGCGGGCGTATACGTTCGCCGCATGCTTCGTTGCCGCTTTGCTCCTTGTGAGCTGGCTGGAAGGCTGGGACGACTTGGCTCGGTGGGCGGCGTATCTTCACGTGCATATCAACCTCGGCGGATACCTGATCTTTTCCACCGGCCTGCTCGTCCTTTGGCTAGTCCAGGTCTTCATCGTGGACCGACGGAGATATGTCGTGTTCTCGATGAGCCAAGTCCGTGTGCATAACGACATCGGCGAACAGGAGCAGGTCTATGACACCGGGGGAATCGCCTTCGAGAAGGAACAGAACGACTGGTTCCGCCGGATCTTTGGGTTTGGGGCGGGCGATCTCCGGATGCGCGTAGGTGGACAATGGGTGGAAATCCCCAATGTGATCCATGTCGGCCGACAACTTGCTGCGATTGAGAGATTGCTGAGGACCAAAGACGTGGATTGACAGATTCGAAGGTCATCTTTCCGCGTTGGAGTGCCTTTACGCCGAGCGGCACGAGACGTGCTAAATTCAGTGGGGTAAGAGATTGATCGAGAGGACAAAGGGATGCTGAAATTCAGCACATCGTTCTCTACGAGTGACCAAAACCTTAAGGAGAATAGTTCATGTTTCGCATCAAGAATCACGCCAACCTTTTGAAAGGAAACAATGCCTTGCGTAACTCACTGATCTTATCCCTGACGTTCTCATCTGCTCTGCTGCTGATCGGGTGTGAATCAAAACCTACGTCCACTTCGGATGCAAACTCCAAGATCTCGATCGCGAAGGAGAAAGTCGGGGAAGCTGCCGATGCGAGTGTGGCAGCCGCCAAGGCGAAGCGGGACGAATACGCACGCGGTATGCAAACGAAGCTCGATGAACTCGATACGAAACACAAGGCATTGGAAAAACGCGCCTCGGAAGCCAAAGGCGATGCCAAGAAAGACTTGGACGAGAAGGTTAAAGCGTCAAAAGCCAAGCGCGATGCGGCTGCCAAAAAACTGGATGAGCTGAAGGAAGCAAGCCATGACCGCTGGGAGAAAATCAAGGACGGTGTCGAGAACGCGTTTGAAGATCTGAAAAAGGCAACCGAGTAGACCGGCGGACGACGCGGATTCGAGGTGGTCCAACGTGGGCTTTCTGAAAGGCATTCGCCAAGAGTCCGTGAAAGCGAATCAAATAGGCGGGAGTGATAGTTCGGATGTCGAGTTTCCAATTGCTGTTGTGGCGTTCACCATGGCAATTTTTCCAGGGCTGATCTCATATGAAGTGGTGATTTATGCTTGTAACGATCCTGATCGTGGTCTTGATTCTTGTCATGCTTGGCGGAGGCTATGGCTATCGCAGAGGTAACAACGCCCTCGCTGGGGGCGGCGGCCTACTCGGGCTCATTCTGGTCATCCTCATCATTTTGTTCCTCTTGGGCAAAATCTAGTGGTGATTAAGTCCAATCCGGGGGCTGTTGGGGCGATGAGGTCGGGAAACTTGTCCGAGAGACACATTCGGATCTCCCGACCCAAGCCCGCAGCAAGGTTTAACAAGGGCGCTCATAGTCAGCGTCCTTATTTCTCAAGGAGATACATCATGAAAATGCGACCGCTTGTTGTGATTGGATTGATTCTCGCAGTTCTGGGCGTGGTGGCCCTTGCGGTTCCCAGCTTCACATACTTTACCACGGAACGCGTGGCGGACGTCGGGTTCTTCAAAGTCGACGTATCGAGGCCGCACACCATTGTGCTCAATCCGATCGTCGGTGTTATCGCGTTGGCAGCAGGTGTCGTCACGATGCTCGCAGGGCTTCGCTCACGATCCACCTGAAAAACTCGCTTCCCAAGGGCTTTCAAGGTGGACTGGCGTATCTGGCCATGGGATAACTATCGGTGCATCGTTCGACTCGTTGGCCTTGGGAATCCAATGGAACCTCACTCCCAAGAGTACTCGGTAGCGTCCCCTCTTCCGTCGCTTCGCGTTTCTCCGGAGCGGCTGGCCGAAATTCTGGATATCGCCGAAGACGCGATCATTACGGTCACCTTGAGCCGAGAGATCATCCTGTTCAACCGCGGGGCGACCAAGATATTTGGCTACACCCCGGCCGAGGTTCTGGGACGTACACTTGAGGATCTTCTGCCAGTAGCCTTCCGAGCAGCCCACCCTTCGCAGGTGGATGGGTTTGCCCGCGGGCCCGATGTGTCACGGGTCATGGGCGATCGTAGAGTCGTGTTCGGCCGGAGGAAGGACGGGAGCGAATTTCCGGCCGAGATCACTATCTCGAGGTTGGAACGCGGCGGTGAGACACTGCTGACGGCCATCGTTCGCGATGCAACCGCCCGGAAGCAGTACGAGGACGCGATCCTGCGGATGAATCAAGAGTTGGAAGAACGAGTCAAGCTCAGAACGGCCGAGTTAGCCGATCGCAACCTTCAGCTAGCCCAAAAGAACGAAGAAAACGAGATGTTCGTGTATAGCGTTTCGCACGACCTTCGAAGTCCGCTTGTCAACCTGGAAGGATTCAGTGACGAGCTACGACTCGGCTCCCGCGACTTGGACAAACTGCTTCAGGACGACCAAATTCCGACGGAAATTCGCAAGAAGGCAACGGAGTTGCTGCAAGGCAGCATGGTCGAATCGATCGACTTTATCCGCACAGCGGTATCGCGCTTAAGCCGGATCATCGACGCGCTCCTGAGGCTCTCCCGCTCCGGACGGGTGGTGTATCGATCTCAAGAGGTTGATGTGAACGCAATTGTGAAGCGCGTGGTAGAAGCGTTGCGGGCGACCTCGTCGGAAAAACAGGCGGAAGTGATCGTCGGAGCTTTGCCGCCCGCGAGGGGGGACGCAACTGCGGTGGAACAAGTGTTCGCGAACCTGATTGGAAATGCCCTGAACTACCTGGACCCGGCTCGGCCCGGTCGTGTTGAAGTTGGTTGCAGACAAGGCTGCTCAGGGCCGGACGGAGAAATCGAACTCGAGCGGAATACGTACTACGTGAAGGACAACGGGCTTGGTATTCCCGCCGCACACCAGGACAAGCTGTTCCGGGCGCTTCAACGACTGCATCCGGAAAAAGCGCCCGGGGAAGGAATTGGCCTGGCCATTGTTCGACGGATTCTGGAACGGCTTGGCGGGAAGATCTGGGTTGAGTCCGTTGCAGGCCAAGGTACCGTGTTCTTCTTCTCACTGCCGATAGTATCAAACGATCGGCCGGAATCATCCGAGGAAATCCCCTTACCGCAACGGTCCTCTTGAAAGACGAGAGTATCGTGATCCTACTTGCTGAAGACGATGATGGGCATGCCGAGCTCATCCAACGGAATTTGAAGCGGGCTGGCGTTGCGAACGAGATCGTCCGCGTTTGCGATGGCCAGGAAGCTCTGGACTTTATGCAACAAAAAGGTGCCTACACTGATCGCGCGCCGCAAACCCCGGTCCTTCTGCTCCTCGACATCAACATGCCGAAGGTGGACGGGATCGGAGTGCTCCAAGCCCTCAAGGCCGATCCGAAGAGCGTGAAAGTTCCCGTTATTATGCTCACGACAACCGATGATCCGCGTGAAGTGGAGCGGTGCTATCAACTGGGCTGTAACGTCTATATCACCAAGCCGGTCCAGTACCAGGAATTCGTGGATGCTCTCACTCGGCTGGGCATGTTTCTGGAAATCATCAAGTTTCCGGCCAACAAGTGAGCTTGGATCGCAATATGAATCCGACTTCGGCCAATACCGTGTTAGTACTTGAGGACGACGCCGGTGTCGGGCGGCTGCAAAAAATCCGTTTGGAGCGGGCTGGCTTCTCGGTAGTTCTCGCGGCCTTGCCTGACGATGCACTGGCTCGAATTCGGCTGGGCGGAATCGACATCCTCGTTCTCGATTATCAACTTTCGGCCTCGGAAGATGGGCTGACGTTTTACACTCGCCTGAAGGCGGACGGGTACGACTTGCCGGTCATCCTGGTAACTGGCTACAGCGACGATGCGACTATCGTTCGCGCACTCCGGACTGGAGTCCGGGACTATGTCTTCAAGTCAGTCGAGTACCTTGACTATCTGCCGGAAGCGGTCCGACGAGTGATTGAGCAGGAGCGGACCAAGCAGCAACTTGCCGGCTCGCAGGCGCTGCTTCGAGCGGTGTTGACCTCCGCGTTGGATCCCATCATCACCATGCAGGAGCATTCGCGCATCGTCTTGATGAACCCGGCCGCCGAGTACTTATTTGGGTGCCCGACATCCGAGGCCGTTGGCGCACCCATCGATCGTTTTTTGCCGGCCACATTGCCTGCCATCGCGCCTTGGGCCAACAACCTTTTCCCGACCCCGACCGAGATGGAGGGCCGACGGGCAGACGGAACATCGGTGCCACTTGAGGTCACTTGCTCGCGAATGAACGTCCCGGATCAGGTCATGTACATTCTGATCCTCCGCGATGTGACCGAGCGGAAGCGCGCCGAAGCTGAGTTACGTGCAACGTCCGATCAAAGAGCCAAGGCCCTCGCTGACCTTCAGTCCAAGACCGACGAACTCCGGGCGACAACCCAGCAGCTATGGCAAGCTGCCCGCCTGGCCGGCGTGGGTGAATTGGCAGCGAGCATCGCGCACGAGTTGAACAACCCACTGGGAACGGTTAGCTTGCGGCTCGAAGGAGTGTTGGCCAAGATCCCGCCCGCCGATCCCAATCGTCGTCCACTGGAGATTGTCGAGCAAGAGGTGCAACGGATGGCCAACCTGGTCGCCAATCTGCTCAACTTCAGTCGGGCTGGCCGGGACCAGGTTTCAACCGTGAACGTCCCTGAGGAGGTTCGAAAGACCATCGAGTTGACCGAGCCCCTCTTGCGGCGACTGCGTGTGGAAGTCGTCCCAGAATTCCACACGGTGCCGGACATCTTTGCCGATCGGCAGCAAATCCGGCAGGTGCTTTTGAACCTCTTCACCAATGCCGGGGATGCCATGCCGAATGGCGGACGACTCATCTCGAGGGTCACGCCTGGCGAGCTTGCCCCCAACCGATCGGCAGTCGTAATCGAAATAGCGGATAGCGGGGTCGGCATTCCGGCCGAACACCTGGCCAAGGTAACCGACCCGTTCTTTACGACCAAGGAAGAGGGCAAGGGAACCGGTCTCGGATTGGCCATCTGCCGGCGGATTGTGCAGGAGCACCATGGCAAGCTGGAAATCGAGAGCGAAGTCGGGAACGGAACGACCGTCCGCGTCATCTTGCCGGTCAAGAACGGAACGAATGTGGATGGATTGAAAGGGCAGGCCAAAACGTAGCCGCAATTTGCCAGCTTGCGGTTTTCGCAAACTGGCTTCGGCTTATGTCTACCTGACTATGAGAGATAACCATGTCTGATGCGAAACGTGGCTCCCTGATGATCGTCGATGACGAAGTGGAGTTGATGCGGGCCCTGTGCGATTCCCTTGACGAGCAAGGCTATTCCTGCCGGGGATTCAACAATCCCGCGAAGGCGATCGAAGCCCTGCGCGACGGCGACTTCGACTTATTGCTGAGCGACCTTATGATGCCGGAAATGGATGGCATTCAAGTCCTGAAGAAGGCACTTGAGATCGATCCCAATCTGGTCGGCATTATCATGACCGGGCAGGGAACAATCCAGACAGCCGTCGAGGCAATGAAGTCTGGTGCGTTCGATTACATTCTCAAGCCGTTTCGCATCCAGGCCGTGCTACCGATCCTCGACCGAGCTATGAGCGTCCGCCGGCTGAAGATGGAGAACGTGCGGCTCAAGAGCTACCTGGAACGACTCACGTTCGAGTCAGCCCGGTATCGAATTATCGGCGATTCTCCCGCCACGAAGAAGATGGTAGCCATGATCGAGAAGGTGGCGCCGAGTGAAGCTACGGTGCTCATCCGTGGGCCGAGCGGCGCGGGCAAGGAACTTGTTGCCCGCGCGTTGCACGTCAACAGCCCACGGCGGAACAACCCTCTCGTCACAGTCAACTGCGCGACATTGCAAGAGAGCCTGCTGGAGAGCGAGTTGTTCGGCCACGAGAAAGGCGCATTCACCGGTGCCGACAAGGCCAAGGCCGGCTTGTTCGAGGTTGCAGAGGGCGGGACGCTGTTCATCGACGAGGTCGCCGAAATGAGCGGCGGCCTTCAGGCAAAGCTGCTCCGAGTGCTGGAGAACGGTCACTATCGACGAGTCGGCGGGACAACCGAACGCACCGCAAATGTGCGGATCGTGGCGGCAACCAACAAGCCCCTGGAAGAAGAGCTGAAGGCCGGCCGATTCCGAGAGGACTTGTATTACCGCCTCAATGTGATCACCATCAATCTTCCTCCGCTTCGCGAGCGGCGCGAGGATGTCCCGCTGCTGATCGAGCACATTCTGAAGACGCGGCAAGTTGGAAAAGTCCCATTCACCGTCAGCCCGGACGCCATGGTTATCTTGGTGAGTTACGATTGGCCGGGAAACGTCCGCGAGTTGGCAAACGTCCTGGAGCGAGCCCAGATCCTTGCCGAGGGAGTCGTGATCACGCGGGACGATCTACCCGAGAATTTGATGACCGGGTCTGCTGTGCCGTCATCCGAAACGCCAGCGAGCCCGTTCGACCTGGAGGCCGTGGAGCAACGACACGTTCAGGAGGTGCTGCTGCGGATGAAGGGTAACAAGCTGCAGACAGCCAAGGCACTCGGTATCAGTCGGAGAGCGCTGTACCGGCTAATTGAGAAGCACGGCCTGCTCAATGGGAAGGAACGTCCGATCGTAGCCGAAACTGCGGAGCCGGAAATACCGTCGTTCCTCGGGGAGGGCCTGGCCCCTGCGCCGCCGAAGTAGCACCTGTTAGTCATCTGACGCGACAGGACGGGACAAGCTCCAGGCTCTGGCTCAGCGAGCGCCGATTCGAACATGGGTGCATGCATTCCAACTGGCGCTGGCGAACGAAGCGCTGCGCCAACTTCGAATTAGGGAACTGCGTGGTGCGACCGTGTTGATTCCCGAACATCCGTGACAGTGCTCCGCAGTCGACGCGCCGGACGGCTCTGAGTCCTCCATCCGCCAAACCTGGAGGTCGCGCAGGTTCCGCACGCCGAATGTAAGTTCAGGTTTCGTGACGACACTGACGACACGGTGCGCCCGTGAGCCGAAGTGGCCAGCGTGCGCAACTTGATCCACAATATCGGTTTTTTGTATAATAGTTAGGTTCTGTGCCGACCCGGGTCAACAGTTCACCGAGGCCCTTGGGTTGTAATCCATGAACGATCTGAATGAGCTGGTCGGCGCGATCTTGGTCATCAACGCCGGATCGTCAAGTCTCAAATTCGGCGTGTATCAGGCGGTCCAACCGCCCGTGCGTTTCCGGTCCGGAAAGATCGACCGGTTTGGACAGCCGGGAAGTACGATAACGTGGGCCGTAAGGGACGGGCGCTCGTCAGACGAACCATTCCTTGACGGACACGACTGCAACAACACCCTTGGGCCATTCCTGGACTGGCTGGGTGCCCGGGTCCCGTTTGACACGCTCGCAGGTATCGGCCACCGGGTGGTCCATGGCGGCCCGAGGTTCGATCGGCCGGTCCGGATCGATGACGAGCTGCTCGCCGAACTCGGCCGCCTCGAACCATTCGACCCCGAGCACCTGCTAATCGAGCGTGACCTGATCGAAGAGTTCCGCCAGCGCGCCCCGACCGTTACGCAGGTGGCCTGTTTCGACACCGCCTTCCACCGGGACCTGCCGGATGTCGCCCGCAGACTTCCCCTTCCACGCCGGTATTACGAACAGGGGGTCCGTCGGTATGGGTTCCACGGATTGTCGTTCGCCTTCCTCATGGAGGAATTGACACGTCAATCGGGCGGTTCGCCACCGCCCCGAGTGGTACTGGCCCACCTGGGCAACGGGTCGAGCCTGGCCGCCGTACGCGATGGAAGTTGCATCGACACCTCGATGGGCTTCACCCCGACCGGGGGAATCCCCATGAGCACCCGGTCCGGCGATCTCGACCCCGGCGTCATCCAGTATCTGTGGGCCTCCGATGGCATGACTCCACAGACACTTCGTGAATTGACCAACCGCCAAGCCGGGCTGCTCGGCGTATCCGACGTTAGCGGCGACCTGCGCGAGTTGCTAGCCCGGGAATCGAGCGACCCCCGGTGCCACGAGGCGATTGACATTTTCTGCTACGCGGTGCGGAAACAGATCGGCGGCTATGCGGCGGCCCTAGGCGGCTTGGACGACCTTGTCTTTGCCGGCGGGATTGGCGAGAACGCACCGGCTATCCGGTCCCGCATTTGCCTTGGGTTGGGCTTTCTCGGAATCAACTTGGATGAAGCGAGGAATGCTGCAGGAGAAGGCATTATTTCGGTCACAGGAACTGCGGTCACCGTCAGGGTGATCCCGACCGATGAGGAGGGCATGATCGCCCGCGAAACACTTACCATCCTCCGCGCCTGACCGCGTTTCGAGAACAACCTATGACGCAGCCATTTTCTTCGGCGGACCTTCTTCGCATCGACGCCTATTGGCGCGCGGCCAACTACCTCTCCGTCGGTCAAATCTATCTGCTCGACAACGCGCTCCTGAAGGAGCCGCTCCGCAGGGAGCACATCAAACCCCGACTGCTCGGCCACTGGGGCACGTCACCGGGACTGAACCTCCTTTACGTCCACCTCAATCGGGTCATCGCGGCGCACGACCTGAACGTGGTCTTCATCACCGGCCCTGGGCACGGCGGACCCTCACTGGTCGCCCACGCCTACCTCGAAGGCACGTACAGCGAGGTGTACCCGAACGTGACCCAGGACGCGGCGGGGATGAAGACGCTGTTCACGCAGTTCAGCTTCCCCGGCGGCATCCCCAGCCACGTCGCCCCGGAGACCCCGGGCAGCATCCACGAAGGCGGCGAATTGGGTTACGCCCTGTCGCACGCCTTCGGGGCCGCGTTCGACAACCCCGACCTGATCGTTGCCGCGGTCGTCGGCGACGGCGAGGCCGAGACTGGGCCGCTCGCCACGAGCTGGCACTCGAACAAGTTCCTCAACCCCGTCACCGACGGCGCCGTGCTGCCGATCCTGCACCTGAACGGGTACAAGATCGCCAGCCCGGCCGTTCTGGCCCGCATACCAACGGACGAGTTGCAGAAGCTGTTCGAGGGCTACGGTTACAAGCCGTACTTCGTTGAAGGGCACGAGCCGGAGAAGGTCCACCGACAACTTGCTGCCGTCATGGACGCGGTGACCGCCGAGATTCAGCAAATCTGGTCCGACGCCCGGACCAAAGGGTTCAAAGGTCGGCCCGCGTGGCCGATGATCATCCTCCGCACGCCGAAGGGCTGGACCTGTCCCGCATTTATCGACGGAAAGAAGTGCGAGGACTACTGGCGGTCGCACCAGGTGCCGATGGGCGACATGGACAAGCCTGGGCACGTCGAGATTCTCGAAACGTGGATGCAGAGCTACCGACCCGAAGAACTGTTCGACGCTGTCGGCAAGTTCAAACCGGAGATCGCAGAACTGGCCCCGAAGGGCGAGCGACGGATGAGCGCCAACCCGCACGCCAACGGCGGCCTGCTGCTCGAAGACCTGTACATGCCCGACTACCGCACCTACGCCGTCGCGGTGACGAGCCCCGGCGCGGCGAACGCCGAATCGACGCGCGTGATGGGGACATTCCTCCGCGACGTCATGAAGCTCAACCTGGCGAGCAAGAACTTCCGCCTGTTCAGCCCGGACGAGAACAACTCGAACCGCTGGCAGGACGTGTTGGAGGTGACGAACCGGACCTGGATGGCCGAACGGTACGACACTGATGACAAACTCTCCCCCGACGGGCGGGTGATGGAGATGCTCTCGGAACACCAGTGCCAGGGCTGGCTCGAAGGCTACCTGCTCACCGGCCGGCACGGCTTCTTCAGTTGCTACGAAGCGTTCATCCACATCATCGACTCGATGTTCAACCAGCACGCCAAGTGGCTCAAGGTCTGTGGCCACATCCCGTGGCGGCGGCCGATCGCGAGTCTGAACTACCTGCTCTCGTCGCACGTCTGGCGTCAGGACCACAACGGCTTCAGCCACCAGGATCCGGGCTTCCTGGACCACGTCGTCAACAAGAAGGCCGAGGTCATCCGCGTCTACTTGCCGCCCGACGCGAACACCCTGCTCTCGGTCACCGACCACTGCCTGCGCAGCCGCAACTACGTCAACGTCGTCGTGGCCGGCAAGCAGCCCGCGCCGCAGTGGCTCACGATCGCAGAGGCAGAGGCGCACTGCAACGCCGGGCTGGGCATCTGGGAGTGGGCGTCGAATGACCGCGGCGGCGAGCCGGAAGTGGTCATGGCATGTTGCGGAGACGTTCCAACGCTGGAGACGCTCGCCGCCGTGGATTTGATGCGAAAGCACTTGCCGGAAGTAAAAGTGCGCGTCGTCAACATCGTAAATTTAATGAAACTGCAATCGCTGCGGGAACACCCGCACGGCCTGTCGGACGAGGCTTTCGACGCCATGTTCACCACGAACACGCCGATCATCTTCGCATTCCACGGGTATCCAGGGCTGATCCACCGGCTAACCTACCGCCGGACCAACCACCGAAACCTGCACGTTCGCGGATACAAGGAGGAGGGGACGACCACCACTCCGTTCGACATGGTGGTGATGAACGACATGGACCGGTTCCACCTGGTGAAGGACGTGATCGACCGGGTGCCCGGCCTGGCAGCCCGGGCCGCCGACGTTCGGCAACTCATGGTCGAGCGCCGTGCCGAGCACAAGCGGTACATCGCCCTGCACGGCGAGGACATGCCGGAGATCGGCGGCTGGGCGTGGCCTGGCCGGGTGAACGCCCCGGTCGGACCGTCCGCCAGCGACAGTGGGGCCGACAACGGCTAATCCGATGTCGTGTTGGCTCTGCAGCCAGTGAAAACGCCCGAAAAAACCGGGGTTGCAGGGGCGAGAACGACGCTAACCCTATCTGTCAGACTTTCGGGAACATCTTCGTGTTTCTCGCAGGCTCTTCCGCACCACCGCTCGATTGAGTCGGAGCAACGGCAGGACTTCGTGACGAGTTTTCAGAATTCCCCGCAGAGTGGCCTTGACAGCCATGCCCCGCAACCGTAACATTTTAATGTTCAAAGATTTGAATACGACAACCCGTTGGTTGAGGGGCGTATGCCGCACCGTGCCTTAGTAACGAAGGAGCTTGCGGACCTCTTGGGAGTTCTGTCGCATCCGCACCGTATCCGCATCATCGAAGAGTTGCGGGATGGGGAGCGTGACGTGAACTCGCTGCAAGAAGCACTTGGCATCAGTCACTCCGGGGTGTCGCAACACCTGATGGTGCTGCGTGCGAACCGGCTCGTTTCCGAGCGGCGAGAAGGTCGCCGTGTTTTCTACCAGCTTCGCCAGCCTGAAATCGCCGGTTGGCTGTTGGAGGCAACCCGCTTCCTTGTTCAAGAAAAATCTGCGACTGACGAACTTCGGAAAGCCATTGGCAAAACCCGTAAGGATTGGGCGGCACATTGAGCTTGTGTCCCGTCGTTTCGGATTTTCGGTGATGGGCGACATCGGAAAACGAGCGGCGGGACACTTCAACAACACCCCCATGGAACTGTATCGCGAGGAGTGCGCACCATGCTCGTACTTAGTCGTAAAGTGGGCGAGACGATCATCATTGGCGACGCCGTTCAACTGACGGTCGTTTCCATCCGCAGCAACAAAGTGCGTCTTGGGGTGACGGCTCCCCTCGACATTCGTGTTCTCCGAGAGGAACGGCCAGGGGCTTGAAGGATGGTCCATGCTAGTTCACACAATTGGCCGAAACCTGCATTTTTTGGAGGCGACAAGACCATGCAAAAGTTGATCGAGGGAGTTCACCACTTCCAGAACGCGAATTTCCGCCCGTTGCAAGAACTGTCCGAGCAATTGGCAAAGGGCCAGAACTCCGAAACACTATTCATCCCCGGCCCGCACCGCCAGCGATTCACCGTCGAGGTGGCCTTCTACCGCAGTCCTGCCGAGTTGGACGACTGCCTCGCCACCCCGGTGAGCGGCCGGCGGGTGGTGCTGTACGGTGGGCGGGGGATGCTGCCGCCGGCGCTGACCGATATGCCCGACCGGGTGGTTCGGCTGGCTGGGGTGGACCCGCTCAAGGCCTCGGTGCGGGCACACGCAGGCTTAGAGGACGGGGACACGCTCACCGTCCTGCTACCGGACGACTGGGACGGCCCGTCGTGCGAGGTGCTGCTCGAACACGCTCGCCGGTGGTTCAGTTCCCCGCACAGCAGCGAGAACGACGTTCACTTCGACTGACCCTTACCCCCAAAACTACGAGGACCGCGACCATGTCCGTGAAGACTCAAGACGGTAAAAGACTGGTGACTCTCATCCCCGGCGACGGCATCGGCCCGGAGTGCGTGGCCGCCGCCCGCCGCATCATCGAAGCGGCCGGGGTGAAGATCGAGTGGGACGTGCGGCACGCTGGCGAGAGCGTCTTCAAGCAAGGGGTGCCGTCGGGCGTCCCGCAGGACACCATCGAGAGCATCCGCAAGACGCGGCTAGTGCTGAAAGGGCCACTCGGCACCCCGGTGGGCTACGGCGAGAAGAGCGCGAACGTCACCCTACGGAAGCTGTTCGAGACGTTCGGCAACATCCGCCCGGTGCGGGAACTGCCCGGTGTGAAGACGCCGTACTCCGGCCGAGGCATCGACCTGGTGGTGGTGCGGGAGAACGTCGAAGACCTGTACGCCGGCATCGAGCACATGCAGACGCCGGGCGTGGCTCAGTGCCTCAAGCTGATTTCGCGGAAGGGGTGCGAGAAGATCGTCCGGCTGGCGTTCGAGTTCGCCCGCAGCGAGGGGCGGAAGAGCGTGGCGTGCGCCACCAAGTCGAACATCATGAAGATGACGGAAGGCCTGCTGAAGCGGACCTTCGAGGAGATCGCCAAGGAGTACCCGGACATCGAGAGCTGGCACGTCATCATCGACAACTGCTGCCACCAGCTCGTGAAGAAGCCGGAGCAGTTCGACGTGATCGTGACGACGAACATGAACGGCGACATCATGTCCGACCTGACGTCGGCCCTGG
>Ga0105046_10002808_pt1 | contig 27506 bp, 21 predicted proteins | sample MAT03_FD_78385 | JGI IMG/M metagenome (GOLD analysis project Ga0105046, IMG submission 78385) | Freshwater microbial communities from Lake Fryxell liftoff mats and glacier meltwater in Antarctica - MAT-03 (megahit assembly) | ecosystem: Environmental > Aquatic > Freshwater > Ice > Liftoff... | reverse complement strand
GAGCCCCCCTCAAACTCCCCCCTAACAAAACACTAAATCACGAAGATATGGTAATATAAGAATGTTGGATGTGACATTTCAACTTAATTTCCAACACGACATTTCAACTTAACGCTGACATTACAAATTGGTAAAGATGAATTCACCGATCTAGAAAAAAGATGATATCGAAAAGTTTAGAGATTCAGTTTTAAACTATTTCAAAAATATACCGGATTCTAAGGAGGGGATGTAATCTGACCTACAAGTTGGAACACATTTTCTTCATCATTATTCTAGCAATGTTAGCCGGTGCCACTAGCATTAATCAAATATCAGTATTCGGTAAAGTCAAGGCTCAGTGGATCAAGGCTTTAATTGCGGTTAGACAGCATTCCAAGGTACGGGATTTTTGGTGGATAATTGTTCGCATTAAAGCAGCGACTATCAAACAGTTTTATTTGACAGATCTTTCACAGTTTGGTTCTGATATCATGCGACCTTTACTCAATGATCTTTACATATTTTTGACAGTTAAAGATAAAAGCTACGCATAAAATTCTAGGCTTTATGATCAATTCAATTTTAAATTTGTGCCTCGTGTTGAACAACTCTTTTGTTTTGTACGGCCAACTAATACTTGGGCGTTGCATCTCTATCACGAATTAGGGTTTGTAGACGATCTACAGCCTGTCGAAGATCCCAATCATAAAGTGAACATGGATTATCTAAAAAACTAATCCACCGGACAAGCACCTGAAAAACAGCCTTCATCGAAAGGATTGCCTTGAAATTGGATTCCTTCATAAGAAACTTCGGAGAGTCTTTGAATGTAAGATTCATAGGTTTTTTGGGTGATCACTTCTTGCGGCAAATAGGCATAGCCTAGATCTTTAGCGGTTTTAGTGGGATCATTGCGCAGCAAAAATGAAACCCCAACATATTCATCCCAATGTTCCAATAGCCATTCGATGATCTCAGGGATCTCAGCTGGGGCATAGGAAATGGTTGTGGAAACGTTTTGTTCAGACCAGGTTTCTTGTAAAAGCCGATACCATTCAAGTTGCGTAATGGCGGCTTCAGTATTAATCTCCATTTCCTCAAAACCGTTCTCCCTCTCAGCTTTTACTAGCGTGAAAGGGATGCGTGCATATTTTACCGGAAATTTTATGAGGACAGACTCTGGCTCGAAAGGTTTTTCAATCACTTCATAGCCTGCTTGTTGCAAGCGTTCTACTAAAGGGTCATGTTTGGAAAAAGTGATGGCATTTAAGATGTATTTCCCTAACGGTAAATGGATTCCTTCGGGGACCTCCCCCCATTCCTCCGTTCCCATTATTTTGCTTAAAGTCCCGCTGGGTTTGACGCAGGTCACATTTTTCGGCAGCGGGCTATTGAGTTCTTGCGCCATTTGATAAGCACCGCTGACTGCAATATTACGCATTCTTTTGTAGTCATAGGCCGTAAGAGGGTAAGCGCGAATTCCAGTGAGCCCAACGCCACAGAGATGTAAGAATTGATTGTTTAGATGCCAAGCTTCTTGAAGAATTTCGTCGCGTAGATTCACCATGGTTTGTCGATAGTTCATGCGGGCTGTTAGGTACAAGGCGCGTTCCAAACCCGTTTTATCGCCTTGGAAAGCTAATAGATTGATTTCCGAAAGATTGCAAAAACTCTTATTTCCCAATAAAACTTCCACGCACGGATTGCATCCTTGAAACCAAGGAGCTCGCGCTTCTGCAGCTGCAGCATTAATTAAGCCAGGTTCCGAGCCCCCCGAAGCAAGCATTAATTCAAAGATAGCGGTAAGTTCTTTTTTGGAGGGTTTTGTATGAAACAAGAGACTATTATTGGATTGCTGTCGATGGGCTTTATCTTTTAGCCACCACTCTTTTTTGGCGGTAGCAAATTCTTCCCACTCTGGTTGGCCATATTCGAAAAGAGCGATTTGAGCTGAACGGCGGCTAGATAAAATGCTTCCAAGCCAATTCACAATGTCTAAAATATCCATGCGTGTTAAAAGTTGATCTGCACGGTTTGAGAGAATGTTTGCGAGGGCTTTAAAGGCTTTGCTAATTTGTTCATCGCCTGCTGAAATCCATCCGTAGCCGCTTAATCGCTCTCCGGCAGGACGAATCTCTGAGAAATCGAGCACCAGGACTTTTGCTGGATACTTGCCAGCCACAAGTTTGCCTGCTGCTTTGGCCCAGGCCGAGGCTGAGTCACCTACTTTGATAGTCCAAATGGAAGTTTGCGGATCGAAGGATTCTTGGTTGTGTTCTACGCCTCCTTTAGAAGTTCTTTGCGAACGGATGATTTTTATTTCATGAAGAGGGATTCTAAATCCGTTGAGGGTACCGATTATAGGCTTAAAGCCAACTCCACAACCTTGCAACAAGAGCCATAAAATGTCGACGACGTCGTAGATCGTTTCGACATGTGTATAAGCGCAATTAAACATGCTGGATTCTCTCTTTCGGCTGAGTTCTGTGCCTCCAAGCCATAAAGTGCGCCCTGCAGGAGCAATTCGATGTTCGAGAATGAGCTGGCCTATCTCCTCGAGTTCAGCAAGCTGAATTTCATTTAAGGTTATGCCTAGAGCTCGTTCCCACAGCCACTGTTGATGATTGATGACTCGTTGGACTACTTGATCCCAGCTTTCTAAAATATTTTGTTGCAGGGGGCGATGATAGGTTCGTAAAGCTGCAGCCATCGCACGCGCGGTTGATGCTGTCATGATGAATCCTCTTGATAATCTCTTTACTTTGATTCCTTATAAGAAATAAAAGAGTGAGAGTCAAAAGGAAACGTATTTGATGCGCTAAGTGTATAAAATTTTTCTTAATTCCATTTCTAGCTCTTCTGTCGAGCCAAGCCCGTATTCTATAGCTCCTACAAGGAGATGATGGGTGTCAATTTTTTTGATTAAATCAATCATTTTTTCGATCTTAGCCATAGGAAGCTCGCTTAAAATTCCTTGGCGATTGACGAAATAGTAAATTGTTGGAGTGTTGTCTTGTTTTGGTCGATAAATTTTCATTCCAAGAATTTTAAATAGACGGTTGTAACTTGACTCTCTCATATTTTCATTGAGATCAAAGGATGCTTGCTCTGAAGTTTGAGAGAGCAAACCTCTATAAAAAAGATTCCCAGACTTGAAAATTAATGTATAAATCATTCCATCTCTTTCACATAAATCATAACCTGTCTGAGTTTGATCAATGCTATAAAGAATATTAGTTGGATTAAAAATGAATTCAGCAGAAGTGACTTTTCGCCGAAGCATTTCCATTTTCTGAATGTCTAAAAAATCTTCAAATAGTCTTTGAAGATCATAGATTTTCGTTAAGCGAAATTGTTCAGCTGCCAGATCAATTTTGTTTAAAATTTCATTTTCACTCATCGAAATCTTTGGGAAATCTTTCGCTAACGCTGGGATTAATGCTTGGAGAACCATCTCTCTAAATATTGATGTAGCAGGAAGAGGTTTATACATTTTCGAGCTTCTATTCAAGATAGTTTCTTTCCCACGGATGGATTCCAAAAAATAGGCGTCTAAAGCGATTTGTTGAATCTCACCAAATGACAAATTTGTTTGGATAGAGTCAAGCAATTGCTGCATTAGGGTGGGGCGATCTTGAAGCTCATTTTCGGGGGTGATCTGCCCCAAAAAATAGGGCTTCAGAAATTCTTGGACGTAATCCTGGATTCTTTGCTTAGCCGAACCTATATAATCGCTTAAATGAGTAAGGATGTGCTGTGAAACTTCATTAAAATTCATGCTAATCTTAGGGAAATTAACCTGGAGCTCTTTTAAAAGGGTTTTCATAAGAGGTTGGATGCTTAAAGTTTTATCTTCTTTAAAAAGCTTCCTAACCCGTTCTTCAATGTAAATGTGAAAAGCATGTTGCTCGATTTCCTCTAAATCCTGCTCTACAAAAGGATATCCTTTCCGATTGAGTTCATAGGTGAGAGCCTCCATGAAAGGTGTACTTGGTTCGCTAGCCTGCTTAAAATCTGTTGCAAAGTTACGTATAAACGTTTTTCGTGCAACGTATGGGTATGGATTAATGGGGTCTAATGGTATTAATTGAGGCTTGCTTTTTTGAGGTGGGACTGTCGGGATTTTGGCTTCTGGTTTAATTTCAGGAATGGCAGGAGAAGTTCTTGGATAAACAGAAACCTTTGGATCTACATCTAAAAAAGGGGGGGGTGGGGCTTGTTCTTTAGTTGGGGCTTGTTCTTTAATTGTACCAAGGAGCTTGATTGCCAGTTCTTTAGAGGTGAAAAATCCTTTAAATGAAACCATATTCTGCAGTCTAGAAAGGAATTGGATAAAAGAAGACTGGTTATCTTTTTTTGCGATAATTGCCTTAGCAAAAGCGCGCAATTTTATCGCGTCATCTCCCGAAAGATTTAAAATATTTTTTTGGTCTTTTTTCAAAGAGCGTAAAATGCTCAAGGCTGAAATTTTTTTAAAAGATTTCTCCTTGCTTTCTTTTTTGAAAAGCTTAATTTCGCGACCATTAAAATAAAAATAGAGGCGTTCCGGAGAGTATTTATAAGAATCTACGACATCTTTGACTAAAATTTTGAACATGGTTACTCGTAAAATTTATTAAAAATATAGCACTTATTTGATTTTTAGTAAATTATTAATTGTTTTTAACAATTGTTCCTAACAAAGTTTGATTACTATAACTATGGACTTTGACGAGCTGTACAGTTCCAATCAATCCATCCTCTCCTTCAAATACGACATTTTTCCAACAACGTGTCCGACCTTTGAGAATTCCAGGATCTTTTTGGCTTCTTTTTTCAATTAAGACTTCTACTGTTTCATCTAAAATCTGTTGACGTTGCTTAGCATAAATCCCTTCTTGTAAATGCAGGAGTTTTTGCAGGCGTTCTTCTTTGATTTCTTCAGGAATATCATCTTTCCAGCGCATGGCTGGCGTCCCTTTGCGTGCACTATACGCAAAAAGAAAGGCCACGGAATATTCGATTTGTTCCAAAATGCGGTATGTTTCTTGAAATTCTTCTTCGGTCTCGGTGGGAAATCCGACGATAATATCAGTTCCCAAGGCTACATTAGGGACTAATTCCTTCAGCATGGCTACTTTTTCTAAATATTCAGAAAGGGTATACATCCGGTGCATTTTTTTAAGAATGCGGTCAGATCCAGCTTGGATGGGGAAGTGCACAAATTCACAGAGACTTTTTAAATCGCGGATCGCCAACATCAATTCTCGTGAAATGTCAACCGGATGGCTGGTCATAAAACGTATGCGTTCGAGTCCAGGAATGGCGTCCAATTTTTCTAATAAGTCATGAAATAAACAATTCCACTCAGGCATGTCTTTGCCATAGCTGTTGACATTTTGCCCTAGCAGGGTAACTTCGCGGTACCCTTGTGCCACGAGATGGCGGCATTCTTCAACAATGTGTTCTGGGGGGCGCGAAACTTCAGGTCCGCGGGTATAGGGCACGACGCAGTAGGTGCAATATTTGCTGCAGCCGCGGATAATGGATACATGGGCGCACACTTTGTGGTCGCGTTTTGCACCTAAATAATCAAGTTCATGTTGAAAGATAGGGGAGGTGAGAGAGGATTGTTTGCCTGTGGCAATTACTTGGTCTAACACCTGGTTTAAATCATGGATGTTATTTGTACCCAGTACAAAGTCAATATGGGGAACTTTATGAAAAAGAGAATCTTTTTTGGCATTAGCCATGCAACCCGTGACGCCAATAATTGCATCCTGACGTGATTTGCCAAGTTGTCCTAGCTTTCCCATCACTTTTCTTTCAGCCAAATCCCGGATTGCGCAGGTATTATAAATGAGGAGATCTGCCGTGTTTTCATCTGAGGAGCGTTCTAAGCCCCGATTCTCCAAAATCCCGATCATAATTTCAGAATCGAGCTCATTCATTTGGCAGCCATAAGTTCGAACAAAAAAAGTTTTAGGATCACGCATGCGTAATAGTCTCATAAATTTAAGAGGTTAATTGCGGACAGTTTAGAGAATTAGCGGATCTTTTTCAAGCTCGGTTTATGAGAGGAGGGCAAAACTGAGGGGTTGTCCATGCAACTTCTTGCAAAAAAACAGTTTTTTTGAGATCTTACTCATAGCTTACATTTTTCACGGAAACGAATTAGAGATAGTCTAGTTGCCAGATTTAATAGAATGTTTTAGCTAGATTATTAAAATGCCACCGTTAAAACTTAACCAAGTGTAACTTTTCAGCAAAAAAAGTTGGCAAAAAACGCATAAAAGCGTATGCTCTCATTTTGATTTATCACGAAAACTTTATATAATTTGTATAAAAGGTCAATTTTATGTCGCTAAAACATACGAGGCAAAAGCAACAAAAAACGCTTATGCTCAAAAAGCAAGAAGTTAAACACCAGTGGTTTTTGCTTGATGCAGAAGGAAAAACACTCGGACGCTTTGCTTCTGAAGTCGCAAAAATCTTACGCGGAAAACACAAACCTAGTTATACACCGCACGCTGATACAGGTGATGGGGTTGTGATTATTAATGCGGAGAAAATTCGAGTTACCGGTGCTAAAGAAGCGCAAAAGCTTTACCGTTACTACACTGGCTATATCAGTGGATTAAGAGAAATCCCTTATCGTACAATGAAAGCCAGAAAACCTGCTTATATTTTAGAGCATGCTATTAAAGGGATGATGCCAGCAAATCGATTGACAGATGCTCAACTGAAAAGATTGCGGGTATTTGCTGGAACAGAGCACAATCTAGAAGCTCAACAACCTATCGAAGCTAAAATTTAGTAATTAAAGAGGTATATCTTGGCTATCTTGGAAGAAACAGTTGCAACAGGTAGACGCAAAACTGCGGTCGCCTCAGTGCGCCTTCGATCGGGCACTGGAAAAATTGATATCAATGGAAGAGCTTTCGAAGAGTATTTTCCTTTAGAAATTCAGCGTCAAGTTGTCTTGGCCCCTTTCGAAAAAATTGGTGGTGCACAGAAACACAATCTAGTGATTCGCGTGAACGGTGGCGGGATAGAAGCGCAAGCAATCGCGATTCGCCTTGGTCTATCAAGAGCATTAGTGGAAACACAAGAAGATCTTCGCCCTGATTTGAAAGCTGCAGGATTTCTTACTCGTGATTCTCGTAAAAAAGAACGCAAAAAATATGGACGTGCCGGAGCTCGTAAGAGATTCCAGTTCTCTAAACGTTAGTCTTTTTGCGATTTTTACAGGTCATTTATTTCCAAGCCATTGGGTTTTATCCAGTGGCTTTTTTTTGTTTTTAATTTTAAAAAAATGAGTAAGTAGTTTTTTAGGTTAATTATTATTTTTGATAAGCCTATAATAGAGTAAGAGATATTTTTAATCCTGCAAAACTCATAAGGAGAATTTCATGGGAAGTCCAGAAATCTCAAAGCCACCGCATTCTTCAGGAGTTCCTTTACCTCAAACGGGGATGCCACCTCAAACTCAAAAAACTGAAGGCCCAGAGAAAACGAGCACAGATAAATCCAGCGCTCCACGTTCTAAAGAGATATCGAAAAGGATTACACAGCTAGCTATAAAAATCTTATCGACACAGAAAGAATTGAGCGATCACGTGGTTTTATTTAAAACAGGTGAAGTGACTGCTGAAGGAATGCAAGGCTCAATAAGTGCATTACGGGATAAGTTAGCCCAATTTGAGAATGAAGCCCAAGAGGTTGAAATGCAGCTATCCCAAGTCGGTCCAGGAAGTGAGCGTAAAGGATTAGAAGCCAATCTTTTTGTGTTGAAAAGTCAAATTGATGTCCTAAAAAGTCAGCAATCAGTGTTGGCAAGCGACACTAAGAATTCAGAAAACACCACCAGACACGACGTAAATCGCTTATTATTAGAAGGTACAAAAAATCCTTTGAAAGCAGCTGAAAATTTTGAAAAGGCAAAAGTTTTACTTGAAAACGATAAAGATCAAACTCGTTTCCCAGATCTGCATCAAAAAATGGATATTTTTGCTGGACGTTTTCTAAAGTTATCGCGTCGCGAAAAAGGGGCAGAAAAAAAAATGATGAATGGCAAGTATGCGGCTTCTCATGTTTCCAAGCGGGAAGCGCAAGTTGTCGAATCGGTCATTCGAAAAAAAATCCAAGGGGCCGTGCTAGAAAAAGACCCTGTGCAAAAAAATGCAAAATTTGCTGAAGCGTACAAATTAACTGCAGGGTTAGCTTCAAATCCTAAGCTGATGCGCCATTTTGAACCGGCGAGTGCTGAAAGTCTGGCACAGTTAAATCCAATGGTAAGGCAATCTCTGCAGGCCAAAGGTTCAGTGAGTGAATTCGAGTTGTTATTACTCAAAATGCAAGATGGTGTAGATGCCTTTAAAACTTCAGAAACTTCAGTGAAAGCGCCTCAAGCGGCTGTTGTTTCAAATCCTCAAGCTATAGATTCTAAAGTTAAACTTAGCTCAAAAGAAAAAAAAGAAGTTAGTTTTAAGATAAGCTTACTCACTTATTTATTTAATCGACCGGTGGGACGTATTGCTAAAAAACTCAACGTGGTGGCTCAGAATATTTTAAAAAGAGAAATAGAAATCGAGGGTAAACTCCGAGAGTTATCAGGTAAAACAGCAAATGAACTAACTTCTCAGACAAATGTAAAAGAAATCGCTTTACTTGAGACATTCGTTAAGCAAGAAAAAGAATCGCTCGCTAAGCTTAAATCGGAATTAAGCGCTAAGTCTTTAAGTAAGTTAGGTTTAGATGTTGAAAAAGCCATGACGAATCAAGAGCATGTCATTGAACGCTTAGAAGCGAAAATAGAGATTTTACGAGCTCATTCAGGAGCTGATTATCAAAAAGCTTTAAAAGTAAAAAAAGAGATGGATGAAGCTTTAGAACAGGCTGTTAACAGTCCAAAAGGGCTGAGTAGTGATTCCTTATTTCGAGCGATTACAAAACAGGCTGAGTTGCAAAAAATAGCTTTAAACTCTACAGGTCCTTTGAAGTCAAATCTTGAACAGATGAATAAGGTTGCCGTTGCAAGTTTGCAAGCTCCCAAAATACGTGAAGCAGGGCAATTGACTAAGGAACAGGAAGCACTTAGAGGCAAACTGCAGGGTGCAAACAATCAAGTGGAATTAAGGAAACTTACTTATAAAAAAAATATAGAAATTCGCGATATGCTTGCCAAAGAAATGCTTCAGGCCTGTCTTGAAGGAGATCCTGTTCAAAAAGAAGTTCTTCTCAATCGGATTACTCAGTTAGAAGTGCAAATCAATTATGCCGCTCCAAGTATTGTAGGAGACAAAAGTGCAACGACTTTCCAGGGGATATTGGCTTTTTATCAAGGGACTGCTGATGCTTCGCAAGAGACAATTCGCAAAAACTTTTTCCAAGAGCGCATTGTTTTGTTGAATACAATCAATGATGGAAGCAATACGGCTGAAAGAAGCGGCAAGATCGGACTTTTGACAGGTAATTTAGACCGCATGAAAGAACAAGTACAAAACTCAAAAGGACTAGCAAAAGCAACCTTACAGGAAGAGTATGGTAAAACGGAGAAGGCTCTAAAAGAATATCAAAAAGGAATTCGAATTAAGGCAGGGGAGAAACGTTTAAGTGCAAAACTCACCGAGGGTAAAGGGGTTAAAGAAGCTCAAAGGAAAGATCTAGTGGATCTGTTAAGCAAGACAAGTGGGTTAGCAATTGGAGACAATGACATTCAAAAAACGGATCATATGGCCGATTTACTTCTTAAATTACAAGGGGCTCAGGTTAATCCTTCAGCTGCCGCAAAACTCAAGGCATTTTTCTCTCGTTCTAAAGTGGAGCCTACGACTTCTAATACTCTTTGGAAAGGAGTGATTTCAGATCCAAAAGTGGCCGGGAACCTTGCCGCGCTGCGCAGTCAATCAGAAGGTCGGCTTACGAGTTCATTGAATGACTTAAAGCAAATTATGTCTAAAGACCCAATTAATACAAGCGCTCTAGTTGATAAATTTGGCCAAATTAATGAAGAAGCCAAGAGGTATGAAACTTTTAGTGTTCAATCTGGGCAGGAGAAAAAAGCGGCAGAATTAATTTCAAATACCTACCAAGAAGCGCTAAGCACTCGACTGGATCGTTTAACTGCGGCCTCCCCTGAACATGTTGAAGAGAACGCTAAAGAGATGGAAATCGTTGTGCAGAGAGTTATTCTTTCAGGCGTTGGAGCTCTTTCAGGCAAAGTCAAAGAACAGGTTGCAAAAGGCTTGAAAAACAACGCAGAACTCAGAGGAAAAGTTGAAAAACTGATTCCACGCTTTGAAATTATGGTCAATAAAAATGCCACTAATTTGAAAGCACAAGGGATGGTAGCTCAATTTATTACGTTGGCCCAAACAGTTGAAGTTGATCCTGCAAAACTCAATGCGATCGCCGCTTTTAGAAAAGAAGTCCCTTTTATAAGAGCTTACGATGAGATGGTTGTTTCCATCATTAATGAACAGCAAATTGCGCAAGAGGAGTATCAGAAGCTTAAAGGGCAAATGGATGAATTAAGACAAGTCTATACACCTGAGGAGTATGTAAAATTAGAAAAATTTGTCAGTGATTTTGAAAAATATCTAGAGAATCTCAATGAAGTTGCTGAGAGTTTTAAAGAAGTGAGTAAGCAACCAGCTTCTGCTCAAAGTATTCTCAAAATTACGACACTCCTGGAATCCTCACAATTTAAAAAATTAACCACATCGATCGAGGGGGGATTTGAATCGGTTCAAGGGATGAAAGGCTTGACGCTGAAGGCTAAAGAATTAGTCGATAAAAATAAAGATACCCCAGCAGGTGAAGACTCAACCCTAGAGGCACTAAGAGCTTCTGGCTTGGCTTCCTTTGTACTGGCCAAACATCCCATTGATCGATTTTTAAAATGGCCAGGATTGATCGATAATCTCTCTGGAGAACTTCAAAAGAAACTGCCTAAGGAAGGGGTTGGCGAAGAGATTTCTCGGCTAGAGAGGGAGTACAAAGGTAAGCTTGCTGAGCTAGCACCTATGGAAGCAACTAATTCCGCAGAGTTTTTTAAACAAAAAAACCAGCTTGGGCTAAAGCATGAAGAGAAAGTAAATGAACAATGGCAGAAAGGACTTGAGCTTCATGAAAAAAAATTGGCGCAGGTTGTTTCAGAGAAAAAAATGACTAAAGAAGAAGTTAAACAAGAGCTTAAGCAGTTAAAGGATTATAGTGAAGCGCGCCAAAAATTGGCTCGGCTAGGAGTGGCAGTGGTAGGCCGTGGCGCAGAAATGAATGCATCCTATCCGAAATAATTCCTAATTAACTGTTAGATCTTCAGGAATCATGGAAAGCGAAGCATATTTCCCCCCCATATCTCTCAATAAAACTTGCCAGAGCTTTTCCGAAGGCGTGTGAAAAAGGTGATTCGCGGAAGCGGGATGAAGGAACCAATGGCTATCGAGGAATTCCCGCTCAAGCTGACCAGCTCCCCAACCTGCATAACCAAAGCAGAGATGGATATTAGGGCCTTCGCTATCCATAATGGTTTCTTGTAGAAACTGCAGATCACCCCCAAGATACACATTGTCGCAAATTTGCAGCGTTTGATGGGGAATATGATCTGAAGTATGAAGCAGCATCATTTGATTGGTTTGCACCGGTCCGCCAGCGCGAATGCCTACATGAGGATTGGCTAGGTTGTTTACATTAATGATTTCTTCTGGGAGCTCTAGTTCCAAGCTTTTGTTGATGATCAGTCCAAATGATCCATTTGGATTATGCTCGCAAACAAGCACCACTGCTCGAAAAAAAATTCCCGTATCAATTTCAGGCGTTGCAATTAAAAATGTTCCCTTTTGAATCTGTGAATAGGGAATATGTTCCATAAATCTTCCTTTATTTTAGGGGCATAATCCACAACATGTGGGAATTAATTCAGTTTGCTGTACTTGGCATTCCATGACCTGCTGGTTGTACATCTGCAAAGCCTCTTCTGTGGCTGCAAAACGTCTTAGAAGCTCTGAAAAAACTTTTTTGAACTGCTCATTTTCCATCAAGCAAGGAGGATAGCAGTAGGTTTCATCTAATACCATAGAAACTCTTGAAAGGGAAGTGGTGATTTTATCAATTTCATCATTGAAATAATTACGAAATTCTTGCGGTGAGCAAAGTGTTTGCAGTAAATTGAGACGTCGTGCGCGCAATCTCTGCCAGTGCTTGTCTAGATGGAAAAGCAAACCGTAATGATTAATGTCGTTCATGATAACTTCACCTTTGCTGAGAAGGGACGTCACCCCTAAATAAAGGTCGTCGCTCATCAATAAAGTTCCAAAAGTTCCTTTACCTGCTTTGACAGAAGCAAGGATTACTTTGCTATCATTTGTCAAGTCTTTCGTATTCGAGGTGGTATCCGCAAGGCTTTTAGAGGCGGTGACTAAACTTTCCAGCATGTCATCCACTGTATCCCAAGATTCGTCCATTTTTTCAGTGAGGTCTAGGAGATTTTGTAAAGTGCCTGTAATAGCTTCTGGTTGGTTTAAAGCAGTAGTCACGTCATTTAAATTTTGCATAGATTCACCCAGATTATGCCATACATTCTCTTCTTCCATCGCATTTAAGGCTCTACTGATAGAATCAAGGGCTAAGTCTAATTTCCCAGCTACGGTCTTTAAATCTTTAAAGGTATCCTCAACTGAGCTTGATTCATTGGCATAGATAATTTGGCTATTGACGATCTCGAGCTTTTGTCCTTCCTTGGGAGGCAGGGGGGTGATTTCTACTGAACGTTCCCCTAATAAGCCGGAGGTACGAAGGGATATTTCATCTGTGTTAAATACATTGACGGCTGAATCGACGAGTAGCTCTAATTCATAAATATACACATGTCCATCGCGGCCAATTCGTTCTTCAATAGCTTCTTGAAGTTCATGAATGTTAGCAACCTCTCCAACAGGTTTGCCTCCAAAACTAACGCGTGTTCCAATGGAAATTTTATCAATATCGGAAAATCGTACGCGTAATCTTTTCCCTTCGTCACCGACGGATGGATGTAAAAACATTAGCATGAAAATAATGATCGCAAAGGCTACTAAAACAAACATGCCGATCATTAAATTTTTAGTTTGGTCACCCATATTCTAAGATCTCCTATGCGGCTGCCCATGCAGCAGATCGTTAGTTAAGATAGCATTTTCAAAAAAAGCGTGAAGCAATGGATCGTCAATTTTCATAAATTCGTCTTTTGGAGCAATTTGAGCAATTTTGCCGTCGTGATGAAAAGCCAACCTATCCCCAATTTCCAGCGCTGATCTGATGTCGTGAGTGACCACGATGCTCGTGGCCTTTAATTGCTTTTGCGTGGTGTTGATCAGATCATTGATTTGCATGGCAGTGATTGGATCGAGACCTGTGGTTGGTTCATCGTATAAAATAATTTTGGGATGGTAGACAATTAAACGCGCTAGAGCGGCGCGTTTGCGCATTCCGCCAGATAAATCTGAAGGCAATTTATTCTCTGTGCCACTTAACCCGACCAGTTCTAAGGCATGGGAAACTCGTTCATTGACTTCCTTTGGGGAGAGATCTCTTTCGTGCTCATTTAAATAAAAGGCGGTGTTTTGAGCGACATCGAGAGAGTCAAAGAGGGCAGATCCTTGAAAAAGCATTCCCATTTTAGCGGGAGAGCGATTCTCTTCCATTGATGACATATGGATATCATCAATTTCGATTGAGCCGCTATCAGGTTTCTCAATTCCAATGATTTGTTTCAACAGAACGCTTTTACCTACACCTGATCGCCCTAAAATAACAAGGGTTTCTCCTTCGTAGACTTCAAGATTGAGTCCTTTGAGAACCTCTAGCTGTCCGTAGCGTTTATATAAATCTTTAACAATAATTTGTTTATGCATAGAACCACTTATTGATAAAATCTGAAATATACGGATAGGACCCATTCAATCCAATAGTAATAATAAAGTTTCCGATCAAAATCACAGAGTAGCAGATGACAACACTATTGGTGGTGGCACGCCCAACCCCAGCTGCGCCTCCTCGTGTCGATAAACCTCGATAACAAGAAATGGTGATAATGATAATCCCAAAAAGAAAAGCTTTAATGAGTCCGCTGACAATATCGAAAGTTTTGATGTGTACCGGCAATGGATCGAGGAAGGTAGATGGAGCCATTCCATAGTAATATACGGATAATAAATATCCGCCAAGAATTCCCATGAGGCAACTAAAAACGGTGAGGAGAGGTAGCATCAAAGTCCCCGCAATAAATCTCGGAGCGATGAGATATTGCAGCGGATCTACAGACATTGAGCGCAGGGCATCTATTTGTTCAGTGACGCGCATCGTGCCTAATTCTGCGCACATCGCAGCACCCACACGGCCTGTGACCATAAAAGCAGTTAACACAGGACCTAGTTCTACCATCATCGCCTTGGTTACCATCAGGCCGGTAGCGCTGGCGAGTCCTTTGTCGGATAATTGAAAGAATGCTTGAGCTGCTAAAACCATGCCTGTTGAAAAGCCTGTTACAGCAACCACAGGAAGTGACATAACCCCGATTTCAAACATTTGATCGCGTACTAACTTCCAGGCAGGAGGTTTGCGGATGGTGACCCAAATGACCTTAAAGATCAAAACAAAATAATCGCCTAAGGTTGCGAGCATATTGAAAATGGTGTTATTCATTGAGTCATTTTTCAGTGGCAAAAAGATTTTAAAAATTTCGGAGATTAGCTGGATTGTATGGAATCAGTGGTTTAGGGTCAAAAGATATATAAAGAATTAAATACTCTCCTTGTACAAAACCGCAAGGCAGTACAATCTTTTAATAGTCATATTTCCAGATTATGTCAAAATGTCCGTTGGCATCGTCGCTAACACCAGCTTGAAGTTTGAAGTTTTTAAAAATGCTGGTTTCAATATTGACCTCATTACTTTCCGTTCCCATGTTTTTACTTACCGAGACATAGGTTCCTTGTGTGATGTATTTGCCCACTTCAAAAGAAACATCCCCGGAATCTCCTTCTCCACTGCGGTTGATATCAATCCGATCAATCCCTGTTTTATTGCGGATTTTGGTTAGCAAATCAGGCCCTTCATCAGTACTACTGAGGTCTGCTAGGGAAGCTGTCAATTGGTCTCCTTGATAAGGAGAGATTTCTGAGAGTCCTTTACCAAATAAAAGCCATGAAAGAATTTCTTGTTGCGAAAGAGGCGGGTTTGAAGTGAGGGAGACTGTGGGGTCTTTGATAGGACCTTTGACAATAAGTTCAGCCACAATTTTACCTAAATCCATGGCACCCACCACATATAAGGTCGAGTCAGCCATTGGGTCGCCTGAAAAAAGCACTGATCCTTCTTTAAGCAGGAATTTTTTTCCATTTAGGAGATAGTCACCTTTTGTAGCCCTCAGCTTACCTTCGAGTAAAGGCGCGTCAGCGTATCCTTTCAAAAGTAGGTTTCCTTGCCATTCCGAAGTTAAACCTTTAGCCCCCAAGGTTGTTTTGGAAGGGAATTGAAGTTCAATATTCAATTTCAAAGGCCATTCTGAAGTTTTTTTCTGATAGGAAGCTGGTGGAACTTCATTTTTGGGGAGATTGATGTAGGTCACTTCAACAGTTTGCGTGAGCTCGGGAATCTGATTGGGGATTGTCATTTTCATTTTATTCGAGATGAGAGTTCCCGATAAGCCTCCAGACTCTTGATTGCCGGCTAAAGTGAGTTTACCACTGGCTATCGCTTGCACAAAATCGATTTGAATGAGATGCAACTGATTAAGTTCAAAATAGGATTCAAAAGGAAATTTTCGTTTGGAATCTAACCACAATTTGCCCTGGCCTGCCACGCTTCCATCGAAAGCATCGTTGGCTGTAAAATATTCCAGGATGAGCTCATTACCTTTTCCAACGATTTTTGCATTAATCGCATGTAAAGTCGCACCTGAAGTTAAACTTTCAAAGTAACCATTTCTGAGAATCGCATACCCATTCACTTTGGGTGAATTGAAGGTCCCCTCAATCCCTAGATGCAGCTCGGCTTCACCTTCGATTGAAGTTTTATCCACAACGAAAAGCGAAAGGATAGGGGAAACTGGACCATGCCCGTGCATTTGAACTGTCAGCGGTTGATCGTGCTTAATTTTGGATTTGAATGGAAGAATGGAAAGAGCAAAAGGAATTTTAGCTTCTGCTTTAAGAGGGTTTTTTTCGATCCCAGTGATGCGGGCGCTGCATTCCAAAACTTCATCTACCAAAGCAGCTTGAACAGTCATTTGCAGCGGCGGAAAATGAGTAAATGCTTCCTCTTCTAATTTTACATCTGAAAAATCGATTTGCAGCTGACCTCTAGGAGCTGATGGAGAGCCGAATAGAAAAATTTGACCTGCGGCAAAACCGCGTAAAGGAAACTCTGGCGCAAAGAGGTGAGCAATTGCTAATGGCAGCTTTTTAATACGCATTGTGAATTGAATAAATGAAGGGGTGTAATCCAATGCTGCATAAAGCGAGCCTGGGCCTATTGCAATAAAGAAAGGAGAAAGTTCAACACGATCATCTTGAAATTCAAGTGTCAAAGGTTCAACTAAGGTAATGGGATTATCGAAAGCATGCCCTTCTAAAGTTTCAAAGGAAAGAAGAGGAAGATTTTTTTGTGCAATTTGCCATTTTCCTTTGGAAGTAAACTGAAAAGGTTTTTGTAGATCGCCTGCAATCCTTAGAGTAAAATCAGAATGAGGAGCAGAGGGTAGGAACTCGGTAAAGAAAACTCCACGATCAATCGAAGCATTTCCCCAATATCCGTTGCGTATTTCCACTTCTAGCTGGCCCTGTTGCTTTCCAAACAAATCTTCCACCTTCAGATGTGCGTGTGCAGAGTCTAAGACAATATTTTGGTAATTTCCATTTTCTATCCACAAATCAGCTTGGAGTGTTTGTTGAGTTAATTCATTCCAATCCAAATAAGCTTGCAGGTTTCCCATCCCAAGTATTTGCGGATGCCAATCGGATAGTGCCAAATTGAATCCTTTCAAGGTTCCTTGCAGACGAAGGGTTGGAGTGGAGGCAACTGTAAAATAGCCATCGAAAAGAGTAGAGCCGTAGTGAGCTGTAAAATTTGAGAAGGTGGCTTGCTGATCTTTGATATAAAGATCTGAACTCCCTTGGATAATCAGGTTGGCATATTTCCCTGAAAATTTTATCCAGCCAATTTTATCAGGATCCCAAGGATTAAAACTCCAGGCTACTTCTGGAGCAAAGATTTCCCAATCCTTAAATCGGATAGACTCTGAAGCACAGGAACCTTGAATTAAAGGAGCTGAGATAGGCCCTTGTAATCCAATTTGCATGTCAACATTAGAATCAAAGTGCATTCCAGACCATTGTCCGCTTTTGAAGGAAAGCTGCAATTGCGTTTCATTGAATTCCAGTTTTGGTGAAATGCCTCCCGTGCCGGAAAAATTGATAAAAGGAGTGGAGCCGGTAAAGTGTTCGAAGTATAGAAAATCTGCTGCAGAATAAAAGAAATTTCCCTTTACTTGCCCTTCTAAGAAAGTAGAATGCTTATTTGGTAAAAGATTCTCCATGATGGACTCAAACTGTCCTGCCCATTTCTCTCCTTGTTCTTGCATTTTAACTGAAACTTGCACGGCAGAAGCATCTAAGAGTTCAGGTTTACGCAATAATCCTTCAGGGGCTTCAAAAAAGGTTCCAGAAAGTGTATAGCTTCCCAATGTTTTTTGAATGGCCAGAGAGATGCTTGTCACGCAATCCTCCGAAAAAGGCTTGGACGCATTCAACTCGAATTTGAATGAATGGAAAAAAGTTTTTGCGGAAAAGCATCCATCAATTGGTACGCCGGCCGCTAGCCTTTCACTATGCAGATAAGAGTTTAAATGAAGTTTTTCCAAGACAGAAGTTGAAACTTTAAAAGAAGAGATGTTGTAATGCGCAATTTTTATTCCAAAGGAGAGATTAGAAATATCCAAATTGGAAGGGGATTGAGCTTCTTGAGTTTTCGGAAGTTCAAGCAATGAGAGCTGTTTGCATTGAAAGCGCGGAATACTGATTTTAGAGGAAAGGAAAGCTGCAGGATTTATGGTGATTGATACTTCCTCTGCAGATAACCAAGGAGCTGTCGGAGCTGCATTTTTTTCATAAATTTTGACTGAATCTGCTTTGAGTGTCAAAGGATACTCAAAGCTTGCAGAGGTAATTTCCAGACGGAAATTAGAGGAAGATTGAACCTGATTCAAAGCGGCTTGAATCAAGGCATTTTTCAAAACTTCTTTAGGAGTTAAAAAAAATGCCAAAATTAAGATCAGAAGGCAGCCTAATAGACCTATGAAAAATTTTTTCATCAAAATGCTTGCCCCACGCTTAAATAAAGTTGATAGAAACCATCCACGTGTTTTCGACGATTTAGCGGAAAAGCAACATCTAAGCGTAAAGGCCCCACGGGGGTATAATAACGCACTCCTAGACCTACCGCGTGCAGCAGCGGCCGTGTAAGCTCTGGTAAAGGAGATGAATAAACGTTTCCAAAATCATAGAAACCTACAAAGCCAAAATTTTTAGACGCATGAACTCGCAGCTCACCTGAGTAAACCATTAAAGAACGTCCCCCAATTGGTTTATATTTGTCGTTCAATGGGCTGACAGTTCGATAAGCGTATCCTCGCAAGGTAGTTTCTGAACCGGCATAAAAGCGTTCTGATGGGGGGATAATACGGCGCGGTGACCCTTGAATTGTGCCAAACATTCCTTTGGCCGCAAAAATGACACTGCCTTTGGCATCTAAGGCGTAGTATGAAGTTCCGGTCAATGTCGCAATGCCGTAAGCAAACTGGGGGCGTAAAACTTGCAAAGTGGGAATGAAGCGGAAATAAATCGAATATCCTTCAGTCGGGTCGAGCAGGCTGTCCACGTTTGTCCAACGCAGTTGGGTAGGGAATTTGATCAGATTATAGCTTCCATTATTATCGGAACGGGTATTATTCAATTGCTTGAACATCAAACCATAGGAAAGCCAAAGGTGGCAATTAACTCTTCTTTCGATCGTTCCAGATAAGCTGAGGAATGATTCTGTATACCCTTTAGTCGTTTCGTATTGATACTCCAGCAGGCCATGAAATTCGCGTCCCCGTTGATAAAAGTCAGGTTTGACAAATAGGAGGGTCACTTCCTGAGTTTCTTGCCATAAGTTAGCGTTAAAACTTAGTCTTTCTCCGACCCCTCTAAAATTGCGTGTTTCCCAATCTGCAGTTATTCCTGATCCGCGCTGAGTTGTAAAGCTGGCACCAAGTCCAATACTATGGTGCTTACTTTCGACGACTTGAATCACCATAGGCACGCATGCATCTTGTTCATTGACGGGGTTTTCAGGAGTAATAATCACAGAACTAAATAATCGTGAAGCTTCGAGGGCATTACGAGTAGATTCTACTTTTTTGATATTGTATAGCGAACCTTCTCGCCAACGTACTTTAGTGTCAAAAAAGCAATTTTTAACGCATCGATTCCCCGTAATCCTTAACGGCCCAAAACAGATCTGGGGGCCGCTTTCTACGGTTAATGTGACTGAAATATCCTTGGCAGTTTGGTCGGCAATCACATCTATTTTAGAAATGACTGCAAAGGGGAATCCTTTTTTAGCTAGCAAAAAGAGTAATTTTTCCTTAGACTCAATGATTGTTTTGGGTAGGGCCGCAGAACCAATCGCGACCCCTAAATCTTCAGGAGTAATAGTTTCTAAAAGATCGGGAGTTAAGCAATTAGATAAAACTTCCGGCTGCGCAAAAGTTACTTTAAAATTTTTGAAAGGATAAATAGGTCCAGGATTGATTAAAATTTGAATTATAATGGGTGTTTGCGCAAAATCAATTTTTACATCTACTTTTGCATTGAAGTGTGCTAAGCTTTGCATCACTTTGGTAAAGAGAGGAATATCGGCTTCAGCTCGACGTCTTAACACCGCTTGTGTTGTGGGAGGGTGATCTTGTAGACGAATAAGGTCAGAGGCCGAACGGAGCAATTCTTCTGTTTTATGATTTTCTGCACCGTTAAAGACAACTTGGTAGTTAAGGGTAGAAAATCCCTGAGCGGGGATACAAAAAATCAATAATAGAATGAAACAATAAAAATAATTATATCTATGTTTCATTTGCCTAATTCCGTAATCAACTTAATTTTGTATGTAGTTATTTTTACAAACTACATATTGCATTATATATACGGAATTATGATCCTACAACTTGATTATTTTCAACAAGATCAGGAATTTAATTAAAGGAGATTGCAATGATCGAATTGCATGCATTGTATAAAGGACGTGTTCAAGGAGTGGGTTTTCGTTACATAGTAAAAAATTTTGCGCAGCAATTGGGGCTTAAAGGTACCGTAAAAAACCTTGCCGATGGATCTGTCGAAATTTTTGCCCAAGGAAATCAGGCAGATTTAGATCAGCTGTTGCTTAAGCTCAAAGAAGAGCCTGGTCTGGGCAGAATTGAATCGGTTGAGGTAGAGTTCTTAACTCCGAACTCTGCTTACCATTCATTTAAAACGATTTATTAGTTATAAGCATTTTCAATCTTTTTAAATTCTCACTTCGATGGAATATTTGAAGTTGTAAGTAAGGCTTAGAATCTTTTATACTTCATCTTTAACAACAATTTTTCGGAGTGACTATGAAGCTATTGCTGTCGAAACCCCGTGGGTTTTGTGCTGGTGTTGAAAGAGCTATTGAAACGGTTGAAAAGGCTTTGGAGTTTTGGGGAGCGCCGATTTATGTTAAGCATGAGATTGTACATAATCGAGCCGTAGTAAATAGTTTGAAGGCTAAGGGAGCTGTCTTTATTGAAGATATCGAAGATGTTCCAGTCGGTGCACGTTTAATTTATTCAGCCCATGGAGTCTCACCAGCAGTCCGTGAAGCTGCTAATAAAAGACAACTGATTGAGATTGATGCAACTTGCGGGTTAGTAACACGAGTGCATTCCGCTGTCAAACGTTATGCAGCCTTAGGATATCAAATTGTCTTAATTGGACATCGCAATCACGTAGAAATTATTGGAACAGCTGGAGAAGCCCCAGAAGTGACGACGATTGTCGAATCAAGTGCAGACGTGGAAAAGTTAAATTATTCCTTGGATGAAAAACTTTTCTACATCACACAAACAACCCTCAGCTTAGACGATGTCAAAGAAATCACTGAAGCTTTAATCCAGAAGTATCCGAATATTATTACTTTACCCAGTTCATCCATTTGCTACGCAACGACCAATCGCCAATTGGCATTACGCGAAATTACAGATCAGACTGATTTAGTCCTGGTAGTAGGTGATCCTCAAAGTTCTAACTCCAATCGTTTGCGCGAAGTTGCTTCCAAGCTTGGAATCCCTTCTTACCTCATTAATAATGAAAAAGAAATTGAAGTGGAGTGGATGTTAGGGGTAAAAACAATAGGCCTTACAGCGGGTGCTTCCACTCCGGAAACAATTGTACAAAAATGCATTCAAAGACTGATCGAACTAGGTGTAAAAGAAGTGGAAGATGTGATCTTTACAAATGAAGATGTTGTCTTTCAACTGCCAAAGCCTATTGTGAATGCCCAGTTTCTGAAAAAATAGATGAAGCGCTCTCTGTACACTTACAGGCCTAGGCTGTTGGAGGAATGCTGGGGGCGTTATTTCGCTTAGGAAAGCGTTTACGTGGCGCTGGTTTGGCTGAATAAGAAACTTGCGAAGGCGGCTCGCCAATCCAACACAATTCTTTCTGTAAAACTTTTGATAAACGTTGAAGTGTGCGCAGTTCACGTTGAGTGATTAAAGTAATGACCGTGCCAGCTTTCTCGTAGCGGCCTGTTCTTCCCGAGCGATGCACATAAACATCTAGATCATCAGCTAAATGATAGATGAAAATATGGGAGACAGACGAAAAATCCAATCCTCTTGAAACCACATCAGTGGCAACAAGTAATTGTATTTTTCCTGAACGAAATTTATAGATAATTGCTGAGCGAATTTCTTGGCTTAAGCCGGCGTGTAAATAATCAACATTGATCGGCAGCTTTTTTTGTAAAAAACGAGAAACTTTTTCACATTCAACGCGTGAGCTGCAAAAAACAATAGCCTTCTGGAGGTTTTGCAGTTGAATAAGCTCAGTTAATTTTTGCTCTTTCTCATGGTGATGGCAAAAAACGAAATGGTGATCAATATTGTCAGGAGTTGCTTTTTCACTGATTAAAGAAATTTCCAGAGGATCCTGCATATGCCGTTTAGCAATTTCTCGTATTTGAGGGGGCATGGTGGCTGAAAAAAGCAGCGTTTGGTGTTCATGATTCAGGCATTGAATGATAAATTCCAAATCATCATAAAATCCCATGCTGAGCATTTCATCAGCTTCATCGAGAATGAGTGTTTGGATATGCGACAAATCGATTTGGCGCGAATAGATAAAATCAATCAGACGTCCTGGAGTGGCAACTAAAACTTGCACGCCATGTTTTAATTTTGAGCGTTGTAAGCTTGCGTCTTCGCCGCCCAGCAAAGCAAATGTCTTTACACCTTTTTCTACCCCAATTTTTTGGGCTTCGGTGGCATATTGAATCGCTAATTCTCGCGTTGGAACAATAATTAAAGCTTGCACATGAGGGGAATCGGTATCCACTTTGTTACATATCGGAATCGCACATGCTGCTGTTTTGCCAGAGCCAGTTCTGGCTAGGGCGATTAGATCTCTATTTTGTTGAATGAGAGGGATCGCAGCTTGCTGTATTGGAGAAGGTTCTTTATATTGGAGCTTTTCTAGGGCTTTTAAGATCGCGGGGTCTAAGGAAAAATCGAGGAATGTGGTCATAAACTTACAATTAAAATGATTAATAATTCATTATATCATTTCTAGAATTCCAAGTCACTTAAATAAATTGACATTCCCCAAAAAATAAATTACAGTTTTTGAAATAAACCAGAGTATAAGTTCATGGCAAAGTATGATTTTGTATTACTTTGTAATAAAAATTGATTTTTTAGATGAGATTTGGATTCTATGGCCAGTGCGACACACAATTTTGATCAGCAGGTTATCAAGGGAGAAGATTTTTCAAAAAAACAATTTACTGATTATGTCTACACAAACTGTCAATTTCAGAACTGCAACTTTACGGAAAGTGGGTTTCGCAATGCAAAGTTTTGTTCATGTTCATTCAACGGGTGCAATCTTAGTCTTGTCAAACTGGAAGGGTGTCGATTTCAAGATATTCAGTTCTTAGAATGTAAAATTCTCGGAGCTGAATTTTTCAAATGTGAAAAAACTTTTTTTTCCGCTCAATTTAGGGACTCGATGCTTAATTATTGCAATTTTTCAGACCTTAATCTGAAAGGAGTGCAATTTTCTAAATGTAAACTTAAAGACTGTTACTTTTCAGGAGCTTGCTTGACTGAAGCTCATTTTTCTAATGTGGATTTGTCAGGCACCATTTTTCATCATGCAGATCTTTCAAAAGCGGATTTTTCTTCAGCCACCAATTACGAGATTGATCCTAGGATCAACAAAATTAAAAAAGCCAAATTTTCCTTACCAGAAGCCGTTGGTCTGCTGCGAGGTTTTGATATAAGTATTGTTTGAATGTGCAAATTTCTAGGAGGGTCTAGATATGACTAGAATCGTTTTAGCTCCTAGCAATGAAGACTCTTTCACCTCAAATTCGAAAGGGGCAATATAAATTGAGTCTCCTTCCTCGGGAGTATGGCCAAGCTTTTCGGCAATAAACTGTGCAAGAGTTAGATTTTCTGACTCATTTAATTCAGCATCAAATTGTCTATTGAAATCACTAACCAGCATATCGCCGGCCAAAGTTCTTTCTATATGTCTAAAGGATTTATTCTTTAACTTGACACCGTCCCCTTCATCAACTTTTCCAATAATTTCTTCAAGCAGATCATCCAGGTTTAAGACCCCAACAGCAGCACCTTGGTTATTTAGGATTACAGCGACAGTCTGATTGTTGCGACGGAACTGTTTCAAAATTTGCATGGCTTTGGTATTTTCAGTCACAAACCAAGGAGGGCGGGCATAATCGCGTACCCTTTTAGTATTGGGAATTCTTACAAGGTCTCGTGGAAATGCCAACCCCACGATGTTCGTTTGTTTATTGTGATAGACCAAGAGGTAGTCTGCACCGGTTTTTTTGAGTAAAGTGCGCATCTGTACAACTGTTCCATTGGAAGCAATCATAGGGACGGCTTTTAAAGGGGTCATAATTTGCGTGGCATTTTTGACGCGCAGATGAAAAATATTAGCTGCAATTGTATTGAATTCTTCGTTATCAAAATCTTGGCTATATTCTTCCCCATGCTCTTCTAAAATTTTTTGTAATTCTTCCTGGCTTAAAAAAAGGTCAGGCTCTGAATTTGTTTGATAAAGGAGTCGATTCGCAATTTTTGAAATCCAATTAATCCCCCACAGAAAAGGAGTCATTAAGGTCGCTGAAGTGTATAACAGGCGGGCGCCCAGCATAGCCACATGTTCCGAGTAATGGCGAGCAGCAAACATTGGGGCCAGTTCACCAAAAATTACGACTAAAAGAATCTGCGGCAGCGGAGCCCAGTCGGGACTTAATCCAAGAGCGCTAAAAAACTCACGTGCACACTCAGATCCAACCACCATGGCGACGTTGACACCGATCAGAGTCGTTCCAAACAAAAGGGTAGGATTTTGCAATAGCGAGTTTAAATAGATTGCGCGTGTATTTCCTTGGCTGACGTAGTAATGCAGCCGCACTTTATTGAGAGAGACGCAAGCCATCTCAATCATTGAGTAAAAAGCGAGGATGATAATCGTGAGAAAGTTAAAAAATAACCACCACCAGGCTGACATGATCATGCTTTTTCCTTAGGGCTTTTTGGGGAAGATTTTCGTTTTAACTTTCTAATGTATAAACGGCGAACTCGATTGGGGTGGGCTGCTAGAACGTGAAATAAGAAATCTTCAGTTTCATATTTGGTGCCTGCCTTTGGAATGTCCCCTAATTGTTCAGTCAACCAGCCTCCGATTGTAATCATATTATTTTTGCTTTCCAGATTTGTATCGAACATGGCATTAAAGTCGTCCAGTTCTAAACGACCGCTGGCGATAATTTCATTCGCTCCTGCACGCGTATAAAGACTTTTTTTATCTCTCAGATCGGTAATTTTACCAATGACTGTCTCAGCTAAATCTTCTTTGGAAATTAATCCTGAAATAGATCCATATTCATCCACCACTAGAGCTAAAACTTGATCCATCTCATTCATTTGTTGAAGCAGTCGCGGAGCTAAAGTTGTCTCTGGGACGTAAAAAGGTTTTTCAAGAATATTCAATAAATCTTGCCCAGAGGAGGCTTGATGATTGTAAAGAAAAAAGGCTTTAGCGCTCAAAATCCCCAAGACATTATCAATACTTTTGTCACACACTGGAATGCGGGAAACTTCCTGATCCACAAATAAATAAGTGAGCTTGGACAGTGGGTCATTGATATCATAAAAAAGAATATCTTCTCTGGGCCTTACGAGCTCTTTGACAATTGAATCCTGCAATTTTAGATAGCCCCAAACAAGTTCAGCTTCATCTTTATGCAACACGCCATGTTCTTCAGAAGTACGTAGGACATGCAAGAGCTCTTTTTTGGAAATATCTTGATTGCGTTTTAGATAAAAAAATAACAGCCGTGATATCGGAGTTGTGATCGCAATAATCGATTGACGAATAGGTTTAAAAAGATTTTGTAATGCTGAAATGACTGGGCTGACTGCATAAGCGATTTTCAGATTATTTTGAAACCCAATGTTTTTTGGAATTATCTCACCAAAAACAAGTGTAAGCACTAAAGGCAAGCCAACCTTCCATTCCCATCCGCCGTGCGGTCCGCTCATATGCGAGGTGACGTTTTGCAGAAGGATATTGACAACCGTGTTTAGGATAAAAATGGTTACCAATAAATCGCGGGGATGGGAAAGAAGTTTGGCAATCAGATTTTTGCGTGGATCTGGGTCCTTATCGAACGCTTTAATTTTCATAGTGGAAAGAGAAAACAAAGCTGTTTCGGAACTAGAAAAATAGCCTGAAAGAAAGGTGAGAATAAAAATTAAACTGACAAGTAAAAAAACGCTGAGCATTAAAAATCACTTAAGCTATTTTTGAGATCATTTAACTTGGCCATTAAAACGTTAACTTATTCTTTTTCTGATTCTTCGGAAAGAAAAAGAACTTTTGTGCTTCCTTTCGGAGATAATCCAAGTTCGCGCATTAAAGTCAGTTCAATCCAAGCAGGGTCGCTTTCACTGTTAATTTGTAAAAGAAGCTTCTGCTTTAAAACTAAAGCTTCTTTTTTTTGTTCTTGAAGTATTTGTAGTTGTTCCGACAATTTTATAAAATCAGTTTCACGTTTTTTAATCCCTTGCTCATAGTACATAAAGCAAAAAAGAAAAAAAAGAATCACCCACCACGCCTTCACAATTTCTCGCTGCAAGAGGGGGAAGAGACGTTTTGCAAAAGCAAGCGAGTTTGTAGATTTCATATACGAGGGGTCACGATGCCTACTTGATTCATATATTTTCCTTTTCGATCAGCATAAGAAATGTCGCACGCTTCCTCTGCTTGGAAAAAAAGAACTTGAGCCAAACCTTCATTTGCATAGATTTTAGCTGGCAGGGGGGTTGTATTCGAAATTTCCAAAGTGACATATCCTTCCCATTCAGGTTCAAAAGGAGTGACGTTCACAATAATGCCGCAACGGGCGTAGGTGGACTTTCCAATGCATATGGTTAAGATATCTCGAGGAATTCTAAAGTATTCAACACTGCGGGCGAGGGCAAAAGAATTTGGAGGGATGATACATTCCTGTGTTTTTAAGTAAACGAAAGCATTATCCGCAAAATTTTTCGGATCGACAATGGTATTATGGATATTTGTAAAAACTTTAAATTCATCTGAAACGCGCAAGTCATATCCATAACTTGATAGGCCGTAGCTGACTGCCTTGCATCCATTGGCATCTAAGCGCACCTGTTGATCCTCGAACGGTTCAATCAACCCATGTTCTTCTGCCATATACTTAATCCAATGATCTGCTTTAATACTCATAGTTTATCTGACCTTCATGTTAGGAAAAATTGAAAGAATAACAATACAAACATTTTATTTAAAGGCTTACATGTTATCAGGGTTCGCATAAAAAGGCCAGTGCTGCGTATATCCCTTCCATTAGTAATTTCTTGAGAAATTTACCTGCTTCAGGTATATCGGAGAGCATCTAATACTTGATTGCTATTTTCATGCGGTCAATTTAATAATACCCCATGCGCTGCGGTACAGCCGAAAACCAGCATCTGTGAACAAGTTTAGAAGCTTTCCGATCTAATCGCCTTTACATTTTAACTAAACAAAATTGCCAACAGGAAGAAATGATGAAAAGAAACTTAATTGTGAGCAGCCTCATTGCATGGATGAGCTGGCACGGGCCCCTGCAATCTCATTGTCAAATGCCATGCGGGATTTATCACGACAACATGGTCTACG
>Ga0105046_10002807_pt1 | contig 27510 bp, 20 predicted proteins | sample MAT03_FD_78385 | JGI IMG/M metagenome (GOLD analysis project Ga0105046, IMG submission 78385) | Freshwater microbial communities from Lake Fryxell liftoff mats and glacier meltwater in Antarctica - MAT-03 (megahit assembly) | ecosystem: Environmental > Aquatic > Freshwater > Ice > Liftoff... | reverse complement strand
GGCGCCTCGCTGCCGTGCATCACGGGCCGCCCGACGGTGGGCAGCTCTTGCGGCGGCTCGACCTTGCCCCACGGCGGCTCGTTGGTCGGCGCGATCTCGTGCTGCTCGAGCCACGAGTGGATGTGCCAGTGGAGGAGGTCGGCGCGGTACGAGAACCAGCGCTCGCGCTCGGCGGGATACGCGAGGAGCACGTCTTTGAAGCGGCGGAACGCACCCTTGCCGTCGATGGCCTGGGTCAGCTTTCCCTGGAGGTCGGGGTCCTCGACCATCGGGATGTACCGCTCCATCCATCGGTACTGCTCGCGGGAGGAGACGGGGTCGATGCGGAGGTAGTTGGTGTCGCCGGCGATGCGCGAGTGCATCTGCGGATCGGCCACGCCGTCGACCACGCGCAGAACGTCGCCCGTACCGAGGTGCAAGTAGCTGTGCACCTCCGGCGCGTTGTTCTCGAACGCGTCTTCCAGCGCTTCCCAGTCGATCGGAACGTCGCGAGCGACGCCGGTTGCCGTGGGGGGCAGCCCCGTGGTCGGACCGACCGAGGTCATATCGTTGTCGTTCGCCATCGCTTCCTGGAGCTTCATAGCACCTTTCCCGCCCGCACCGCTGTTGCTGAGTGTGCTACCGGGCGCGACTCCACTGTCGGGATGGAGGATGGCGAGGTTCGACTTTCCGATCGCTTGCATGAGAAGGCAACCGGGCCGCGCCAAGCGTCATTCCTCCCGCGATGTCGTTGACATTCTGGCGGCAATTCAGGCGTGGAGCGTGGCTCGGCGGACAGCGAGTCGCCACCGCTGAAGATGGGCCTCGCGGTCCTGTTCGCCGAGCGACGGCGAGAAGGACGTCTCGGCTCGGGCCATCCGGGATGCGTCCTCGAGACGGGCGAACAGCCCCACCCCGACGCCCGCGAGCATCGCCGCTCCGCGCGCCGTCGACTCCAGCTCGGACGGGCGCTCAATCGTCGTTCCCGTCACGTCGGCCTGGAACTGCATGAGCAGATCATTGGCGGCCGCCCCACCATCGACCCGCATCCGACCAAGGGGGCGCCCGAGATCGGCCGACATCGCGCCGAGGAGGTCAGCGACCTCGAAGGCGACGCCTTCGAGCACGGCGCGCGCGAGATGGGCCTTCGTCGTGCCGCGGGTGATCCCGCTGATCATGCCGCGCGCCTGGGGATCCCAGTGGGGTGCGCCGAGCCCGGCCATCGCGGGGACGAAGACCACGCCGTCGGTCGAGGTGACGGTGCGCGCGAGCGCCTCGATTTCGGAAGCGCTCTGGATGACGCCGAGACCGTCGCGGAGCCATTGCACCGCGGCCCCGGCGATGAAGGCGCTGCCTTCCAGCGCGTAAGCGACCTGACCGCCGGCGCGCCAAGCGACGGTGGTGAGCAGGCCCTTCGTGCTCTCCACGGGCTTGCTGCCGATGTTGGTGAGGGCAAACGCCCCGGTGCCGTACGTGCACTTGGCATCGCCCACCGCGAAGCAGGCCTGGCCGAAGAGGGCCGCCTGCTGGTCGCCGGCGATGCCGGCGAGGGGGATCCCGTCGGGGAGAAAGGAGAGGCCCGAGGTGCGGCCGACGAGCTCGGCCGACCCCACGATCCGCGGGAGCATGGCGCGCGGAACGCGGAAGAGCGCGAGCATCTCGTCGTCCCAGTCGAGCGAAGCGAGACCCATCAGCAACGTGCGCGACGCGTTGCTGACGTCGGTCACGTGCTCGCGGCCGCCGGTGAGCCGGTGCACGAGGAAGGCGTCGATCGTGCCGAACGCGAGCTCGCCGCGCTCGGCACGCGCGCGCAGGCCGGCTTCGTCGAGCATCCACGCGATCTTGGTGCCGCTGAAGTACGGGTCGAGCACCAGCCCGGTACGCGTGCGGACCAGCGCCTCGTGCCCCTGGGCCTTGAGCTCGGCGCACCGATCGGTGGTGCGCCGGTCTTGCCAGACGATGGCGCGGTGTGCGGGCGCGCCCGTCGCCTTGTCCCAGAGGACCGCTGTCTCGCGCTGGTTGGTGATGCCGATCGCGGCGATCTTCCCGGGTTCGATGGCGCCCTTCGCCAAGGCCTCGCGAACGCTGTCACCGACGCTCGCCCAGATCTCGCCGGGCTCATGCTCGACCCAGCCGGGCTTGGGGAAGTACTGCGGAAACTCGCGGGTGGCGCGCGCGAGCGTCTTGCCCGCGGTGTCCATCACGAGCGCCGTCGTGCCAGTGGTTCCCTGATCGATCGCGAGGAGTAGCCCTTCCGCCATGGGGAAGGGGTATCGCGGCTCACGCCCGTCTGGGAAGGCCCGACGACAGCCCCCCGGGCTTCGTCAGCCGGTCGCGCGCCTGACGCGGTCGGCTGCGGTCGACAGCTCGCGGAGGATCTCGCGCTGGCGCTGCGCCGTCTCCTCGATGCGCTTGGTCGCCTCGAGGAGTTGCTCGCCGCCGCGCGCGTGGTTGCGCTGCGAGCCGGTGAGGGCCTGCACCATGCCGGAGATCTGCTCGATGGACGTTGCGACCTGGCGCCCGCCGCGAGCTTGTTCCTGGCTCTGCCGCTCGACGTTTTGGGTGATCGACCGCATCTTCTCGGCGCTCTTCATGATGAGCTCCGAGCCGCGTGCCTGCTGCGCGGTGGCGGCGGCGATCTGCTGGACGGTCTCGGCGATGCGGCCGATGGCGTCGGTGACCTGCTTGGAGCCCTTGGCCTGTTCGACCGTGGCGCGGGCGATCGCGCGGACCATCGCAGTCGATTTTTGCGAGCTCTCGAGGATCTTCTTGAGTGCGCGCTCGGCCTCGTTGGAGACCTCGACGCCGCGATCGACGTTGTGCGCGCCGCGCTCGACTGCGGTGATCGCGTTCTTCGATTCGCTCTGAATGGTCTTGATGAGCTCGGCGATCTCCTTGGTGGAGCCGCCGGCGCGCTCGGCGAGATCCTTGATCTCGTCGGCGACGACCGCGAAGCCCTTGCCGTGCTCGCCAGCCTGAGCCGCGATGATGGCGGCGTTGAGAGCGAGCAGGTTGGTCTGTTCGGCGACGTCGTCGATGACCGCGAGGATCTGGCCGATCGCCTCGATGCGCGAACCGAGGTCGCTGATGACGGAGACGGCCTCCTGGCTCGACTCCTTGATGCGGTAGATCTCGCCGATCGTCTTGAGGATCGCTTCGGCCCCGCGCTCGGCGTCGATCGCGACTTCCTCCGAGAGGCGCGCCGTCTCGTTGGCGTTCGACTGGACTTGGTCGATCGAGACGTCCATCTCGTACATCGACGAGCTGGTCTCCTCAGCGGTCAGGGAGAGGGCGTCGACGTTTTTGGCGACCTCGCGAATGGAGTAGGCCATCTCCTCGATCGAGGTCGCGGTCTCGCGCACGCTCTGCGACAGATGGCCAACCGACTCGGCGACCTCATCGTTGGTCGAAGCCATGCCGCGAATGCTGGAGCTGGACTCGTCGGCGCTGGCGGCCAGCATCTCGACCGAGCTGGACACGCCCGACAGCGCCCGGCCGACCTCTCGAACACCTTCGCTGGCTGCCGAGGAGCCCTGGGCGACCACGTCGACTGTGCTGGAGAGCCTCTCGAGGCCGAGGTCGAGGGGGCCGACTGCGCCCTTCACCTGCTCGCGCACCTCGTCGCCGTCGCTACTGTCGCTGGCTTGTTCCTCGAGCTTCTTGCGAGCATCCAGGACGTCGTCGAGGGCGCGGTAGAGGGCGATGACCTCGGGCGCGGCATCATCGGGGGTGGACATGCGGCGACCGTCGGCGGCAGCGCGGATGGCGTCGGCCAGGCGGTCGAGGCGAGGCCCACCGGCCCCGTCGATCACCCGGAAGAGGACGAACGCGGCGAGCATCCCGTAGAGGACGAAGAGATAGAGCGGAGGAACGAGCCCGCGGTCGGCGAGGAACCCAAACCCGAGCGCTGCCGCGAAGACGCCCAGGAGCGGGGTCATGCCACGAGATCCCATACTTGGGCGGAGGGTAGATGCCCCGAGGCCGCCACCGCAAGGAACCGCCGAGCCCAACCGTCCGGGCGAGGAACGAGCGCGGGCGAGAGGCATTCAGGTGCCGGACCAAGGAAGGCACGAAGTGCCGACTGCGGCCGAAGCGGGGCAGCTCGTCGCCTCGAGTCGACCCGCTGACGACGTGATGCTCCAATCGCCCCCTGCCGCTGGCCCCCGGCACCAAGACGCCCGTACATGTCGCTCGCAGCTCGCCTAGCGCTCGCGTTCGTGCTCGTCGCCGTCGCGGCGACCACGCTGCTCGGCGTGTGGGTGCGCGAATCCTCGCGCGCCGGGCTGGAAGCGGACTTCACATCGCGAACCGACGCGGCGACGCGTGAGGTCGAGGCGGCGCTCGGCGCCGAAGCGATCCTGGCACGCGACCTTCTTTTTCCCCTTTGCAAGAACGGGACGTTCTTCGACAAGGCGCTGGTCGACCTGGAGCGGGCCAAGGGCGACGTGGGCCGGCTCGACCCCGGCGCCCGCATGGCGCTCCGCCATCACGTGCCCGACGAGGCGGCAGCGCGGAGGCTCGACCAGCTCGATCTGGTGACGACGCAAGGCTTGCTGCTGGCCAGCAGCGATCTCGCCAAGATGGGCTCGAAGGATTCGCGGCTCGGCGAGCTCGCCGGCGGCCCCGACGAGGGAACGCCGCACATGCTGCCCGGTCCGGTCACGCAAACCGGTGAGCCGGCGATCGAGATCCATTGCGCGCGATCAGCGGGGGGTCAGCGACTCGCGCTGGTCGCGCAAAAGCGGATCAAGGGGATCCTCACCCGAGTGGGCCGGGCCTACGGCGTGACGCTCTCACGCAAAGGCGAAGCTTTGCCGGCGGGGAGCGATGGCCACGTGATCCGCGAGCTCGCTTCGGCTGGTATTCCCGGTCTCGCCGTGGTCGCCACCGTCTCGCGGGCCCCGCTCGACGCCGCCATTGCGCGGGTCGACCGCGCCATCCTGGTCAGCTCGGCGGTGGCGGCGTTCGTGGCGCTCGTCGTCGCCATGCTGCTCGCCCGCACGCTCTCCCGTCCGATCGTGGCCCTCGCCGCGGAGGCGCGCGAGGTCGCGACCGGCGAGCCACGTCCGGTCACCGCACGCGGTGGCGGAAAGGAGATGCGCGAGCTCGCCGCCGCCTTCAACCGCGCCATCGACGACCTGGCGCGGATGCGCAAGCGCCTGGCTGCGACCGAGCGCATCGCTGCGCGGCGGGAGATCGCGCGGCAAGTGGCGCACGAGATCAAGAACCCGCTCGCCCCCATCCGCGCGGCGGTCGAGACGCTGCGCCGCCTCAAGGATCGCAACGACGAGGCGTTCGAGTCCTACTTCGACGAGGCGACGCGCATCGTTCTCGAGGAGGTGCACCGCATCTCCAACATCGTCACCGAGTTCACCAAATTCTCGCGCTTGCCCGCGCCGAGCCCGGCACCGGTCGACATCGTCGCGGTCGCCAAGAGCGTGGTCGCGCTTCATGCGGCGGACCCGGAGATGGTGCGCACGGCGCGGCGCAACGACCCCCCGCGCGTGGAGCTCGTCGCCGAGACGATCCCCGAGGTGCGTGCCGACAAGGACCAGATCATCCAGGTGCTGACCAACCTCGTGCAGAACGGGCTCGACGCGGCGATGGCGACGAGGCCCGATCCGCGGGTCGTCGTCACGATCGGACCGCTCGGTGAAGACCGGGTGCGCATCGTCGTGCGCGACAATGGCCCGGGCGTCGCCGAAGAGGTCCGGGGGAAGCTCTTCCAGCCTTATTTCACGACGAAAGCCCACGGCACGGGCCTCGGCCTCGCCATCGTGTCGCGCATCGTGGTCGAGCACGGCGGCGAGATCGTCTACCGCGCGGCCAGCAAGGGCGGCGCGGTGTTCGAGATGACGCTGCCCATCGCCGGCCCGTCGGAGCGGTCGCCTGACAGCGACACCAGCGGCCTCGAGACCCACGGCGACGGCGCCGACTGAGCTGGGAATGGAGGTTCGCCCCGAGATGCTTCTCGGGGCGGGGCCCGAGGCATGGCAAGGTCCTCAGCCCAGGCTCGGCGCGTCCATGAAACGACCTCCTCTCCAACTCGCCTCGATCGGTGCGGCGCTCCTCGCTGCGAGCCTCGCGCTCGGCGGGTGTGGCAGCGCGGCGGAAGACAGCGGCGTCGGCCTCTCCAAGACGCCAACCGTCAAGCCTCGCGTCAAGCCGGTCGAGGAGGGCACGTTGCCTCTGCTGCCATCGCACCCCGTCGCCGAGCTCGACGAGGACACCGGCTACGCGGCGTTCGCGCGCAACCTCTCGGGGCGAGGCCTGCTCGTCTTCGCGCAGGGCGGCGCCTGGCGCGCCCGGCCGATCGCCGCGAGCGGCGAGCCGGCTGGAGAGATCGTGACCGTCGCCCCCGTCGGTGGTCGCGCGACGCATCTGTCCGTCCGCGCGACCGACACGGGGTTTCTCGCCGCATGGGACGTCGTGCTGGATGCCAATCACGCGCTGTGGGTCGTCGCGCTCGATGAGAGCGGCAAGCCGCGTGCGCCCGCCTCCGCGATCGCCCAGATCGCCGAGCGCGTGATGTTCGCCGACCTCATCGTGGGCGACAGCGCCGCATACCTCCTCCACGAGATCGGTGGGCGCGGGCCGGGAGGCGCCGCCAAGCGCGTGGTGCTGACGCCCATCGACCCACGCAGCGGCGGGGCCACCGCAGCAGGGTCGGTGGTCGCGGACAACGCGCTCGGCTGGCAGGTTGTCCCCACCCCAGACGGCGCCGCCGTCGCGCGGGTCGTTCCAGGGCCGCCGAACCCCAAGGCGCCGGTGAACGCCCCGGCCGCGTCCGGCCTCGGTCGCGTCGAGGTCGCGTTCGTCGATGCGCGCGGCGGCGTCTCGCCCGCGGTGTCGATCACCCAGCAGCCGTCAGCCCAGATCGACGTCGAGATGGCGGTGCTCCAGGAGCGCATCGTCATCGCGTGGACCGATGCGGCCGACGCCGAAGGCGGCGTCTCCATCGCGACGGTCGACCCCGCAACGAAGGCGGCGACCAAGGCCGTGCGCATCAGCCCGCCAGCCGCCGACGCCGCATTGGTCGGGCTCTGGGGGCCGCCGCGCGGCTCGCAAGGTCGCGCGCTCCTGGCATGGGAGGCGAGCGGCCGGGCGCCGCCGGCCGACGGCGAGCGCGTTTTTTCGCTCGTGATGGTCGACGATCGCGGCAACGTCGACGACGCCCGCGCGACGCTGCCTTTCGTCGGCCTCGGGCGCCCCGACATCGTCGCCGACGGCGAAGGCTTTGCCGCGCTCGTCCTCGCCAAGACGCGCCTCAAAGGCGAGCCCCTGGCGGAGGATCCGCCGATCTGGCCAGCGTTCGTGCGGTTCGGCTCCGACTTCGTCTCGCGCGCCTCGGAGCCGCTGCGCGCCGCCGAGTTCACCGCGACCGAGGGCATCCCCGATCTGGCGTTTGGCCTGTCCTGCAGCGCAGGTCTTTGCCTCGCCATTGGCGGTGCGGCAGGCGCGCCGGCGCCGCTCGCCGCGATCGAGCTGCCGGTTCGCAGCTCGCCCTACCGCACCGTTCTGGCGGGCGCCGCGCCAGCTGGCGCATCGGTCCACGCAGCGCAGGCGATCACCTTGTGGAATGGTGAGCGCATCGCCGACGTCGCCGCGACGAAGCTGGGCGGCGGCGAGGAGCTGGCCGCTTGGGTGACCTGGCTGTCGCCGGGGAGCGAAGCGCCGCCGCCGCCCAAGGGAGAGAAGCCCTTCGCCGCGACCCTCGGCATCTCGCCCGCCAGCGGGAGCCCGGAAACAGTGGTCACCATCTCGAAGCGAGCCATTTCGCAGGGTGGCGTATCGCTAGCTTCCATGCCCGGCAAGAAGGGCGGCGAGGCCGTCATCGGCTGGGTCGCCAGCGACGACGGCATTCCCCAGGTCTTCACGACCAAGGTCGACGCGACTGGCAAGAAGCTCGCGCAGAAAAAGGTCACGGTCATCGACCGCGGAAGGAAGGGCAAGCCGACCAGCGAGTGCTCCGCGGTCGACGTCGCCTACGCCCCGCTGGCGGCTGACGGTCGCCCGGGCGTCATCGTCGCGTGGGTCGACACGCGCGACGGCGACGCCGAGATCTACGCAGCTCGTTTGAACACCAACCTCGAGAAGGTCGGCGCCGATCGCCGCGTCACCGTGAGCAAGGGAGAAGCCTCCGAGATGCGCGTCGCGGTGCGAGGCGCCGAGACGTTCGTCGCGTTCATCGAGGCGCGCGATACGCCCGGCAACGGCGACGTCTACATGGTGCGCCTGCGCACCGGCAACCTCGAACCGATCGGCGAGGCGACGCGCGTCTTCGCATCCAGCGGGCCGACCCATGGCGTCCGCTTCGCCGAGGGTCCGGGTGGTCGCCTGTTCCTCAGCTGGATCGACGACGCGGCCCGCGACGCACGCACCGGCGCTGTCGCCGACGGCAGCGCCCAGGGTGGCCTGCGCGTCGTCGAGCTGGATGCCTCGGCGCGACCGATCGGCGCGCCCCGCCGCATCGACGGCCTGGGCGGCGCCGCCCTCGACGCGGGTATCGGTTGCATGACCGGCGGCTGCCGCGGCCTGGCGTCGGTCCCGGGCGCGCCGTCACGATTGCTCGGCTTCGACGAGGCCGACGCCACCGGCGCTCGCGAGGTCGGAACGGCGCTGGGCAGCGCCGCACCGGTCGCGCCGATCGGCAATGAAGGCGCAGCCTTCGTGGTGGGTGACGATGACGGGCGACGCGGTCGGATCAGGGTGCTTCGGCTCGGGAAGTAGCCGGCGCGCCCCCTTCACCCCTTCCCCACCCGCTTCGCCTCGACCGAGATCACCATCTCGTCGAGCGCGCCGATCTCCTTCAGCATCTCCGCCGAGGGCTCGCTGGTGATTCGAATGGCCGCGACCGCCGCCTTCGAACCCTGAAAGATCGTATTGGTCATGTCGGCGACGTTGACCCCGTACTTGCGGATGATGTCGAGCACCTGGGCGAGCACGCCGACTTTGTCGTAATGGCGGATGACGAGCTCGCTGCGTGCCGGAGCCTGCTGCTCGACGTTGACGACGTTGGGCGCCTTGCCCGTGGCGACGTACTCGCGGCAAATGCGCACGGCTTCGGCGGCGATGGCATCCTGCGACTGGTCGGTGCTCGCGCCGATGTGATGGGTACCGACGAAGCCTGGCATCTTGAAGATCTCGTTGGGGACGTCCTTGGCGGTCGCCGCCGCGGGCTCGTTGGCGAAGACGTCGAGGCCGGCGCGCAGGCCGTTCTGCTTCATGGCTGCAACCAGCGCCGCTTCGTCGTGGAGGCCGCCGCGGCTGGTGTTCACGAACATGGCGCCCTTCTTCATCCGCGCGAAGAACTCGGCGCCGAACATGCCCTGGGTTGCGGGCTCGAGCGCCATGTGAACGCTCACGATGTCCGCCTTCTCGGCAAGCTCCCGGAGCGAGGCGCAGCGCTCGACACCGAGCTCCTCGGCTGCCTCGAAGGTCAGCGATCGCGACCAGGCGCACACGTGCATCTCGAAGGCCTTGGCGCGCGCCGCGACCTCGCGGCCGATCGAGCCCAACCCAGCGATACCCAGCGTCCGCCCCTTGAGACCGGCCGCCTTCCCGTATTCCTTCTTGTTCCAGTTGCCGGTGCGCAGCTCGGCCGTGGCATCGCTGATGCGGCGGTCCAGCGCGAGGATGAGCCCCATGGTCAGCTCGGCGACTGCGACCGAGTTCTTTCCCGGGCAGTTCGCCACGTAGATCCCGCGTTCGCTTGCCGCCTGGACATCGATCGTGTCGACCCCGGCACCGGCCCGCAGCACGAGACCCAGGCCCTTCGCGGCCTCGATGACTGCGCGGCCGACCTTGGTGCTGCGCACCACGAGGACCCGCACATCCTTTGCCTTTTCGACGAGATCCTCGGCGTTAGCCTGCGGGTCGTAGGTGACCTCGAGGCCCGCTGCACGCAGCTCATCGAGGTAGTGAACGGGGAACGCGTCGGCGACGAGTGTTCGCATCGCTTCGCATCATAGGCGGACGGTCGCCGACGGCCCGCCTCGACAACCCGGCCTCGGAGGCGCGGACAGCGGAAGCTCGGCAGGACAAAAGCGAGAAGGGCCTGCCACACCCGAGCTTCGCGACCGTTGCTCCCTTCCGGGCCTGGCGGGTTTAGCGATTCTTGGTCGGCAGACCCACAAGGGCGTCTCGCGACTCGGAGACAGTTACCAGACGAGCCGCTGGACGTCCAGGCGAACCGCTGATGCCAACCAGCCGGGCGACGAAGGCGCGCGGGCGCGGGGCATCGAGGTGCCGGACCAAGGGAGGCACGAAGTGCGGACTGCGGCCGGAACCATCGGGGCGCGGATCACGGCTCGGCGATCGTCGCCGCAGGCAGCACGTGGACCAGCTCGATGCCGAGTCGGGTCGCGATCTCGAAGATGCGCTGGTCGCGGTAGAACTCGCCGTACCCGATGCGGACGACACCGGAATTGGCGATCATCTTGAAGCAGTTCCAGCACGGGCTCGCCGTCACGTAGATGGACGCTCCATCGATGCGCACGCCGTTGCGCGCCGCCTGCACGATGGCGTTGGCTTCCGCGTGGATGGTGCGGACGCAGTGGCCGTCCTCCATCATGTGACCCGCATCGTCGCAGTGCTCGAGCCCGCGGATCGATCCGTTGTAGCCCGTCGCCAGGATCGAACGATCGCGGGCAAGCAGCGCGCCGACGTGCTTGCGATCGCACGTCGCGCGCGTTGCGACCTGCGTGGCGATCGCCATGAAGTACTGATCCCATGAGGCGCGCTCGGTCATCGCGCGGTTCTATACTTTTTCAGCAGCCCGCTCGACTAAAGTCGCGCCGTGAGCAGCTTCGACCCGGAGGTCTTCGGCGAGTACTTGCTCGTCCGGCGCCTTGCCGAGACGCAGATGGCCGAGACGGCGGTGGCCGTCCGCCTGGGCGATCGCTCCGGTCGAACCTTCGTGATCAAGCGCCCCCGCCTGGGCGAGCGCGCCTCCGGTGCCGCCGCACAGGCCATCCTGCGCGAGAGCGAAGTGCTGGGCTCGGTGAGCTCGCCTCACCTCGTCGCGCTGGAAGCGAGCGGCACCGTGGGGGGCTTGCCTTTCATCGCCCTCGATCACCTGCGCGGCTCGGCGCTCGATCGCATCTTGGCGAGCGTCGGCGCGCTGGCAGAGAGCGAGACCCGGGCGATCGCGCGCGACATCCTCGGCGCACTGGCCGCGCTGCACGAGGCGGGCTGGGTTCATGGCGACGTCGCGCCTTCCAACATCGTCATCGACGAGACGGGCGAGTCGCGTCTTATCGACTTCGGGATCGCGCGCCGCAAGGGCGACGCGCGCGCCTTGCCCGCCGGCAAGCCCGGCTACATTGCACCGGAGGCGATCGGCTCGCGTGCGGCCTCGCCGAGCGAAGACGTCTACGCCCTCGGCGTGGCCCTTGCCGAGTGCCTCCTCGGCCTCCGCATTTTTCCCGAACAAGATCTGAGCGAGGCGGCCACCCGGGGACCCGCCCCGTCGGCGGTCCGCGATCTCGAATCATGGGGTCCCATGCTCGAAGAGACCCTGGCACTCGACGCACAGAAGCGACCCTCAGCGACGGCGCTTCGCGACCGCCTCGCGCCCTGCCCGGAAGGGAGGGTGGCGCTGGCCGACATCGTCGCGCGGGTACGCCTGGCACCCGAACGCCTGTCGCGCACGGCGACGGTGGTCGACACCTCGCCGCCTGCACCCATCAAGGATCTGACGCCGACGGCGCCGCTCGTCGTCACGGCGTCCAGCACGCTGGTGTCCCATCAGGACGGCAAGGACGCGGCCGCGATGAAGGCCGCTACGACCGCGCTGCCCGATCCGCCGGCGACCACGCGACGTTCGGCCCTGATGTTCTCGCTCGTCGCGGCGGTGGCCGGGACGGCAGGCTGGCTCGCCGGTCGTCGTCTGGGGCGCGGCTCGCGCGACGCCAGCCTCGGCCTGTCCGCGCCGCTCCCGGCCCGTGGTCGTCTCGCGATCGACGGTCGCGCGATCGCGCCACCCGAGCCCGGAAAGAAGATCCCGGTGGAGCCGGGGCGCCATTCGATCTCGATCACCACCCCGAAGAAGGACGGGGCGCAGACGTTCGACATCGTCGTCGGCCCTGGCGAGCACGTCGTGCTCCTGGTCCCACCCGGCGGAGGCGGCGGAGGCGCCAACCGTAGGGTCGAGCGACGCGCCGGAGACACCGGTGGCGAGCCGGAGTGAGCGTATGACCGGGCAGCACGCCAGGCCGAGTCGGCTGGTCGCATCACACAAAGGACGCGACGTCCTGGCCGAGCTGCGCGTCCTGCACACCAAGCTCGACGCCTGTCGCGCCTGCCCGAACATGATCGGACCGGTGGTTCATGGGCCGCCGATCGACACCCGCATCCTCCTCGTCGGGCAGGCGCCGGGTCCGCACGAAGGAAAGATCGGACGACCCTTCGCGTGGACAGCCGGCAAGACTCTCTTCCGATGGTTCGAAGAGGCGGTTGGCCTCGACGAGGCGGCCTTTCGCGAGCGGATCTACATGACCGCGGTCGCGCGGTGTTTTCCCGGCAAGGCGCCCGGTGGTGGCGATCGGCGGCCCGATCCGGGCGAAATCGCACGGTGCAAACCGTTCGTCGCGGGCGAGGTCGCCATCCTCCAGCCGGATCTGGTGCTGCCGGTCGGCACGCTCGCCATCGAGCAGGTCTTCGGCACGAAGGGTCCTCTCACCGATTTCGTCGGCGAGTGGCGCCGGATCCCGTGGATGCAGCGGGAGGTGGACGTGATCGCGCTTCCTCATCCGAGCGGCGCGAGCACTTGGCATCGCACCGAGCCGGGCAAGACACTGCTCGCCCGCGCCCTGGCTCTGGTGGCGAGGCACCCCGCTCTGCGCGAGGCGTTGCATCGCTGAGCGGCCACCAACCGTCTCACGGCGCGCCCGGTGGTGACGCGCGCCCTCCGAAAGAGGAACATCCCCTGCCGCCGAGGCGTTTCTGAAAGCTTCTCTTGCCCCGCCCCTTGACCTCCGCTTTCGCATCCGTTCTCGGCGCGGCGTCACTCGTCGCGATGTTCGCGATGAGCGACGCGACGGCACTTGCCAAGGGGCCGAGCGGGGGTGGCGCAACGACCGTCCCGGAGAAGTTTCGCGGCGCACCATTCAACAAGATGAGCCTGTCGATCGGCTCGCCGAACCACGGCTCGCAGCTGCGCGCCAAGCGCCTCAAGAAGGCGCCGTATCTCAAGATCCGCGAGTCCAGCAAGGACCGCTCCTATGGGCATCCCTCCCTGGTGCTCATGCTCGACCGCAGCGCCAAGCAGGTCGCGCGGGCCCGACCGGGCAGCGTCTTGACGGTCGGCGATCTCTCCACCGTTGCGGGGGGCGCTCTCTCCGGGCACCACTCGCACCAGTCGGGGCGCGACGCCGATATCGCGTTCTACGCGCGCGACAAGCAAGGGAAAGCCGTCACGCTCGACCGCTTCGTCGCGTTCGACGGCGACGGCAAGGCAAAAGACGGCTCAGGCCTCGTCTTCGACGACGATCGCAATTGGCTCCTGGTGATGGGGTGGGCGCGTGATTCGCGCGCCGACCTCGCCTACGTGTTCATCTCGCGGCCGCTGCGCGCCCGCCTCCTCGCCTTCGCCCAGAAACGCGCCGAGTACAGGCAATACATTCCCCTGGTGACCGCCCACTTCATGCAGCCCGAGAACGCCGAAGCGCACGACGATCACTTCCACGTGCGCATTCGCTGTCCGAAGGATCAGGACGGGTTGTGTCAGGAGACCGCGCGATGAACGGCAATGACCTCACGCGGCGAGCTCTGCTCGGCGGCGCGGCCACGCTCGTGTTCACCATCGTCGACACGCATGACGCCTCGGCGGTTCCGCCGCCGCCGCCCGGCTACAAGATGCTTCCGCCCGGCAAGCTGTACGTCGACAACCGGGTCAGCCAGAACCACGGCCATGTGTTCGCCGTCACGATCGCCGAGATCGATGCGGCCGCCGACAAGACCTACGACATCTCCGGCAAGAGCGGACACAAGCACGAGGTGGTGATCAGCAAGGCCCAATTCTTGGAGCTCCAACAAGCCAAGATCGTGCGCCTCGCCAGCACCAGGGCCGGCGGCCACCTGCACCGCATCTATGCAAGAGTCCGCAGCGAGCCGCTGCCCGACGACGAGGTGAATGTGGCCGAGGTGTTCATCGGCGGCAAAGACGATCACGAGTTGGTCATCCCCCAAAGCCACCTCGATGCGGGCACCGACCGCACCTACGACATCCAGGCCAACTCCCCGCACACCCATCGCATCACGGTGAAGGCGTTCGACTTCGCTCGCATCAAGAAGGGCGACAAGCTCACCATCACCACCTCCAAAGGCGCCGAGGACAACCATACCCACGTGGTCTTCCTCAGCTACAAGGGGCGCAAGACTCCCAGCGCCCCCTTGAGGCCCTGACCGGCATTGTAAGTGGGTGAGCGGCTCGTCGACCGGCGCTCACCCGTGAACCCCCGTGAACCGCCCGTGAACCGTGGCGTGGATTCAGAAGGTGCCGCTCAATCCGACGCGAGCTCCACCGCCGGCGACTGGCGCGACGCCGAATCCCGTCACGCTCGGAGACGACGGCGAAGCGGCCCGTCGGGAGGCGGCGTATCCCTGCCAGGAGCTTTCGATCGGCGTCGGGAACAGGAGCAGATATTCGCGCCTTCATGGACCACATGGAGGAGAACATCCGCGCTCAGATCAGACTTGCCTTTCGCCATTTTCTTTCAGAGAGAGATTCAAGGGGAAGGGCAGAAGGCGGGAAGGTGATCCGGTTTAGGTCTGCGCGCCGTTCGTCCGAACACTCTCAAATCATCCCGCCTTCCCGTCATCCTGTGAATCTCTCGCTGCGAAAACGGCCAAACCCAAGCCAGAGCGCGGACCAGGGCACCTGATTCTCGGCCATCATCGTGCTCTGCTCGCTCACCAAGCAAAGGCCGCGTCGCATGAAAGCCATCATCCAAAATCGTTATGGAAGCGCAGGCGACCTCCGGCTCACCGAGGTCGATCGGCCGACGCCGAAAGACGACGAGGTCCTGATTCGCGTCCACGCAACCTCGGTGCACGCCGACGTCTGGCATGTCGTCACCGGCCTGCCCCACGTGCTGCGCCTCATGGGCGCGGGCTTGCGCCGACCGAAGAACCGGACGCCGGGAACCGATCTCGCGGGCGTCGTCGAATCGTGTGGCAAGGCGGTCACCCGGTTTTCACCCGGGGACGAGGTGTTCGGCGAGACCATTCGCGGCATGCAATGGGTCCACGGCGGCGCGTTTGCGGAGTATGCAACCGCTCCCGAGGCGGCTCTCGCCATCAAGCCGCCCAACGCCAGCTTCGAAGAGGCGGCCGCGATCCCCACGGCAGGCGTGATCGCGCTCTTCAACCTGCGCATGGGTGGTCTGCGAGCGGGGATCCGCGTCCTGGTGAACGGCGCCGGGGGCGGCGTCGGAACGATTGCGATCCAGATCGCCAAGGCGGCGGGCGCGCACGTCACGGCCGTCGACCGGGCCGACAAGCTTCCGATGCTCCGCGCTCTGGGCGCGGCGGAGGTCATCGACTATGCGAAGGAGGACTTCACCAAGGGGCCCGCCCGCTACGATCTGTTGCTCGACATCCCGGGCAACCATTCGCTCTCGACGTGCCGGCGCGCGCTGACCCCCGACGGGAAGTACGTGCTGGTCGGCCACGACAACTACGGTCGCGGGATGCATCGCGTGCTCGGCCTCATCCCGCGCATGTTCAAGCTGATGTTCCTCGCGATCTTCATCAGGCATCTTCCCAGGCCCAACTTCGCGATGCCCGATCAGCGCGCGTTGATGGAGGTGCTTCGCGGGCTGCTCGCCTCCGGAGAGCTGAAGCCGCACATCGGACGCACGTTTTCACTTGACGACGCTGCCAGCGCCCTCCGTGACCTCGAGGAGGGCAGCACCCAGGGCAAGATCGTCATCGCGATCGAGCCTGCCGATCCCACCGCAGCCCGCGGGAGCGTGCTTCGCGGAGGCTGATGGCAGCAGGCAGAACCATCAGCCGAGCTGATGCCATATCGCGATTGTCTGACTTGACCCATCGGAGAACTAGGAACAATGTTCGCAGCCCTCGCTTTCGAGGGATTTTGGCAGGGAGCCTCGTTCGATGGCCACGTCGTGGAAGGAAGAGCTCGCAGGCGCGATCCCCGAGGCCCTCGGGCGCGAGGTCGACATCTTCGAAACGCAGTTGCTGCTGCGCAAGCAGGGCAAGATCGAGGAGAAGCTGTTCGCCGAGACCCGGCTGCGGCGCGGCGCCTACGGGCAGCGCTACGACAACGGGCAGCGCCACGACGGGTTCGAGACGCAGGAGCTGGCGTTCCCCAGCGGTGAGCTCACCAAGGGCCCGCAGACCGCGTGGGACGCGCCGGGCATGCAGCGCATCAAGCTGCCTCTCGGCAAGCTGAGCCCGAAGCAGCTCGAGGTCCTTGCCGAGTGCGCCGAGGAGTACTCCGACGCGATCCTGCACGTCACGACGCGACAGGACATCCAGCTGCACTTCGTCCACATCGAGGACGTACCGGATCTGATGCGCCGGCTCGGCGCCGTGGGGATCACGACGCGTGAAGCCTGCGGCAACAGCGTGCGCAACATCACCGCCTGCCCCTACGCCGGCGTCTGCCACACCGAGCCCTTCGACGTCGGCCCCTACGGCCACGCAATGACGTACTTCCTGATGGGCCACGAAGACACGATGGACTTCGGGCGCAAGTTCAAGATTGCCTTCAGCGGTTGCGAGCACGAAGCCTGCGCGCTCGTCGCATTCCACGATCTGGGTTGCATTGCCAAGACCCGTGAGGTCGACGGCAAGATCGAGCGCGGCTTCGCCCTCTACGTCGGCGGCGGACTGGGCAGCGTCCCCCAGCAGGCCAAGCTCATCGACCCGTTCGTGAGCGAGACCGAGCTGCTCCCGCTGACCCAGGCGATCTGCCGGGTATTCGGTCGCCTCGGCGAAAAGGAGAACCGGGCGCGGGCCCGCGTGAAGTTCCTCATCAAGAAGATCGGCGAAGAAGAATTCTTCCGCCTGGTGCGCGAGGAGCGCACCAAGCTCAAGCCCGACCCGCGGTGGACGGCGTACCTGGGCAACATGAACGTCGTGCACGAGGAGGCGATTCGTCCGCCCTCCGCACTTCGCACCGACAATCTCCCGGCGGGCTTCGCGGCCTGGCGCAAGTCGAACGTGCGCCCCCAGCGCCAGGCGGGCTACGCGGTCGCGACAGTCACCTGCCCGCTCGGCGACATCTCGAGCGATCAGGCGCGCGCGCTCGCCAAGATCGGTCGCAAGTATTCGGGCGACGCGCTGCGGGCGACCGTCGACCAGAACTTCGCGCTGCGCTGGGTTCCCGACGGCGATCTGCCCGAGCTCTTCGAGGAGCTGCGCGCGATCCACCTCGCCGAAGGCGGCGCAGGCGAGATCACCGACATCACGGCGTGCCCCGGCACCGATACATGCAAGCTCGGCATCAGCTCGTCGCGCGGTCTCGCCGGCGAGCTTCGCAACCATCTCAAGGTGCTCAACGGTGACCTGTCGACCGAGGCGCGCAGCCTGCACATCAAGGCCAGCGGATGCTTCAACTCGTGCGGCCAGCACCATGTCGCTGATCTCGGTTTTCTCGGCGTGAGCCGCAACGTCAATGGTCGCCGCGTCCCGCATTTTCAGTTCGTGGTCGGCGGTCAATGGGAGAACAACGGCGGCTCCTTCGGCCTCGCCATCGGCGTCGTCCCCTCGAAGAACGTCCCGCTCCTCGTCGATCGCGTGACGCAGCGCTGGGTGAAAGAGCGCACGGAAGGCGAAACGTTCCGCACGTGGGTGCAGCGCGTCGGCAAGAAGGAAATCCGCGCGATGGTGGAGGCGTTGCAGGCCGTCCCCGCATACGAGGCCGATCGCAGCTTCTATTCGGATTGGGGCGATCCGCGCGAATACTCCATCGGGGACATGGGCGTCGGCGAGTGCGCAGGCGAGGTCGTCCCTTACGTGATGATGCAGCTCGCCGCGGCGGAGCGCGAGGTGTTCGAGGCGCAGATCCTCCTCGATCAGGGAAAGGTCGACGAGGCCGGGCAACGCGCATTGTCCGCGATGCTCATCGCGGCGCGTGGTCTGGTGCGCGAAACATTCCCCGACATTGGCGACGACGCGGAGGAGATCGTGCGCGAGCTAAAATCGCGCCTGGTTGCGACGAAGCTCTTCTGGGACCCCTTCGCCGGCGCCAAGTTCGCGCAGTATCTCTATCGCGCCGCCGAGACGCCGACGGGCCTCACCGCTGAGATGACCCACCAACGCATCGAGGAGGCCCAGCTCTTCGTCGATGCCTCTCATCAATGTTACGACCGCATGGTCCAGGCAGCGCGCCCGCCTGCGGTGCCCAAGGTGGTCCCGCTCGCACCAATCGCCGACGGCTGATCGAGATCATCATGGAAGCGACCAAGATCTGGCTCAAGCTGTTCACGTCGGCAAAGCCGCCCGACGCCCACCTCTTCACCGCGACGTTTCACGACTTCATCCGCCGCAAGGAGCTCGCGGAGCTGATGATCGACGTCGTCGATTACGGGCACGTGCACGACGGACCGCGGGTGCTCTTCGTCGGACACGAGGGCGACTACGCCATCGACCACGGCGAGGAGCGGTGGGGGCTCGCCTACCAGCGCAAGCGCGCGCCGTCGGTCGGCGACGGTGCGTTCGCGGCACATCTCGGCGATGCGCTCAAGCGAACGCTCGACGTCGCATCACGCTTGCAGAAGGAGCAGGCGCTGGCCGCACTGTCCTTCGATACCAGCGAGATCGCCCTACGCATTGCCGACCGGCTCCACGCGCCCAATGACGCGTCAACCTTCGCCGCGGTGCAGATCGACCTGGAGGCCACAGCGAAGCGCCTGTGGGGCGAGGGCGCGACGGCGACTTACGAGCCGGGCGACGGCGTCGGGCTGTTTGCGGCGCGGCTGCGCGCACCGGCCGGGGCGAGCGCCACGACCAGCGAGCTGCTCGCGCGCGTCGCGAGCTGAGCCTGCGCAGTGCCGACAGTTCCTTGCCTCGGCTGGAGCTGACCTCGGCGCGAGTGGTAGATACCGAGGCATGCGCCACCCCTTCGCGTGCCTCGTTATCTTCCTTGCAACAGGTTCCCTGGTTCTCGTGGCACCACAACGTGCCGAAGCGTGCGATCCGGCGCCCAATTTCTCGGCCGAGCTCGCAGAGGAGGATGCACCGGAGTGCCTCGTCGTCTCTACAAGCGGCTCCAACAACGCGGCGTCCTTGGTCGTGCAGAACGACTGCGCCGGCGCGGTGAGCCTCGCCAGAGGCGACGACTGCCCAGGGTGCGGCGACGCGGTCACCCTCGCGCCGGCGACGTCGGTCGACTTCGTCGTCGAGACCGTCGAGACGAGCGGGAGACGCACCGTGCTTTGGAGCGACACCGAGCAGGGCTCAGGCACCATCGCGGTCGACGTGTCCTGGAGAGACAACTCCGGCGCTTGTGACGACTTCAATGAAGAGAACGACGACAGCGACGGGGGCGACGATGACGACGACGCGGACAGCAAGGCGGACAGCGGCGACGCCTGCAGCGTCGGCCCCGGTCGCGCCTCTTCGTGGCTTCCCGGCGTCTTGCTCGCGGCGTGCCTCGCCGCGGGCGCGGCCCGTCGCGGGTCGCGCCAACGACCCGACGCACGCCGGGCCGGGTCGTCACGCACGACCCAGGTCGCCCGGGCGGCCGTGCTCATGCTCGGACTCGCGGCTTGCGGGGACGACACCACCGCATCGACGGCAGGCGGTGGAGGCGGTGGAGGCGGTGGAGGCGGAGGTCCGACCACCAGCTCCGGCGACGGCAGCGGCGGCAACCCCTGCTTCCCCGACATCTGTAACGGGCCCTCGAGCTCCGGCAGCGGCGGCGAAGGCGGCGCGCCGGTCTGCCCGGACCAGGTCGCGTGCGGCGACGACGGTGCGACCTGCGACCCGACGACGGAGTTCTGCGAGTCGCTGTCGGGGGGACCGACGGACAGAACGACGTACACGTGCATCCCACTCGGGGCCTGCGACCCCTACGACTGTGAATGCTTGAAGGGCGCGGCGACCGGCGCCGGCTCGTGCGATGCGCCCGGTGATGACTGCCTCGCCAAGGTCACTTCGGATGGCGCCTGACCAATCGACCAGCCGGCGACTGCACGACCGGCCCAGCGCCGATCATGCCCCGACGAGGCGGTTCCGACCGCTCTGCTTCGGCGCTCACGCGCGTCGCGAGCTGAGCCCGGCGCAGCGCCGACGGTTCCTTGCCTCGGCCGAAGCTGCCTTCGGCACGAGTGGCACGCCCTGAGGCATGCGCCACCCGATCGCGTGCCTCACATTTGTGCTTGCGGCAGTTTCCCTCGTTCTCGTGGCGCCGCGACGTGCCGAAGCGTGCGATCCGGCACCCGATTTCTCGGCCGAGCTCGCAGAGGAGGATGCACCGGAGTGCCTCGCCTTTTCCGCGCGAGGCGACTACGGGAGCAGCTCGCTGTCGGTGCGCAACGATTGCATCGGGGACGTCACCCTCTCGAAGGGTGACGACTGCGCCGCGTGCGCCGATACGGTCACCATCGCGACCGCGATGTCGCCGTAGCCGGCAGGCCAGGCGCGCCACCTCGACGAATCGCCTGCCGTCCCACCGGTGGATGGCGCTGCCGTCGGCGACGTGGAGCTCGCCCTTCGTAGAGACGAAGAAGTCCGTCGCGGGACGTGGCAGTTGTGGCAACGGCTCGAACCGCTCGCCTTTGCGTCGGCGGTGCCGACGAGCTTGGCCTTGTCGGCGCCGGCACCGCCCTGGGCGAGCGATGCGACACCCATGCTGGCCGTGATCGGGATCGAGATCTCTCCGAAAAGAATCGGCTGGGACGGCCTTCGGCATTGGCACCGGTGGTGACGGGGATTGCGGCGACACGCCACACTGAGGAGCGCGAGCACGGCGGGGAGAGCTTTGTTCGGGACGAACATGTCGGCGCGAGAGCCCAGCGAGGTATCAATCCGGGAGGATCGATTCGGACGCGATGATCGCCATGCAGGAATGGCTGTTGAAGCCGCTTGGCGAATCGCTTCGGCAAGACCTTGAGCACACGCCGCGCGTCGCCCTCGTCGGTGAACATCATGACGGCGTCATTCGCGTGGCGCACGAGCGTGGCCTGGTTCCCCAACCGTGGGCGCACTTCTCGCTCGAACCACACGTCGAGAACCTCGTGGAGGAGGACATTCGCCAGAATCGGCGAGATCAGGTGACCCCCGCAGCGGGGCCTCTCCACGACACGCTCCAGGCGATCGTGGAGTTCCCAGAGCATCATCACAAGCGGCGCGAATGGCGGCTGTACCGCATGGAGCGATGTTCGTCGACGCGGTGGGGCCGTGGCCCCGTCGAGCCTGGGCGCGCGCCGTCGTTCGGCGCGCCCTCCACGGCTCCCTCGACGTTCGACAGCTGCTCGAATGGAGCGGCCGCGAGTGGGAGGACCGGGACATCGTCACGAACATGGTGTTCGATGGATTCCTCGTACGGCGAACAAGAAGTGAACGACGGAGAGGGGGACTGGACCGAGTACTGCGAGTCCGGCCCCGACGTTTTACTCGGACGGGCCGGGAGCGACGTCCCGACGCTCCTCGGTGGAGGTTGCCAGTTCGCCGCGGAGGCCTTCGCCGTCTCGATCGTGCGCGACGCCTTCTGGTAGCTTGCGCATGATTCTCGGGGGCGGGCACCTGACATGCTTCCGGCGGACGGGGCGGGCTGAGCGATGGAGCGCGGAGACGAGGATTCGATCGCGGTCGGCACGGTGCTCGGCGATCGCTTCGAGGTCGTGGGCGAGCTCGGCCGTGGTGGCGTGGGCTCGGTCTACGAGGTGCTGCACACAGTCACCAGGCACCGCCGGGCGCTGAAGCTGCTGCACCCGCGGTTCGCGAAAGACCGTCCCATCGTCGATCGATTCCTGCGGGAGGCGTCGGCGGCGGGGCGCATCGGCCACCCCGGCATCGTGGAGACGATCGACGCCGGCCGCCTCCCCGACGGCACGCCTTATGTGCTGATGGAGATGCTGGAGGGGCGGAGCCTGGAAGGCGAGATCGACCGATCGCCGGGCGGGCTCGACCCGTCGCGGGCGGTGGAGCTGATCGAGCGCGCGGCGCGCGCCATCCACGCCGCGCATGAGGCCGGCATCGTGCACCGCGATCTCAAGCCGGCGAACCTGTTCGTGGCGAAGGACCGCCTGGTGGTCCTCGACTTCGGCATCTCGCGCTTCGACGAGCGCCACACCGCCCTCGATGCGACGGCGACCGACGGCATCCTGGGCACGCCCGCCTACCTGGCGCCGGAGCAGATCGAGGCCGGCCCGCGCGCGGTCGACGCGCGGACCGACGTGCACGCCCTGGGGCTCATCCTCTACGAGTGCCTCACCGGCGAGCGGCCTTACGCCGGCGAGTCGTGGGCCAGCCTGTTCGCGCGCATCATCGCAGGCCGCTTCCGCCCGGCGCGCGAGCTCAGGGCCGCGGTGCCAGCGGCCGTCGATGCCGTCGTGACCCGAGCCCTGGCGACCGATCCCGCGAGTCGCTACCCGACGGCGGAGTCGATGGCCGACGCGCTCGCGGCGACGGCCGGTGACCGCACGGCGAAGCACAGCGAGGCCCCGGCCGCTTTCGACGTCACCGTTGCGGTCGCATCGCTCGCGGACGCGAGGCCCGCCGCGGACGCGTCCGATCGCTCGGCCGCCGGCGTCATCGTTCGCTCGGCTGCCGGTGGCGCCAGCGATCGCTCCGACGCCGTGACGTCGGAGAGGTCCCTCGCCCTCGAGGCCACGGTGGACGCGCGCGCGCCGCGCAGGACGCGCCTCTCGCCGGCGTGGCTCATCGCGCCGGTGCTATGCCTCCTCGGCGCCTTCGCCTGGTGGTCCGCCGGGCCGGACACGCCGGCGTCGGGGCCCGGGCCCGTCGCGGCCTCGGGGGAGCCACGCCCCCCGCCGGCGCCGGCTGCGCCGACATCGGCTGCGCGCTTGCCCACCGAGGTTCTTCCGGTGTCGGCTGCCCAAGTCGGACCTACATCGCAGTCGAGCGCGGCGCCCGCAACGGGGTCGACGATCCCGGCGCCCTCCGGCGTGACGACCGGAGGCACCGCACCACGGGGCTCCGCGCGGCCTTCCACGCCGCCGACCACAGCGCCCCGACCCGCGCCCTCGCACGACCTGGCGACGTCGAGGGAGTGGCCAGGCCAGTGAGAGTTCATGTCCTCCCATGGTGCGCCGCCCTGGCGCTGATGGCCCTGCCCCTTCCGGCCGACGCGCAGCCCACCCCTCGCGCGGCAGCGGCGACCGACGCCGAGGCCAAGGCGATTTTCGGCCGCGGCGTCGAGCGCTTTGAGGCTGGCGATTTGCATGGTGCGCGCGAGGCCTTCGAGCGCGCTTACGTCGCCGCCCCCTACCCCATCGTCGGCTACAATCTCGGCCTCACGCTGGAGGCGCTCGGCGATCCGGTCGGCGCGCGGGACGTGCTCTCACGCGTGGTCGCCGCGCCGGGGACGCTCCGTCCCGACCGTATCGCCCGCGCCCGCAAGGCAGTCGCCGACGCCGAAACGCGCATCGGGATCATCGCGGTGCGGGTCGACGTCGCGAGCGCCACCGTGCGCGCGGCCTCGAAGACCCCGATCCCCGCTCCCGCCACCCTCGAGGTGGCTGCCGGTGAGGTGTCGTTCGAGGTCGCCGCCGAGGGTCACCGACCGGAGTACCGCGTGATCAAGGTGAACGGCGGCGAGCGGCGCGACATCGAGATTCACCTCGAGCCGATCGCCACGCGCCTCGCGCAGGTGCGCGTGCGCACCGCGCTCCCCGACGCGACGCTGCGGATCGACGGCGTCGCCGTCGCCCGCGCGCCGTTTGTGAGCACCATCGCCGTCGAGGCCGGCACCCATCGCGTCGAGGTCGGTCGCCCCGGCTACGCCACCGCGGCGGAGACGCTGGTGCTCGCCGCCGGTGGCACCGCCGAGGTCACGCTGGAGCCGCGCGAGGACCCGGCCGCGATCGCAAGCGGCGGCGGACGCCTGATCTTGCACGTCTCGCCCCCGGACGCCTCGGTGCTGGTCGACGGCGCGCGCCGCGACCCCACGCCCCAGGGGATCGCCCTCGCCGCCGGCCGACACGCGGTGACGTTGAAGCGCTCCGGCTACGACGACGCGCAGACGATGATCACGATCGCCGCCGGCGGACGCGTAGACGGGGTGGTGTCGCTGGTTCCGACGCCGGAAACGCGCGCCGCCGAGGCCGATGCGGCCGCGTCGCAGCGCACGGTCGGCTGGGTCATCGGCGGCACCGGCCTCGCGGTCGCTGCGGCGGGTGGCGTGATACTCGGAGTGAACGCCGCCGGTGCCGGACAGCTCGGGGAGGATCGCGCCGCCTTCGACGCGTTCGAGGGCGACTTCGCTCGATGCGAGGGAAATCCCCGCGACGACCTCTGCACGGATGCAGATACGGACCTCATCGCGCGCGAGCAGCAGCAGACGACGCTCGATGTCGTCGGCGCGATCGGCATCCCCGTGGGGCTGATCGCCGTCGGCGTCGGCGCCTTCATCCTCCTCGGAGCGCCCGACGTCGCGGCGCCGCCCGAAGTGGAGTGGGGCGCGACGCTGCGTCCGACTCTGAACATCGGTCGCGACGCGACGTGGATCGGCGTCGAGGGCCGCCTCCCCTCGGTGTTCTGACCCTCAGCGACAGCCGAGCCTGCGCCAGGGGAGGGTGCCCGCGTTGGCCTGAGGACACGACGCGACGAGCTGCCCGGCGATGCCTCGAACCTCGACGTTGCAAGCCCCACCCTGCGGGCCAAAGAGGCTGGAGCTGAGCTCGACCGGATTCGCGTGCCCGGGGCGCCAATAATAGAGGTCCCCGTCCTGCGAGTCGTCGAGGGCCAGCGCAATGCCCGAGCCGTCGGTGGCGAGAGACGGCGAGCCGAAAATGTCCGGTAGGGGAACGTTCTCGACCGCGACCACCTGGTTCTGCGCCGTCACCTCGAAGTAGACGACGGTCATGGGCACGCCCGTCCTGCCGCCGGCGAAGACGAAGCCGTCGCCCAGCGGGACCAGGTGGAGGTCGATGAAGAGGATGACGCTGTCGCCGGTGGGGATGGTGATGGTGCCCGCCGGATACGGGTTGCCCCCGTTGGGCCGGACCACCGTGGCCTCGATGGCGGTCTGACTCACGTTCGAGTACGCGATCAGCACTGTCCCGTCGTTCGCGGCCACCGCCAGATCGTTGGGGGCGACCGGCCCCCCCAGGCCGCTGGCCACATCGATGATCGGGCTCGTCAGCGCCCCAGCGGGCGAGATCTCCGCGTAGTGCGCCTGGCTAGCGATCCGGTAGGCGAACACGTATGAGGACCCGGCCCACGCAGCAGCGGCGAACCAGCTCGCGCCTGCGGTGTACTCGATGTCGGCCGCCGGAGTCGTCGTGATGCTCCCGCCGGAGGCATCCGCGACGGACACCTGCACGTCGAAGGAGGTTCCGACGCCGGCGACAAGCGAGTGGCTCGGCCCGTGTTCGACGAGCAGCTCGTCGCTGTCGTAGTACAGCAAGTCGAGCCCCGTCGACGCGCTGGGGATGACGGTGTCGCCCTCGTCGTCGACGGTGCCAAGCCAGACGATGCCGTCGTCGGCAACCTCGGCGAGGAGGTGGTCCCCGGTGGCGGTCCAGGGCGTGATGAAGGGCGTCGTCGCGCCGAACGGCCGGGTGACGGTGTTCGTCACCGGCTGCCCCAGCGGGGACACCGCGTGATCGTCGATCAGCCCGTTGCAGTTGTTGTCGGTGTCGTCGCAGAGCTCCACCGCCTCGGGGTTGATGGTCTCGTCTTGGTCGTCGCAATCGGTGCCGCCGACACACGCCAGCGCGAGGTGGCCGTCCTCGTCCTCGTCCTCCTCCGCGTCAAGAATTTCGTGATCGCAGTCGCCCGCGACCTCACCCGCGGCAGGCTCGGAGCAGGAGTCGACCACGCAGGCGGAGTTGCTGTCGCAGGGGCCGTCGGCGGCGTTCCGGCAGTACCCGGAGACGCAGTCCTCCAACCCGTTGCACCAGAACCCGTCGTCGCAGTCGAGGTTGGTGCTGCAAATGTCGCCCACCGTGCCGCCGCCGCCGCCGGGCCCGACGGTGTTGCCGGAGGCTCCGCCGTCGCCCGCGCCGCCATTGCCCTCGCAGACGATGCCGATCCGGCAGGTGTGCTCGGCGCAGCACGAGCCCTCGATCGGGCAATCGACGTCCCCGTTGCACTCGTAGACGCAGGTGCCACCGAGGCCGCAGAGCAGGTCGTACGGCTCGCAATCACTCTGCAGGTCGCACGGTGAACCGTACCCGGCGGGGAGCTCCCCCCCCTCCCCGGAGCCGCCGTGCCCCGAGCCGCCAGCCCCAGCGTCCCCGCCGCCCTCGCCGGTGCCTCCTTCGGGCACGCAATGCGAGTCGTCGCAGACGAAGCCGTAGGCACAGTCGACGGACGCCTTGCACTCGACTGCGCACACCCCGCCGCGGCAGACGAGCGCCTCCTCGCAGTCCGAGGTGTAGTCGCAGGGCTCGCCGGCGGCGCCTGGACCGGCGCCGGTCAGCACACCGTCGATGAGCTCCTCCTCCTCTGCGCAGCTGCGACCGCTGCATGCCTGCGGCGACACGCACTGGGCGGAGAAGGTGCACACGTCGCGGCAGTGCGCGTCGACGGCGCAGGATTGATCACCGGGGCAGTCTGGGTCGACCGTGCAGTCAACCTCGCCTGCCAGCTGGCAGACGTTGGTGGGCTTCTCGCCCCTCACGCAGAGGACGCCCTCCGGCACGCCAGGCTTGCCGCGGCAGTCCTTGGTCTCGACGCACTGGTAATGGCACGTCCTAAAGACGCACACGAGATCGGTCGCGCAGTCGCTGTCGAGCAGGCAACCCTCACCGAGCGCCTGGACCTCGGCGAGCAACGCCGCATCAGTGCAGCCCAGCCCCAGCGCCAGCGCGCTCAGCGTGACCGCCGCCAACGTGTGTCTCATCAGCATGTGGCCCCCTCCCCGAACGAGCTGAACGTACCACCTACCAGCGGGCAAGGGTCACCCCGCAGGCGGGCGGACGGTCCTGCGGGCAGTGAGCTCCGAGCGGGCGCACGGCATGGCCCTTCTCGGCGTTGGGAAGGGCCACAAGGCTCCGCGGCGCGCTCGCCTCCGCTTGGTCTTCGGGCTCATCGGTGGCGGCGAGGCGCGTACCGAACCGGGCCGTCCTGTCGTCGCTCGATTGCATTGCCGACCCATCGAGGTCGACTGTCAGCGCCCTCAGCTGCTGACAGTCTGACGGCAGTGGGGGCACATGACGTGGGGGCGAAGGTGCGACCCAGGCGCCCGGTCGCCAAGTGACGGTGGCTCGAGCCGGCCAGCGCGCAGCGAGAGCTTTCCCAGTCTAGATCTAGGAGGGCGCTGGGAAACGTCGCGAGCGACCCGATAGCAAGGCGCCGGGGGGGACCGGCCGGAAGCGTACTTCCTGTACGCTGAGGACCGGTGGGCCCCCGGCAACGCAGCTAGCGGGG
>Ga0105046_10002806_pt1 | contig 27514 bp, 23 predicted proteins | sample MAT03_FD_78385 | JGI IMG/M metagenome (GOLD analysis project Ga0105046, IMG submission 78385) | Freshwater microbial communities from Lake Fryxell liftoff mats and glacier meltwater in Antarctica - MAT-03 (megahit assembly) | ecosystem: Environmental > Aquatic > Freshwater > Ice > Liftoff... | reverse complement strand
GCAGGAGCTTCAATTTTAGCCTCGATATTTTGAGTGCGCTCGTTAAGCTCTGTCAGAAGACCGGACAGATGCTCGCGAAGTTCATCAACTTTCGTCGTGAGCTCGTCCACCTTGGTAGTTAGCTCAGAAAGTCCTTCAACTTTCGACGTGAGCTCGTCAACCTTGGTGGTTAGCTCAGAAAGTCCTTCCATTTTTTATGGTTTTAGAATTTATACCAAAAAATGAATGAAACAAGAATCCAAAGAATAACTGCGATTGGATATGGCAGGAAGGAGAAGAAGAAAAGGGCACTGAAAAGGAGCAACACAAATGGAATTAGAAAGCGAGATAAACTTCCTAGGCTTTGTACTAATATCCAAAAAATAATAGCAAAAATAAACCAAGCCTCTAAAATTAGAAAAAAAGTTGGCTCTCCGTTGTAAGAAAGCTCCGATTTTGAGCTTAGGGTAAGATTGAAAGTATCAACTATTTTGAGAAAAGGTGGTGAAAAAATTACAGCTCCCGTAACTATTCCTCCAATCCAGCCACAAACCGAGAGAGAATCCATCGCTTTCTTTTTTGAACTCTTTAGAATCAAGCGATGGATTTTACAAACCCGTTTTTATTTTTTGTAATAATTTTGCTAATAGTCATTGTTTGTCTATATCTAAACCTAGCATATGTGGGATTGATAATTATTTTGATAGTAATTATTTTCTATTTTTTCTACTCTCAAAAAGATTCTGCTAAAGAAACTGTTGAAAAAATAAAGAGTGGTATCGGGCAGACTAACTTTGCAAATATTTTCGGACGTTTGTCGAAAAGTTCTATGATTGACGAGTGTCTATGATGGCTTCTACTATGGGCTCCAGACGATCGGAATCGTCAAAAAGAATAGTTACCAGTTCCGAATATAGGGATCGGTTGCGAAATTTTCTAAGAACTATACTTATTAAACTCTCAGAATGTCGCACCCTAACTTCTATTCAAATTGCCGACGCTCTATTGTCTGACGAATTTATGAAAATATGGATGAAAGCTTTTACACACAGTTCTTTTTCTCCCATCAATTACGAAACTCTAGAAACGATTGGAGATGCTTCAGATGGGCTAGCTTTTTATGATTATATTATTCAAAGCTTGCCAAATGTTGATAGCCCGAAAACATATGATGAACTGAAAAACTTTTATATGTCAAAATCTTTCCAAAACAAGGTAAGTCGACAATTAGGATTTATGAACAATGGTATTCTTCGAAAAGATTCACGCGTCCCACCTCTTGATGCAATCGCTGAAGATCTTTTCGAATCTTTCAGTGGCGCCCTTTATATTATTGGAAATCGGTATGGTAAAGAACATTTGAATATGCCGATTGGACAATTGTTAGTTAATAATTTTATTACAATGATTTTTAATGATGTTGAATTGGATCCTGACAGAGCTTTCGGCGCTTTCAAGACACAACTTCTTGAATTTTCGAACAAGGCCAGAATCCGATTGTTTAACGAATCATCTTTTACAAGAACCGATCAAAGTGTTATTTTTACATATTACACAACTCGCGATAATTTAATTACAGTTTTTCAATCTCTAGGTAATGAAGAATCCGTTGAATTGTTAAAACATCCTGATCGAAATGAAATAACCAGAAATCGAGTATTAGAAACAACCTTTAAAAACTCTGGAAAAAACGAAAACGTCTTTAAATATGTCCTGTTGGGTCAGGGAATTTACGCAGGTAAAACAGAAGCAGAGACAGAAGCTGCTAAATATTCGGTGGCGTACCTTATTGGCCTGGGGTTAACAAGAGATCTTCTCAAAGATCTTCAAGTTGAAAATTTACCGCCTGAAATTGAAAAATTAGTTACCGAACTTTCTGCTTATTATACAAATATGAAGATTAATACAGTAGAATACGAATCGCAGTCTCAAAAATTATATATTCTCAACGGGAAAGAAAAAATACCAAATGCACAACTCAGAAAGATATCCGTCGTTTTTACAGATATGAGAAGACCCTTTAATGATGTAAAAATAGAATTATATAATGAAGCTTTGAAAGGTAAACGGGGTGCTGATGTGGGAGAGACCGAATAAAGTAAGACAATCTCAAAATTGGATGTACTTGTGGCATCTTAAAAAGTTCAATAAAATACCATGGCTTCCGGAAGAGTTCAACGTCGTAAAAAGACATCCCCCATTTTCGGAGAATTATCCGAATATGAAGATGATCAATGGTGGAAAAATCTATTTCTCGAGATGTCAGACGGAATTTTCCCTTATAAGGTAAATTATAATAATTCAACATTATTTTATAAGTTAAGAAATGGAAAATATGAAAATTTAACGATTGATACAACTATACAACCAAAAAAATTATTAGCACAATTAAAAACGTTTTTCTTGGATGTTGTCGGATTATTACCATCAGAATTCTTTGATGTTATAGCCGAACGTGAGAAAGGAAAACTAACATGGAAAGAAATAAATAAAAATGAAACTACTAGGTCTGTTGCTATTTGGGCTTATTTAAAAACTCTCGATTTGAACGATGATGAATTCGTAGAAATAGAAAGAATAATCTGGTGGGGATTTGCTAAAAATCTTTGGATGGAAAAAACTTTTACTATTAAAAATAATAGAATAACAAATTTTGATCCAGAGATAGTTAATTTTGTAAAACCTAAAAGAGGAGGAAAATAAGTTGTTCAAAAATATTTGAACAATTGTTTTGAACAACTTATTGTTTAACATAATGCAAAGTTCTTCGAATATAAAAGACTAGCTTTGTGTATTAATTGCCGATATGTCAACAAACAAACAGCAAACAATGAATTGAAAATGAATGATAGGGCTATATGGTATTGTAAAACATGTGGACAAAACACACACCATGTGGTCGGAAAAGTTGAAAAAATGATAAAAGAACCCCCGACCAAAATCTTAACAGAAAAACCATCAAACTAAAGGAACAATTGTTCTTCAAACAAAATGGGAGCTTTTACCAAATTTGTAGCTTTTAACTCTGCCTGTGAAAAAGTAATTCGTTCTATGATGAAAATTGTTTTCGAAGAATTTCATATTACAGATTTTGAAGGTATCGATGGAACTTCTGGATTGTTATTTGCGAAAGGTTCTCTGGCTCTTCGAGTTGTAGGGGTAAAATATACACATGTAGCTATTCATCACAACGGTTATGTTTACGAGTCGACTGATAAATTTGGAGTTCGTCGTCTTACATTGGATGATTTTCTATCTGAATATGTAAAAATTTATAACTCAATTCATTACTATCAATTCAATCGAAATTATGTTCCTGAGCAATTAATTCACGAATTTAAAAAAGTAGAAGGAAAACCATATACTACTAATGCTCATCAATTTATGTGTGCCAAATACAAATGTAATAAAATTGACGAATTAAAAACATTTTTCTGTTCAGAATTTGTTGCCTATATGTTGGAACAGATGCGAATTCTTAATAAAGATATCTTGCCGAATAATTTTACACCAATAGATTTTTTAAAGGTAAAATTAATAGAAGGATATGAACTAATTAGAGTTTGGTAAAGGGTAGTGAGAAGTTTGAATATCAATCGATATTCAAAATCTCTTAAATCTATTGGCAGGCTAAGCATCCGGCCTTCCTCTCACAGATTAATGTCTCTTCAATGCTTGGAGTGACAGATGTACTGTTAACAGGCGATATTTTTGCATCTTTAACAATTGTTAATTTCCCGGAATAAGATTTAACAGCGTATCGAGCCGCTAAACTAGCTTCCCTGGATCGAAGATAGTAAATAAGCGTTTTCAATCCCAACGAATTCGACAAACGGAGAACATTCATAACTTTACCAACTGTTGCATCCTTTAGATAAATATTGGTTGATTGACTCGCGTCAATGTAAGGGCCCCGTAGAACAGTTTTACGGAGAATAGTTTTTTGGCTGAATTCCCAAACTGTTTTATATTTCATTTCGATGAAATTTAACCGATCAATGATGTTTTGATCATCAGTTTCAACCATATTTACTAGACCCTGAACGGAACCATTTGTGTATCGAAGCCAGGTAATCGTGTCGTCGTGCCAGAGACCTAGTTCTTGAAGATCATCCTGAAGATGGCGATTCACTTCCAGGAAATCGCCAGCATTTGTCGAGCGAACGAATACATTACTGTATCGAGGCTCCCATCCTTCACTCTGTCCGGTCAACAGAGTAACACCGGCTGTTGGTTGGGATGTCGTTAGCTGAGAATTTGCCGTTCCGTAAAGTTTGATATCTTCCTTTAACTCGTCCCAAGATCCAACTTGACCCCATTCGGCCGGCTGAATGATTTTTATCTCTGGTCTGCCGAATTCTTTGGCTTCGTCCTGCCACATATCAAACTGAAGAATTCCTTCGCTGAATGCAGAACCTTCAAAACGTTTATAACGACCAAATTCTTTCGCCGCCTCGACGCTCTCGGTCAGTGCGTTAAAGTAAACACAAGCGCAAACCTTCGCTTCCCATTCATCGGCCTCGGGTGAATCATAAAGCATATCCATTTTACAGATAGCGTCGTAAGCTCCTTGAAAACCAATACCAATCGGTGCCGTTTCGAAATTGGAAAATTCAATCTCTGGTAACGCGTAGAAGTTTCGCTTAATAACTTGATTGAGATTTTTTACCTGTTCCCGAGCTACCCGAGTAAGTTCTTCCCAATTAAACTTACCATTTTCCACAAATGTTGAAAGGCAGATACTGCAAAGATTGCATGACGGAATACGCTTATCATCCGCTGGAAGGGCGATTTCTTGACAAAGATTAAATGATTTAATAATTCCAACGTTTCTCATATTTGATTTTCTATTAGCTGTGTCAAGATTGATGCAATACGGCCGACCTCCTTCGATCAAAGAGATAGCAATTTCTTCAAGCATTTCTCGAGCCTTAACCATTTTACGAGTTTTCCCCGATTTCTCAGCTTGTAGATATGCATTGGTAAAATCTTGACCCCAGAGACCAGTTAGATCAACTTCGCTTGGACAAAAAAGACTAATACTTTCATTATTCTTTTCGCGTTCAAAGAAAATATCACGCATAGCAACACAAGTATCGGCTTTGCTCAGAAGTTTATCATGATCTCCGATCTTTCGAGTGGCTACAATATGATTAAGAATATCCAAATGTTCAAATGCGAGTGTAATCTGTGCCGCACCTGGACGATGACCCCCCTGATTGACGTAAACAATGATATCGTTAATAATCTTTTCAACTGGACCAATACCTTCAGACATACCCGAAACACCAATAGCCGTCTGTGAACGAAGTTTGCTAAGAGAAATACCAACTGCACCATGTGTTTTTGAGATGGCAGCGATACAATCAAAACTCCAACGAATACCGAGAAGAGAATCTGTATTGATAAACAGTAGAAAACACGAACTCATTTGCGAAATTGTCAACCCGGCATTGAAAAGTGTGGGGCTTGCCTGAATGTAGAGAAGTTTGGACATATCATTGTAAACCCGAGTAACATCTTTCAAATTTGGGCGATGAAGAGCGGAAGCAACCCGGAGGAATAAAAAACTTGGATCTTCGATTAGGCGACCTTTGAAGGTTGAGTGAAGTAAATAAGAACCTTCAAATGTTGCAACGTTAAGAAAGCTGAGAATATCGTTATAGCGGGGATTGCGAATCTTATCAAGAGCTTTGCGATTTTCCCACATCCAGAGCCAAGTGTCGTTAGGTTCATCGAGTTTGATCGGATCGATCGATGCGGTCATCGCCTGACGAACCATTTGCCAATAGTTCGGATCGTTTTGGTTGATATCAAATTTAGCAAATGATATTCTTCTCATCAAGGGTTTGACAAGAGTAAGATATTCTTCAACAGTTTTTGGAACCGTTTTTTGATATTTTTCCAGTTGAAGTTTTCCAGCCTTGAGGAGGGATTTATAATCCAGGGAAGCTAGTAGATCTGTAATTGATTCATTTTGTTCGGATGAAATTGAAACGATCGAATCTTCTGATTTTAATGATGATTTATCCCCGATGGCCATCTTATCCGTCTCGTCATCAATCTTCTCGAGTTCCAAACCGTCTTGAGGTGCCATCTTTATTAATAGACGGTTTTCTGTTTAGATGTAGAGAAAATTTTTGTTTATTTTTCCTTTGAGAAATGATTTCTGTTATAATTTCGATCGAGATGTGAAATGGAAGAAGAAGAAAAGTTTTCGATTGAAAAAATATGTAACGAAAGAAAAGATTTAGGTACAGTCTGGTTTGATACGGTTTCTAAATGTACCGGGAGGCTATGGGTATCTTACCCTGAAAAAGGAAAAGTAATGTTAACATCGAGCTCTTTTCAGAAAATAGATTATCTACCCATTGAAGATTAATTAATCTTCCATCTTAAGTTATCAATCAAACTTTTTACCATTTTCAATAAATTTGACTGGAAATCCTCCTAATAATTTTACACGTTCTTCATCGGTTAATTTTCCTTTAACATGAATCCTGGCCTCTAATTTTCCATTTCCCAAATGAATAACACGAACACTGTCAATATCTCGACTTATTTCATGTACATACGTATTTACCAAAATATCAAACTGATGAAAAACCCATTCAACATCAGATTTTATTTTAATAAACTCAAAAGCGCTGGGAAGCATTGTTTTATGACAGTATGAACAACTACGTCGAATGATTGTGGGAATACCTAATGCATGGAATCTTTCGCATAACGCATAATGATCATAACCTTCTGGCATCGGACGCATTCCTTCTTTATGACATTCACATCTATTACTACGATCAAAAATTTTCAATAATTCTTTTGTAAATTTATCGATAATAGTATTGAGATCTATACGTGCAATATAAACATTTTCCTCATCATTATCCGTTTGTATAAAAATTTCAATTGGAGGCGTTTTGTGTTGTATATTCTCATACAATATATGAAGCGTTCGTTCTCCCGATGGAATATCCGGATGTATGATAATTGCCGGTATTTTATATGGATTATCCTTATTTTCATTATCTGCCGTTTGTAGAATTTCGACTAGGTCAGAATTGTCAACTTCAAAATCATCCATTTTTATAATTCAATACTTCCGAAGATATGGTTATGAAAGAGTTGGTCTACCCATCGAAGAAGATTAATTAATCTTCCATATTTATCATTCTTTCTTAGTTTCGCATGTATAGGAATACGATTATACCTATAATAACCAGTAAAAAGAATATCAACAAAAGCCAAATCCACCAGCGACCAAAAGTAGCAGGTTCAGGCTGTGGAATTACTGGTCTGACGACCGGAGGACGGACAGGCATCTGAATCTGGTTTGATTGCTGATTTATAGCAAGCTGATTTGTACTTTGCATGTTTGTATAGGCTGGTTGGTTGTTCGCCGAATTATAAAATGTTGCATTTGTACATTGAGCGGACATTAAAATTTTCTGTTTCATTTCATGTGATAGTATCGGAAAGTTGGGATCAACATAAACTTTACAGTTTCCGTTTCCCTGGCTTAAAATCTTTGATTGTGGATTTCCCGCCATATCTTGAGTCCAGAGAATAACCGTTTCATTACATTTATCAGCGCCGATTGAATCGGCACATCCAGCTGTACATGATGGTTCCAATCCCGCGTAGCTGCTAGATGACTGGAAACAACCACATAGGTATGAACCGACGGTTCCCGGGGTACTTTCCACTTTTTGACAATTTGACTTAAGATAACTTTCTATAGATTTCTTTTCCTTTGAATGAGCTGTTAAATACATAAATTTAAATCTCTCAATATATCCCGAATACGGATCATCTAGAACTAAAGCGTTTGGATTTTTTCGCAAGGTATCGATAAGGTAAATCGCTTCCGAATATTCTCGAGAATAATCGCCATCAGAAGAGCCTTGTGATGAAAGACTAACTCTTGAGGATGTACTCGATTCACTGTAACTAACAGGTTTAAATTTCCCCATTTTGAGATTTTAAAAAATCAACCAATGATTTAAAAAATCCAATCTCTGTCGGTAAATTTCAATCGCGTTCTCTAAATTTTTTTCGAGAACTACACTTTCGGATAGGCGAATAATTGCTTCCAAATCATCAAGTAATTTATTCTGACCTGTTTCCGGATGATCGTTAGGATTGATCAAACGAAGAGTGTTCGGTAGATGAATTTTCTTCTTTAGTAGACTCCGTAAAGATATTAATCGAGCGATTCTTTTTTCCTCTATAAATATCTGGTTTCTCACCATCTGTGTATCCCTACGATCTTTAATTTCTAAATATTTTTTAAGAATATCAAATGTATAGTCGGGTGGAAGAATAGCTTTTGGTATCGGTAAATATTTTTGATCATCGGTAACATCTTCAACTGTTGCCGATTTTCTTTTCAATAATTTTTTACCAGATGGACAATTAAAAATTAAATCGATCCATTTACTCATACTATACGTATTATTACCCACTATTTTCATATCATCGTAAAGTTTTCCTGTCGGTTTAATTCGAAAAAACTTCATAAACATGTCGACTTCCGGGTCGTCTAGCTGATCCGAACAAGATCTCTGAAGTATGAAATAAGCATCATAAAAGTAATTCGGCTTGAGACGAATCGTTTGCCCGGGAATTGATCGACCAATGATTCTTCTTTCTTTATCAGCGGAATAGGTAAAACTTCTACCAAAATCTATTATTTTAATCAATTTATCAGTTTTAATATCTACCTCGGGATACTCAATAGTTATCGGTTTATCGAGACTGACAACTAAAGCATTCCCCATATGAAGATCGTTATGGGTAAATCCGGTTTTTTTGTTTGCATAGAGTAACGCAAACCAAATTTGACTATACATTAAAAATCTATCAAAAAATGTAGTATTTTTTCCATAAGTTGAAAATGAAACACCGTTTACTCTCTCGGTAACGCAGCAACTATAGCGTTTTTCCACTGAATAATCTTTCATTCCTGGCATAGGAGGTACTTTAATAATTCCATATGTCCAAACAAAATTTGGTATATCTTTCCGAATAGTATTTACCTGAAGACCAACTGCTATTTCATTGTAATTTTCATCTCTTTTATCTTCCTGATCGGGATATTTTAAAGCAAATAAATTTTCAACTAAAACAACTCTTCCTCGTTTCAATATCGAAGTTTTCATTAACTCAATGAGATCCTTATTTGCTCGAACTGAATCATCTTTTTTATCAACGAGGTTATGTGCAATATAAGATCCAATTTGATCTAGAATTTTTAATCCTACTTGATCATTTTTATGAGCTTTTTGAAGATTTTTAAGTGATTCTGTACATTCTTTGCTTTTCTGTCTATCAAATTCATTAAGAATTAGTTTCTTTTTATAATCCATCTTTCACCATATCTCTAACGAATGCGTTTACATCATACACAAAAATATCATTTAGTATCGATTTATCCTACGATCAATATATATTAGAATACTACAGAAATTTAAATTCGAAAATTTTCGAATTTATTATTCCTTATTCGCTGCTATTTTTGTACCTGGAATTGTTTTACTCCAAAATTCTTCCTCAAATTCCTTAGCTATATCGACCCATTTTTTTCCATTTTTTTCAACTAATTTTTTGGTCATCATTCTTACTATCTCGTTCGCCATGTCATCAGACCATACGTTTATATATTCATAGATAGTTTTTCTATATGGTCTTAATTCCGCAACCTCAACCAAAATTAACATTTCAAGTTCTTCGATAGTTTTAACTTTATATTTAAATTCTTTATTATCTTCCTTGACGATAATATCGTGAAAAGAATAACTACATTTGCTTGATATTGTCTTTACAATTAGATATACACAGACGAAATAAGCATTTCTTACCTCTTCATCGCTTGGAGGCTCATCGTTTTGTTTCAATCTCCAAACTAACCACCTGTCGCACAACGAAAGCGAAGAGCACCAAACTTGTAAAGTATAAAATGGATATAATTTAGAACTTATTATCTGCTTTCCAGTTTTTGTATTAATATAATGCATTTTATCACGATCATTATAAAAATCAATAGCTAGATTGATAATTACTTTTCTTTTTCGATCATTAGATACGACAATTATTGCTTTTTCATCTATATATTTTCCATTAGAAATTTTAAAGATTTTTCTCAAATTTGATGTATGTTCCTTGAATTTTGAAAAAATTGGTAAATCGATTGCTTGGCCAGCTGTTAATCGTTTGTCCATATCGGGATTAAATAAATCTGTTATAAAACTATAAATACTATCCTTTTGATCATCTTCCGAAGTTGTGGTAAAATGTTCAATAACAGATGAATCGATCGATTTTTTCAAAGTTTTTAGAAGAGAACCGGTTCTTGCAACTTTGGTAATATGGTCTAAACAATCTATAGGTAAACCTCGATATTTAACACCTTTTAATGAAATAAGTTGATGAATTTTAGCCAACACTTGATCATCGTTATCCTTTAATGGCATAAATGGATATTCTTCTTTATTTTTGTTAAATAATTTAAAACATAAAACGCCGAATGACCACATATCAACAGATGTAGAATAATATGGACATGAAAGAGCTATTTCTGGTGAACGATAATAATGATGTAAAATAGTTGTCGTGTTTCCGGAATGTGGATCTAGTGATTTTCCAAGACCATAATCCCCAATTTTAATTTCAAGTTTCCCAGTATTTAAATTTTTATTGCAAAGAATATTATCCGGCTTAATATCTCTATGTGCAATATTCATAGAATGTAAATATTCAAGTCCGTGAAGAATTTGAATCAAAATAGTATCCATAATAGGGACCATATTAGAAAATTCAACCGTTTTCATCATCTGATGAAGACTACAATCGACTTTTTGCATTACAAAATATAATTTATCAACTTTTAACTTTTTACTTCTACTTTTCTTTTCTGAAGGTGGGTTAATATCCTTATCCGTCGGATTATCGAAACAAATTTCATCATATTCCATATGATTTGGATGTCCATGAAGATCTGCCATAATCTGCAATTCTGCAATTCGGCCACATCCTAAAATATGCAAATCGACAAAATTTGTTTTAACCGCCCAATCTTTTTCCTCAACATCCCCGTTTTTATGGGCGAGAAAGACGCGACCGAAAGATCCTTCTCCTAAAACTGAAACATACTTATAAGGATCGATTGGAACCTTAATTTCTTCAACAGGTGTTTTCGAGGCACCGATAGGTGTTTTCGAGGCACCGATAGGTGTTTTCGAGGCACCGATAGGTGTTTTCGAGGCACCGATAGGTGTTTTCGAGGCTAAAGGTCTTCTTTTTGACATCCTCTGATCGATCTGAGATGGCATTGATTGGTCTTGGCGCTGGCGTTTTGGGTGCTGCGGGATTTTTCGGTCTGTCTTCCCTGACCGCTATTGACAATGTTAAAACTGAAATTGCCGTTTTTAAACCTTTAGATGTTGATTTTTGCAAAAGGGTTCTTAAGAATTGTTTCTATCAAAATTATATTTCTCCTTATTCTCGGAGTGTCGTTTTTGATTCAAGGACTCTTTTAGCAAAACCTGATAATGGCCTGGGGCGATTAGATCAATATTTCGGAGCTTTTTTTCTATCTCCTTACCAGGCTTTGGTTGTTATCGGTGATGTTCCTCCCTGTCGTTACTGGAGTTTCATTCCTTATCTTTGGCGAAAAGGAATACCTGTTGTTAAGGATGGTGAAGAATTACCCCTCGGAGATATTTCTTTTAGCTCATTAAATGATGGTTTTAGCAATTTTACATATCCGGGAGTTACCAAGATAGCGGTTGTGATGACTAGAAATCAACAAGTTTTCGCTGCCGAACAACGCCGAATTAACTCAGTTAACTCCGAAATAACGGTTATTCCGCTATGGGTAACTGAAGAAGCGTTAATAGAAGCTCCTTTAACGTATTTGTTTCGAACAGCTTTTTTCATTGGGGATACTCTTGAATCTTTTTTGGCCAATCCAGGCTTCCTATCATATAGGTCCACTTATGGGGTAATAGGTTATTCCGGTGTTAGAGCTGTCTATCCAGACAGTCTAGACCAAAAAGTTCCTTTAGGTACATTAGCCTTGTTTCAAACACCTCATCCACTTGAACCATCCGAATTACCGTTAGAATTCCAATTTAAAAAATATATTACTGAAATTTTAGCGAAATATAAGGTGGTTCGGCATATTCCAACTTACCCATTTCTGGAAAAGGAGCTTGGATTTCCTTATGAGAACGGTCAACAGTGTAGAGATGCCGATATTAACTGCTTGGGAGATAACGTAGGTACAATATATATAAATAGTGACCCTTTTGAACTAAATGCTAACGAAAGAACACTAATGATAGCAGTTAATCATAGTACAACAGGTCGAGCATTCTATTCTTCGATTAATTTATATGACGATGTGGTAAAAACAGGTATCGACGGTGCATTGCCAGACCCGGGAACATTATTCTATGACCACGTATTTCAAGATTTTGCATCCGGAACATACCGTACAATCGAAAGATCGTATATTCAGTTGCCCCAGAATACAGCGCCAAATGTTAAGACTATCTTATTAGGTCAAACGTACATTATTAGAGTATAAAAATGTTTATCTACCCGAATAATTTTACTATAAAAAGAACTTAAATTTAAGTTCTTTTGAGTGCTAGCAGTGGGATTCGAACCCACGAAGGACAAGCCACTAGATTGTCTGATCTAACTTGAGTCTAGCTCCGTTAGCCGCTTGGATATACTAGCACAATTCCGTTGTGACGTTTAATATTTCCGATTTTAAGACAGTCTATCTAAACCGACTCGAAGTATTTATCGTATATCTGTTTTGCGGTCATCCCCTCTCTGAACAGATCATCGATAACAGCTATTTGAAAATCTGTCGCGTTTTTATATTCGGTAACCTGCTCGTAGTCATAAACATCATAATCGCCATTCTTATAGAAAGCGAATGGGAATTGATGTTCAATCATTAAAAAAACGGTAACCGCTAAAGCAAAAATATCATTTTTGACCAAGGCATTAAGCGGGGTTTTTTGTCTTCGATCACAATATTCTTCATAATAAGGAGAAATAAATAGAGGAGTTCCCATACAATTCGTTGTTGCCATTTTAGCGTTTGTGGATGAAATGCCAAAATCAATTAGATAAAAATTATTTGTCGACTCTTCATATATAATATTTCCAGGCTTAATATCATTATGTGTTATCTGTTTACTATGAATTGTTATAAGAGCCTGTAACATTTGGCCAATCATATCATTGTAAAAAAGTTCGGGCATTGTTCGATTTTCATACTTTGTTAGATCTTTTCCATTGATATATTCTGTGATAAGATACGAAGTTTCACCATCACGATATAAATCGATAGGACAGTTTAGATGATTGACACAATCAGATCCAAGATCGTTAAGTTCGTTAAATTCCCAAATAGCATCTTCCGTTGCCATCTTCTTAACAACATATTTTACCCCATTTTTTGAAGCGATGAATGTTTTACCATATCCACCTTGACCGAGACTTTTTTCTATGATATACCCATCGATACTTTTTACCTCATTGTTCTGATAATCGATGTTATATCTCAGACGATTCTCTCGCCGAGAGCCCGGAAACGTAGCCATCCTGCAAAGCTTTATGAATAGGTGAAAATTCTATCAAAGATTTTTGATAGATATTAAGCGAGAAAATCTCTTTATACTATTTTCAGATAATATTCATCTTTTTTATATGTTAATTTTCCACTTTGTTTTTTATTGACACAGACGGTTTTGAAAGATGATACTTGTTCTGAAAATGGGGATGTAAAAACCCACCTATTATTCTTATCTTGTTTGTTTAACCTCCCATTTTTCAATTCGAAGCATTTCCTATATGTGCTTTTCATGTTTTCGGACTCGGATTTATAAAAAATCTCAACTCCTTCTTCGAGATAAAATTGAAACATAGTAACATTTTCTCTTTCTTGAAGTTTTCTTAACTGATCGTCTGTAATTTTTACTATTTCTTCATACATTTCAAATAATTTGTTTTGAGAATGATTTTTAGACGATATGATTTGTAACAGTCTGTCTTAAAAATGAAAATACCTTCAAACCCAATTATTACATTGATATTCGTCGAAGATGCTGTTGCAAGGCACAGTCACTTCCCGGCTTTTCAAGGAAAATACCTTCGGCAAAAGAAGTTATTGGCTTCTTCTCGATGTGAAAACTAAAAATAAAATCGACAAAGTTTCAACAACATCTGATATAATTCCGACTGTTGGAGATTATATTCTTTGTCATGGATCTTATATTAATACAAAGTATGGAAGTCAATTTAAATCCCCAAAATGTACATTTATGGATCCCGTTGATCCCCTGTATATTTTAGAACGATTTGAAGATTTTTCGCTATCACCAGAAGGCCGAAAATTTATCTCTGGTTCGAAGATTCGAAAACTTGTCAAATCCAGATCGAAGGATATTTGGCTCATGATCGAAAATCAAAAATTCGAATTTCCAAAGAAAACCGAAACAGACCCCGATGAAATTGTCCCACAGACAATTCTCGATGAGTTGAAAGTTGAATATCTCGCTTTTAAAAAACCTACAGTTGCTGGAATTCTCGACATTACACAAATTATTAATTACTTTGAACAATACGAATTAGTTATTAATGAAAAATGTGCTAAAACAATCTTTATCGGTCTTGGAACTAATGCCATTCAACATATTAAAAATGATATAGTCAATCTTTGTGGCCTTTTGGATCTTGAGCTAATTTTAGAATTATGCAAAGCTCGGAAGATTGAAAAAGATATTAAAAATGAGGTAAAATATCTCGCAAATATGTTTGAGACATGTAGAGACAATCGATATTTATGTTTACCAAAAGAAAGTCCTGAAGATGATGAAGATGATTCGGATAAAGAAATAATTGATAAACTTGTCGAAAAGAAAAGGATTATCTTTTACAACAATTACATGTATCCGGTACCATCCGAATACGGTCATATGCAGGTTGACGATGACGAAGATGATGATGAACAAGATGCAGTGTCATTTTCATTTTTGCCGAAACGTGGTTATATCGATCTTGATTACAACGCGGCTAAATGTGTTTCTGAAATGATTATTCAACAAGAAGAAACTCCATTAAAACCGCCGAAAAAAAGTGTAATAGCTAGAATTGTTGAAGAAGAAAACTTGTGTAAGGAACAAGAAGAAGCTCTGACGATTTTTTCACAGACTTTAATATCAGTTGTAACCGGTCAGCCAGGAACAGGCAAGACGAAGGTTATCAGATCTTTTATTAAACTATGTAAGGTGTTATCATGGAGTTTTCACATTATGAGTCCTACAGGTTGTGCAACTAGACGTATTCGAGTTACTATTAAAGATATTACAAACGATGAAGCAAGCACTGTTCATTCTTTTCTTTACGGAAAAGAGAATATTCCATATCAAGTATTGATTATTGATGAAGCTTCCATGATGGATGCGTTACTTCTTCACGATCTGTTAATGTCAAAATTATATCAACAAATTGTTTTTATAGGAGATTGTGATCAACTTTGCCCGCCAGGTATTGGATATCCATTTAAGGAATTATTAGTCGCGGATCGGTTACCGGTCACGAAACTTACTCAAAATTTCCGTTTTGGGGAGGAAACGGAAGGGATGCAGAAGGCTTTAAAGATGATTTTGAAAGGAAATGACAAAATTTATGATTGTGGAAATGGTCTCGAGATTGCAAAAGATAAGAAAAAGATTATTTCATTTTGCAAAAAACTAGAAAAATATGACCCGGATATTGTGAGAATTTTAACCCCAACAAATAAAGAAGTAAATGATATGAATTTAATATTGAGAAGCATCTTTAATCCCGATGCGGGCGAAGAAAAAATAATTGATATCGGAGATAGTGTAATTCAAATGAAGAATACAATGATTGACAATATTCAAATGAAGAATACAATGATTGACAATATTCAAATGAAGAATACAATGATTGACAATATTCAAATGAAGAATACAATGATTGACGATATTCAACTCTATAATGGAGATATCATGACAATTACAGATATCAAAACCGTTAATGAAAAGAAAAGTGTTAAAATAGATGGTAAAATGTCAAATAGTAGTTTCAAAGGAAAAGTTTACGTCGCTGATTTATATGGACAAGAAGTAAGATTGAAGAAAGTAAAGAATCTTAAACTAGCTTATGTGTCAACGACACATAAGGCACAGGGCAGCGAATGTAAAACAAGTATTATTTATTTGCCGTATGATACCAGGATCAATACGAGAAATTTATTGTACACAGCTGTGAGTCGCGCAAAAACTAAATGTATCATCGTTGCAGATCCGGAAGTATTAAGTAAATGCATAAAACGAAAGGATCCGATAAGATATAGTAATCTCTGTGAAATGATTAATGAAAAAGTAGCGGTTTTGGATGAAGAAGAGAGTTCGATAGATTCGGATAGCGTTGACGAAGAAATGGCTGAAGAGAAAGATGGACAAAGTATGGAAAAAGATGAGACAAATACCCGAGCAGATGGATCTCTTGAAATACGATTAATAACCGAGTAAGGATTGAAATTTCAATCCTTTTTAAACGTACTTATGAAATTGTGAAACTCCATTTTTAATTAATTGTCTAATATTTTCAGCCAACAAATCTTTATCAGAGAGTTGATAGATAATCTTATTGCGAAAAACACCAACTTCGTCAAGATCTAAATATCTCAATGTACAAAAATGATGTCTACCAGAATTTATCTTCGGTCTAAATCATAAAAATGTCGATACCAATTCTCCCCTTCAAACTCAGATGTGAAGTTTTAGCCAACGAATACTATAGAAAAGTATTTTATACCGATGATAGCTTACAGATTGTTTTAATGTGTCTGCAAGCCGGCGAATATATCGAGTCGGAAATTCATGAAGAGACAACTCAACTCTTCAGAGTAGAATGTGGACATTTACTAGCTATTGTTAATGGGGTAGAAATAGATCTTGAGCAAAATGACCTTCTCATTATTCCAAAAGGTACGGAACATGAAATAATTAACAATTCGCAAAATAAGGTTAAAATGTATACAGTTTATTCTGGAGTAATTTTACATCCATCTAATTATGAAGAATGGGGGCAACCAGAAAAGGAAGATTAGGTGGGTAGACTATCTATCAAATTATCGATAGGGTATAAGATATCGTTCAATTTCAGATTTAATCCGTCTGGGAGGTTGATGAAAATATTAAGTGCCAACAAAGAAATAAACTTTTTTATCAATGTGATTGGTGTTGGTTATAAATTTGAGTAAAAGTAGCTTAATTAAGCTACTTTGTGATGAAATTACCTATTTAAAACGTCTCCATACCAATCTTGCATTTCTGGAAGAGAGCGTTTATACATTTGAAAAGTATCTGAAAATTGAATAGTTTCGCTTATATCAACAGAATTGACAATATCTATTGCTGATTGCAAATTCCAAACCCTTCTAGCTGTCAACTCATTAATCATCATTTCTTTCGCATCGACAGTTGAAAAAATAGCGTACCGATCCTGAATTATTTGATCTGCTAATAATAAAATATAAACTAAATTTTTTGTCATGTCGGCCGCATAGAGAAGTTTGTCAAGGGGGTTCAAACTTCCGCCCCCTCCACCTCCATAAGTCAGAATACTCGTCGCGAGAGTGTAACCTTCTTCCTCGTTTTGTTCTTCGTCTTTTTTGTTTATCTTTGCTCCCATGGCCGCCGAGTATAATCTTTTAATTAGAACTCCTAATCCAGATGTCGCCTTTTCGGAGAAAAATGTAGATTTTAATTTGTTAAAAGAATATCCTGGAACGCGTACATTAAAACCCCTTTCAAAATATTTTTGGAGGCGTTTTTCATACGTCCCCGTCCTGAAAATTTGACGATTTCCATCAGCGAGATTGTAACCATAAATTAATGAAAGAGCTGCCTGATCTGTTATTAGTACCTTATTCCCATCATATAATACCTTAACACAATCAATATCAAAACCGAGAATAACCTCTTCCGGACATGATGATAAACGGAAGACAACTTGCAAAGGGACATAAACTTTATTAAACCATAGAGTTAATGTATATTTTGTTCTCATTTCTATAAACGGGCGTTTTTTAAGTCCGGCATTTTCCCATTGTCCAAGATCGAATGTGGCAAATTTTACGACGTAATTATCAGTTACAGTTGTTACTATTTCTTCTATTTTGGTTCTTGCTTGATCTTCATCTAAACCATAAATGAAAAAATCAAGATCTCCGCTATATCCCCTTTCTCCTCTCAGAGCTGCGAGAACAGAACCCCCCGCGACAACTAAATTATTCCAATTTAAGTTATTTAATAAACCACCTTCAATTGCTTTAAAATTGCTTTGAAACTGTTGAAATGATTTACATTGTAATCCGACGAATACATCTGAATTTTTGACAATAATTCCTTGAATCGTTTCATCTAAAGGATAAAAATCATAATGGTTTTGACCAAATATATCAAATGCGTAATCTAATCGGTCTACTTCCGTTAGTTGTTCCCCATTCATCAATTTTTGACGGAGGCGATTTTCAATACCCCGATTATGCCTCTCGAGAAGAATTATATTACCACCAGATAATTCTTCAATTTCAAAGTTTGAAATGACAGGAGTAACTTTTTTCAATTCTTCATCGGATAGATCGTCAAGACATTTCCCATATATCAATAGATTTATCAATATATGAAAAATTTCTTTGGTAACACCTTGAAGTCTGTAATGGCCAGAAATGATTGAATGTTCTAATGAATCTTTTAATGTAGGTGATACTTTTAATAGAAGTTTAATATCACATGTAACCTCGCCATCGTCGAGTTTACAAATATCCTGCCCAAAAGAGTTACTCTTTAACGAAAGTCGTTGCATTTTTTAAAAAATTTTGTAAAACATGTAAAACATGTAAAACATGTAACTTTAGGTATTGTAAAAATGAGCAATTCGTTTTTTAAACAATCTACCCTTAAAGCCAAATATATTAACATTTACTAAAGTGTCTTCAAAGATGGATGAACATTTTTGGGTTACGGATGAGGTAATCAGTGATGATGAACACGATTATCTTGAAATTATTTTACAACCTCCAGATATTCCAGAGGATGAAAAATTATCTCTTGAAGAATTAAAAGAATATGCAAAAAATGGTGAATTATTTACTTCGCGAGTTGATCAAATTCGAGAAAATTCATTAGATTATTTAAGAACAATTGATATCTTTATGTCAACTTTGGCAAGTCTTCTTCAGACGTTTGACACAGAGGCTGTAATAGTTCTACTTGACGAAAATTCTAAATTGGAACAGGTTGATTATGCACCATTTTATATTCATATGTTACTAAATTATAAACAATTCACAACAAGTGATTTTTTATTTCTCTTTTCAATTATTCGGGGTAAATATGCCGAAACACAAAATGGTGAAAGAATTGATATACCAGTTGATTTAAGAACTACTAAACAGGAAATTTTTCTTGAGTTGCTCGGTTTAGATAGTATTTATATTCGAAATATGTTTATAATAGTGGATCAGATTTATCAAATGTTAGAAGGTTCCGCGGACATAACGATGTATCAAAGATTGAGAGAAATTCAATTTGAATATCCTTCGAAAACTTATCCTTTGGATGATTTATTAGTTGAAAGAATAGTAAAAAGAAGTCCATTTATTGTAAAACCTTCTTATCTTATAGAATCCCCAAAGTCAAATCTGGAATTTGCCATGAAAGCAGAAATTGAAATTTCTGATATATATTCTCTTGGACTTGACCAAATGCCAAAAAGACTTCGCGAATATTTGGTTCTACATCCACAGGAAATGCAAGATTTTCGAGAGAAATATGCTAAAACAAAAACCCGTTTAAATCTTGCAGAATCTCCTTTACTTTCCCAAATTCTAGGACCAGCAAATAGAATGGCGCGAGATGATTTGACAGGAGATGATATATGTTCTATTTTTGGAGGTTGTCGAATGCTAATTTGTCCATGTCTAGTGGCCGAAAATGAAAAATGGTTCAATGGATATTGTGAAAATTGTTTGAAAAAAATTCCATATGAACATTGGGCGGTCCGTCAGCCAAGAATTCAAGGATGTTGGAGTGGTTGCTATTGCTCTTTTGATTGTACCCGTGAATTTATTGAAGATAATGCTTTATTTCAAGATCTTCCACCGGTAGAAGATACTTATACAGACGATGAGATAGAAGAATTAAAAGAAATGTCAAAAGTATTACCATTATATTCTCTTTCAGAGATTGAAAAGAAAATAATGGAATGGGGAATATTTGATAGGGAAGAGATTATCTAGAGTTGAAAGGCAATAATAAGATTTCAATTGAAATCTTTTAAATATTTCATTTTCCTAATATCTCTTGTTATCTCTCCAAAATTTACTTAAAACATCCAAATCACTTTCAGAATTTGGAGTTTCCAGAATCATTGGTATGTTGTTATACATCGATGTTTCTAAAAGTGTTAGCAAACCAATTCTTTTTTCCTCTTCCTTCCAGATATACCCCTGAAACAAATCTTCATGTCGATCGACCCGAGTCTTAAAGGCGACTTTTGAATCGTTGAGATGAAAAAGTCGAAGGCGATAAGGCATTACCTTTTCAATTTCTTCGATGAAGTCTGCTACCTCGTCCTCAGTCGACCATTCACAAATTCCAGCCCCGAAACTATGTTGCGTATCAATACATAGTTTTATCTTTCTTGGTAATGTTTCGAATAATTCCTGCAATTCCTCGATATTTCGTCCCAATTCCGCCCCCTGGCCAGCTGCATTTTCCGCAAAAACAGTTACACCCTTTGGGATGTTCAAAGATAAAATTTGTTCTACGACTCTTTCCAAATTTGCACCCGGTCCCCTTCCTACGTGAAAAACACAGCCGATATCAACATTTGGCATCATTTCTACTAGCTGTGAACATCTTGTTAGAGTCGATTGTAAAATTCTTCTAGCTCTATTGTTATCACTTGCCATATTCACAAGATGAGATGCGTGAAAAATCATTGTTTTCGGCTGATAGGTTGGTAAATCATTTACTTCGATCTTTGGAATTTTAAAATCGCTACATCCCCCTAAAGTACTCTGAACTACATTTAAACCCGGATATCTGAACGTTTCTTTCAGAGAATTTCTCCAACCCACGGTAGAACCCCAGAGTTCTCTTTCATTTTTGTCCATAATGGAGCCAAATCATGAGAAATTGTCCGAGGATGAGAAGATAGAAATCAAAGGTCTTTTTGAGAAACTTTGTCTTGCCTACCCGGATGAAAAAAATACAGCAACCGAAAAGTATTTGTTAAAAAATATCAAATCTTTCTATCAAGATGGTAATCTGTCGGAGTTAAAAGAGATTGAAAAGATCACTAAATTTGAAGACAGCCTGCCCAAAGATGTCACAAAGGATTCTAGAGAACCCGCAAAGGATTCTAGAGAACCCGCAAAGGATGTCGCCGAAGTCGAATTAAGTAAACTCATCGAAATAGCCGGAAAAGTCACCGATGCAAGTAAATTAAAACCAAAAGATCCTATTGTGAAAGGAATTCGATTTTTTAGAATCGTATTCAGCGAAAAAGGCATTGCCGAGTTTTCAAAGCAGTTGAGCTCAATTCGAACAGATCTAACTCTAGTATGGGACCTTCAAACACCTTTTGAAGATGTTTTGAAGAGTAATAACTTCCACTTGGTTTGGGAAAAAGATTCGAAAAGTCATTTTGATATTTCCAAAATTTATGAACTGTCGCTTTCAGTCGCTGAAAAAACAACAGTTGTAAAAGATAAAAAAGAATATCCTGAGCTTTTTATCCTTCATTTTGCAAAAATTATGAATTTCATCACTTCGGATGAACGCCTTCAGAGAGTTATCAATACACTTGAGAAAAAATTGAAGGTAAACGAAGTTGAAGAATCCGGTTCTTCGGCTGATTTTTCCCAACTTGGTAACTTTATGAATCCGGCTATGTTAAATAATCTTCCTCCACAGTTCCGCGGAATGGCAAAAAGTCTCATGAATAACAAAGATGCCATTATGAAACTCGGTTCTAAATTTACGACACCTCAGATGATGTCGAAGATAAGCAGTGGTGATTTTAAGGGTGTGGCTAAATCAATTACACAGGATCAGGACCTTCGAAAGGAAATGGCAAATTTAGGCCCGATGATCAATCCTTATCTTAAGCAAGGTGCCAGTATGTTCAGAAAGAATGGAGTTGAGCTCCCCGACGAGGCAAAGGCAGAAAATGAAGACATTACGATTGAGACTATGATGGACAAATTGAATGAAAAACTTAATGACGTAACAGATGAGCAAATTCCGAATGATCTTAATCAATTAATGGGAATGTTGAAAGATGGAATGGGCGAAGCCGGTCCTGCCCCCAAAGCCGAACAGGAAAGCGGCCCTGCTCCAAAGATGTTACCAAAAGGCGGTGTAGGCTCGGAGTTTGATGTTGACAACGACCCTGTTGATGATATATAATTATTTCGAAATAATTATCGCAAAATAATTAAACCTAAAACAAAAAACTTATTATAAAAAAGTTTAAAAATGGAGTTCGAAATTATCTGTCGGAACAATAATGAGAAAACTAAATTTCGAGCAGCTTTTGATTTTAACAAACCGTCAGAAATACCGGATGGATGTAAAGTTAAAATTTCAGCAAAAACTTTAAAAGAAATTCTCGATTTATCATATAAAGAGATGGTAGAGTGGTTAGAAATTTTAAACAATCCCCCATTAAATTTTAAACATTTTTGGTTTTTTTGTCAACGATTCGGGGGAAACAATCACGAACACGGAGATATTGAAAGTTACGATAAAGCACGCTTAATTTTAAATAAATTAATTGAAAAAGAATATAAAATGGCTGAAATTCCTCAATTAGTTTATGCATCACATGATCCTAAGAAAATTGTTTTAATTGAAGATGCTCTGATAAAACTAGAATGCCCAATTTTCCGAGTTCCCAAAGTTGAAGGTAAGAAAAAGGCATTAAAACCATTTATCGATCAGTGGAATAAATGGCTAGATGAGCGCCGAGATCCAGAAAAGGTCGTGTTAGATCAATCTTGGGGCGATTTGCAACCGGCGGATGATTAAGTTTGGGAAGGTTGTCTCAGTTTAGAAAAAAGAGTGATAAAAAATGCCGATTGGCACATGTTGTGAGAGAAAAAGAGTTTGTTATGTTTCGAAATGGTCCGCCGGATGTCAATTGACATCCGGACCTATGGTGTAGCGGTTCTGCACATCATTCTTATAAAGTGAAGGTATGGGGTCAGCACCCGTTAGGTCTATTCAAAATTAAACAAATTTGTTTAATTTCAGTTTTCTAGATGTTAGACTTCTATCGGTTTGATTCCAAAAAGAAGATATAGTCTTATAATTTATGGGCAGACCCACCATTCAGGTATTTATTTCACAAAAAATTCCTTATGCCAACTCCCTCAACCCAAGATGGCAGATTTTACAGTTATTGGTTTAATCTGTTATGATATTCCTGAGAAGAATACCTATGAATGTACTCTTGAAAGTATCGAAAGTCTTAAACCCTATGTAGACAAAATAATCGTAATGGTTTATTCAATTTATCCGGGTTTTGATACAACAGATTTTAATTCAACAACCAATTCTATTGACCTGATCATTCTAGATGAATATATGAACAAATATGAAAGTATTCAAATGTTTCTTAAAAAATACCCATCAAAGGCAAATGATCGTCTTTTACTTCTTGATCCCCCAGACTTTATGATCGATTCTCCAATTTACACCGAGAATAACTCACCCGGTTTTCAAAAACTATATCAATGGGAAGAATATGAGAAAGAGATATATGGTTATAGCGGGAGCATTTGTAAGATTTCAGATCTGAGATTATTTTTTCTGATTAACAAGGATCTTATGGCTGATAAACAATTCGAAAAATCTTTGGTCAAATATCTTACAAACGATTCAAACGCCAAAGATACAAAAGCAACTGTCAGAACGGACCAGTTTACACCAAACAATTTTAGAGCGATCGTCAAAAGATCAAAAGATGTTCAGACAAGATTTGATGAATTTCTCAAAACAATGAAAGAACTTGAATTGGATATTAAAAAGACGATAGATGAAATTAGACGAAAATGATAACCGGCAGCCGCGGTAGCTTTAAAGGTCAATAAAAGAAGATTAATTAATCTTCTTTATTCTATTTCAATTATTCAACGTAAAAAACTCGGCATCGGAAGCCTGAAAGTTGTTCCATGGCCCTTTTAAAGATATCTGTCTTAGAATGATTAGACATAATTGGTAAACTGCGTTGAATACACGGGAATAATTCAATCATTCGCTTTTTACCGGACGTCTTCTTCAGCACATCGTATAGATTAGAAGCATCATTATCAAGTTTCTTTAAATTTTCATATTTACCTCCACAAATTGCGGCTAGATATTGTCCCCGATCTTGAATGTATTTCGATCGACTCAAACTTGCAAAAAACCCCTGTCCGACATCAAGTGTGTTTCGTGCAATTGCCGGTTGTTCTAGTTCGATATCTTCAGACAAGACATATAAAACATCTGTAACTCGGTTTAATCCCATAATTGGGTTCAAAGGACTTGAAAAAGAACAACCTCCGTCTGTATAAAGATTGCCATCTATTTCAACCGGTGGAAAAACGATTGGAACAGCAGAGGTTGCTTTTAAAACTTTCCTTAGCATGCTACAATATTCATTTCCTCTCAAATCACCGAGAAAAGTAACATTACAATGTACTCCGAATATTTGAAGAGGTCCATATGCATCTTTTAATAACGAATTTCTATTAGTCGATGTCGAAAAAATTTCGGCTCGACCTTTGGTATAGTTTTGTACCAGGATCAAAATTTCATTTTTCTTTAATTTACTTTCATGTTCTGGTTTGGTGATATATGAAAAGATATATTCAAGCCCATCACCTAATTTGTAAAAAGAAGTTTGATAGAATGCTTCCATAAATCCCAATTGATGATGTTTAAAGGTATCAAAGGATGGAATTTTATACATCCATTCAGTAATCCGTTGAACATCCCAGTCAAAAATTGTCCCGATGCTCGCCACTATGGCGCCACCACTTGCACCGAGACATGTTTCCGGCTTATAACCCCTTGAGCCAAGCCAAAGAGTAATGCCTAACTGTTCAACTAGGCCATTTCCACTGACTGGAAGAACTAATATTTTTGGCATAACATCCGTTATTCTTGTATCTATCTGTGACACCTTTACACAAGGTTTACCTATCGGGTTACTACATCCATCTCCATTTGACATATTCTTCTTTACTCCTGTTAATTTCCTCGAGTTTTCCATTTTCGCATCTTTAGTAACTAAGACTCTGAGTAAATTTTAAAAAATATTTTGTAACATCACCCGTTAGAAAATTGTGGAATAATATTTTCTAAGACCTCAATGTTCAAAATCTAAAGGTAAATTCAACAGAATACGAAAGGAACAGAAAATCTTAATCAAAAGAAATGTCGAAAAAAACTGTCCGACAGGTCCCAATTCGTGATTGTGCAAATCTATCACTTGAAGATCAAGAGAGATATGGTTGTCCGGTCATTCGTGATAGGGCACCGGGTGTCTTTTCTTGGTTATCGCCTACTCCAACTAAAACTAAAAGAGTTACGAAAACAACAGTAGCTCTACCTGCTATTTCAGCATCTATTCCCGAAGGACATTTAACAATACCAAAAGAACCCAGATATACTCTTCGACGAACGGGTATTAGTCTTGATCTTGACGAAACTTTAGTATTTACATCTGACCCGGATAAAGGGTATCCACTACCCGAAAACGCCAGAAAAAGCCGCGATTATTATTCTTTTGATCTAGATGGTAGACTGGTCGAAGGAATTAAACGCCCTCGTTTAGACGAATTTATTAAAATAATTTTTCAAATAGCGTATCCGGTAGTTGTCTTCACGGCTGGACATGAACTTTACGCAGCCGAAATCTGTAAAATCATTTTTCCTTCCGAAAAACCAACAAAAGTATATTCATATTCTGATTGTCATGTTAACAGCGACTCGGGTAGATCTGGTAAATTGAAGAAACCGATTCGAAAAATGAATGTAGATTTCCCCGATTTAGCAATGAATACTAAATTTATAGTAGTAGATGACAGAAAATCTGTTTATTATGACGTTGATCATTCTTCAGTTTTTAAAATTCCCAAATGGGAAGGTAACGATCCGAAAGATAACCATTTAATGGGAGTGATAGATACTTTAAAAAGAATGCGAACGACCGGAACAGGTCTATATAATGAAAAAGATTATCGGGATGTTGTAAGTACTGATTTTTATGATTAAATTTCAAATTTAATTATTATAACGAAAACTCGTATAAATCCTTATAATCTTGAAAAACATAAAGAATTACTAATTAAAGAATTAAAAGAACGAGATTATTCAGATGATGTAATCAATGAATGGTTATCATATCTAGACGAATAAATAATTTAAAAGAGAATACTAATTAGTATTCTTAAGGGTAGATTGGATATGTATTAATTTGTCAAAGTATTCCTTAAGGGATTTAAAATCTTTAAGAGTTTTAAAAAGTAAAATTTATTTCCTAATAATTTTTCTATCCTATTTATCAAAGTTTTTAAATCCCATATTCATTGAAGGTTTCAAATATGATTCGAATCATGGATTTAATTAAAGAAGCTTTTGAAAATGATAGTAAAATATTATATTTAACTAATAATCAATTAACAGCAATTCCTCCTGAGATAGGACAATTGAATAATCTCAAAATATTATATTTAGATAATAATGATTTAACAGCAATTCCTCCTGAGATAGGACAATTGAATAATCTTGAAAAATTATATTTAGATAATAATCAATTAACAGCAATTCCTCCTGAGATAGGACAATTGAATAATCTTCAAATATTAGGATTAGATAATAATCAATTAACATCAATTCCTCCTGAAATAGGACAATTGAATAATCTTCAAATATTAGGATTAGATAATAATCAATTAAAAACAATTTCTCCTGAGATAGGACAATTGAATAATCTTGAAGAATTACATTTAAACGATAATAAATTAACATCAATTCCTGTTGAGATAGGACAGTTAAATAATCTCAAAATATTATATTTAGATAATAATGATTTAACAGCAATTCCTCCTGAGATAGGACAATTGAAAAGTCTTCAAGAATTACGTTTAGATAATAATCAATTAACAGCAATTCCTCCTGAAATAAGACAGTTAAATAATCTCAAAATATTATATTTAGATAATAATGATTTAACAGCAATTCCTCCTGAAATAGGACAATTGAATAATCTTAAAATATTACGTTTAAATAATAATCAATTAACAGCAATTCCTTCTGAGATAGAACAATTGAAAAGTCTTCAAGAATTATTTTTAATTAATAATCAATTAACAACAATTCCTCCTGAAATAGGACAGTTAAATAATCTTCAACAATTATAT
>Ga0105046_10002803_pt1 | contig 27530 bp, 22 predicted proteins | sample MAT03_FD_78385 | JGI IMG/M metagenome (GOLD analysis project Ga0105046, IMG submission 78385) | Freshwater microbial communities from Lake Fryxell liftoff mats and glacier meltwater in Antarctica - MAT-03 (megahit assembly) | ecosystem: Environmental > Aquatic > Freshwater > Ice > Liftoff... | reverse complement strand
GATCAGCAGCGTGCAGAAGTACTGGGGCTTCTTGTTGGAGACCTTGGAGCGGATCTGAGGAAAGCTCCCTTCAACCATTTCCGGGCGGAGCGGTTCCACAACCATTGCCCCTTTCATCCCTGCCGTAACTCGCTTGGCACTATGCTCTCGCGAAGAATGCGATCACCTTCGATGCATAACCACGGGTCATGCGTCCAATTCTACCACCACTACAGCTGAACCGTTGGATCGGAGCTTTCCGGAGCATTTTCCTCTGCGGCCTTCTGATCACCTTACCCGTCTTCACATTCGGCCAAGTGAGCACCGAGGCCATGACGCGCTGGGCCACCTACCTCGGCGGTGTTGGCGATGATGGAGTGCGCGCGATCGCGGTGGACGACTTCGGTCATGTTTATGTGGCCGGGCGCACCACGGGTGGGACCTTGCTCGGTAACGATACCACGGGCCAGAGCGGGCTTACGCACCAACCCACGTTCGGCGGTGGAAGTTCAGATGCCTTCCTCGCCAAGTTCGCACCGCAAGGCTCCATGCTGTGGTGTACGTACTTCGGTGGCGCTGGTGATGAGCAAGCCGTGCAAGTGGTACTCACGGAGATGAGCGGTGCTTACTTGGTCGGCCACACAACATCGGTGGATAGCATCGCTACGGATACTTTGGGCTTGCAGACCGTTCTTGGCGGAGGGCACGATCTGTTCATCGCACATTTCACGGAGTACGGGCTTTTGAACGGCGCCAGCTATTTCGGTGGGCCGGATGATGAATATGCTTCAGGTGCTGCGCTCGATGCGTTGGGCCGACTCTTGGTCTGCGGCCAGAGCAACGGCCCTTCAACGTTCGCAACCAGCACGCCGATCCAACCTTGGAACGCGGGCACCGACGGCCTGCTGGTCTGTTTCAACAGCAGCGACTCGCTCGTAAGCGGTACCTACTTCGGTGGTGAAGGTGACGACGACATAGTGCAGGTTGCTGGTGGTGATAGCACGGCATTCGTGGTCCTGGGCAACACCTCTGGATCAAGTGGCCTCGCCTCGTCGGATGCCCAATTCCCCGATCCGCTTGGCGGTGCCGATGCCTTCATCGTACGCATGGACACCAACCTCAATGTGATGCGAGCTTCCTACTTCGGTGGCGCAGCGAATGACCGGGGCTTCGGATTGACACTGACGCAAGATGCCGTGATCCTCGCTGGCGAGACCTACTCCGACTCGATCAGCACCGCCACCACGACCTATCAACCGATCCGTGCCGGAGATGCCGATGGGTTCATCGCGTTGCTCGACACCGATCTGGCACTCACCGCATTCACCTACTTCGGAGGATCGGCGTACGATGCGGTCACCGCCCTTCGCACCGACGCCTTCGGTCGCCTGTATGCCGTAGGAATTACCGCCTCGGACTCGGCGATCAGCGCTCTGGGGGATAGCCTGAACGGACCAACGGATGCGTTCGCGCTCCGCTTTGACTCGCTGCAAACCCTGACCTGGTCGCGCTACATCGGTGACCTGAACGAGGAAGAAGCACAGGCATTCGACCTGATCGGTAATACCTCGCTGATCGCTGGGGGCCGCACTTCATCACCTTCTGGCTTCAGCAGTGAAGGACATCAGATGGATCATGGCGGAGGAACTTGGGACGGGTACGCCGTGCGCATGGATCAGGAGACTTCCACCATCTGTGAGGGCATCTGTACCGGCACCTCAACGGGGTACGATGGTGGCGCATGCAACGGCGTCTCACAGCCGTTATCACAGTTCGACATTTGCCTCGGCGACAGTATCCAATTCATCGTCTTCGGCGGTGCTTTGGGTTCGGCTTCGGAATGGATGTGGTATGCCGATAACTGTGGCGAACCGGTGAGCTTCATCACCACCGGCGATACCATCACCCTCTACCCCACGGTGTCCTTCACCCTTAACGTACGCGCAGAAGGACCGAATGACGTGACCGGTTGCAAGAGCTTGCCGATCATCGTACACACGCTACCCGAGCCGGTGGTGAGCGTGACCGACACGGTTTGTGCAGGTGCGCTGATCACGGTGGAAGGCAGCGGCGCGGAAACCTTCACGTGGGCCGTTGGCGATACTGCGGTAACTGGATCCAGCGCACAGATCATGGCACCGCTGATCGGTGGGCTGTACGAAATGACCATCACAGCGACGAATGTTCCGGCTTGTTCGGTGATCATCACCGAGACGGTATTCATTCGCTCGCTACCCGATCCGACATGGATCGTTTCAAACGTCACGTGCTATGGCGCTGCGGATGGCGCTCTGGCGATGGACAGCGCGGACACAAGCGGGCCCAGTATCGTTTGGCAGCATGATGGATCGGACAACAATGCTCTGGCCCAATTACCGGAAGGCACCTATATCGCGGCCCTTCAAGATGCGTTCGGTTGTGAAGCGATGGACACGTTGGTCATTACAGCCCCACCAGCCTTGATCGATAGCGTGGTGACCGAGGATGCGCTCTGTGGTGATGCTTCAGGAACAGGATCCGTGTACACGACCAGCACTGCACCGGGGCTGATCTTCGAGTGGAGCGAAAGCACGGCTGTTGGACCGTCGATCGGTGGCCTGGTACCCGGCGAGTATGCGGTGAACGCGTCGGACAGTACGGGCTGCACGCAACTTGCAGTATTCACCATTGCGGCTGTCGGCTCCATACAGGTCGATATCATAGCAGATACCCTCTATACCGAGGATGGTGAGACCACGTTGCAATGCACTCTCGTTCCCTTTGACAGTACGGCCACGATCCAATGGACACCGGCTACCGGCCTCGATGATCCCAACGCACCGATCACCACGTGTACCGTATCGGACACGACACTCTACATCGTGTTGGTCACCTCTCCCGCCGGATGCATAGCCACCGACACCGTGCTGGTGATACCCGACAATGATCCGCCGCCCACCCTGGCCCCGCCATGCGGCGAGGCATTCCTACCCGACATCTTCTCTCCTAACGGCGATGGCCAGAATGATGGATTGTGCCTGTTTGGACGATGCTACTTGAGCATGGAAGTGAACATCTACGATCGGTGGGGGCAACCGATGTATAGCTCTTCGAATGTGGAAGAATGCTGGGATGGCACCGCGAACGGACAACGTGTACCGGCAGGCAAATATCCCTTCACGCTGCTGGCCGAGCGCACCAATGGCGAAGTGATCGAACAAGCCGGAACCATCACCGTAGTCCGATGAAGTATCCCATCCACATCGCGCTGGTGCTGAGCCTCACGGTAGCGGATGCCCTCGCGCAGGATCCCGATCCATTTTTCGCCTCGCAGATCCCGATGAGGCTTGATCCGTCGCGCACGGGCTTCCTGCCCGGAGGACGCGTCAGCTTCATCCATCAAGATGCTTGGCTGCAAATGCCCGGGTCGTTCAGCAACGGATCCTTGCAAGCGGAATGGAGCTTGCGCAATACACGGAAGGTGACCAGCACCTGGCTCGGTGTAGGACTCGCGGCAACGCGTGAACAGCAAGGGCCCGATGGTGGGAGCGTATCATCCGTAGGCATCGCCCCTGCCGTTCATGTGCGTACCGGTGCGCGTTCCTACCTCTCTTCAGGATCCACCATCCGATGGGTGAACAGTACGCTGGGCACCAGCACCGGTAAGTGGGGCAGCCAATACGACGGGCTGGGCTACGACGCCTCATTGCCGAGCGGCGAAGCATGGACCGCAGGGAACAGTTCATGGATCGAGGCGCGTGCGGGCCTATCGTGGTCCATGAAACAAGCGCCGGAAAGTCAGCGCCGACGCCAACGTGATATCCTGATCGTTGGTGTTTCCGCTGATCACCTGGGCCAGCTGATGTTGCGCGAGAATGGACCGTCCGCCCCCAATATTCCTATGCGCTTCACCGCGTATGTCCTGGCAGAATTCCCGCATGAGATCTGGGACAATGGCTTCTTCGCTGCTGACCTGATCGGGCATTCGCAAGTGCCCTTCAACACCGGGCGGATCAACATGTACGCGGGAAAGCACCTGTACAACACGACACCTTCCGAAGGTGCACCACTGGCGATCGGGTTCAAGGCCGGGCTAGGTTACAGGCTCAAGGACGCTTTGCTGGTGAACGCCGCGCTGGATGTGGGTCCGGCTTCCATCGGCGTAGCTTATGGTTGGTCCGTTTTCAACCAGAATTCCATGGTAGCTGGCAGGCGCACGTTCGAATTGATGCTGCAACTGCGGGCAAACTGATCTGACGACGGCTAGTTGACCTGCGCCGTAAGATCTGCCAAGACCAACCGACCAAGGCTACTTCGGCAGCGCGCCTCGACCAGTTCGCACGAAGTGTACTGAGCAGCATGCGTTCCCTGCTGCTTCCGCTGACATTCCTCTGCTCGAACGCTTTCGCTCAACACTGCGGCTACGATTTCGCCAGCGTCGTCGTTGTGCGGCCACATGCCGTGGGTGATAGCGTTGTCATCGACGGCCTGAGGATCACCCTGCTGGATAGCAACAACCTACCGGTAGTACACTATGACAACGCCCGGTATCTCTTCCACCGCAATGTGGAACAGCAACTCCCGCATCACGAAGGCGGCTATTTCGATGTCCCCGATCTCTTCCCCTTCGCGCAGGACAACTACATCCTGGTGGTGCCGAACAGCTTCAAGACGGCGAAGATGAAGGTGCTGGTGCAGGATGAACGCGATGCCGGCCCGTTGAACAAGCGCCGGGATAAATGGCCCGTGCGCTTTAAGCAAGCGTTGGTGCCACTGAAGGAATTCGATCTCTACACGCTCTGTGGCCGCTACGACGATGTCGTGTATCCCCCTATGGAAGGCCGACCGAACTTCGCACCCGTGGACATCATTCTCCATCCGCGATGAGAGCCTTGATCATCCTTGCGCTGATGCCCTTGGCCGTTAGTGCCCAACACTGCGCGTTCGACTTCTCCAACATCATCGTGGTGCGCCCGTGCGCCGGAGGGATACGGCGCTGGTCGAGGGCTTGCGGATCGTTCTGTTGGAAAAGAACAACCTGCCTGCCACGGCCACCGGAACTCCGTTCTACCTCTTTCAGCGCAACACAGAGCGCCCGCAGCAATGGATCCAACCTTCCGCCTGGCGGAAGAATGGCCGCAGGATCTTTCCCTTCGCGGGAGACAACTACGTGCTGGTAGTGCCCAACCACTTCCACATGGACAACTACAACGTGCTGGTGCTCGATGAACGACCGGGGAACGATGGGCCTCGCTACCGGTATCAACTGTTGCACCTTCATCCCGTACAGAGCCATCCTTTGTGCGGTCATTACGATGATGAAGTTTACAAGACGGCACCGGGTGAACCGGCTTTTCAACCCGTGACCATTTCGCTCTTTCCGCGATGAGGCCGCTGCGAATGGTGCGAGCGGCGCGGGCCTTTTCGTCCGCGGCATTTCGCCATTGCCGGGCACCATGCTCCTGATGACCAATGAGCGAAGCGGCGCGCTGGGCTTCTTCCGCCTCCGCGAGGGAGAGGTGCTCTCGCCGGAGCGCTTGACCAGTGGTTGGAAGCCGGCACGCTGATGTGGGTCTCCGCGGAACACGAGCGCGTGTTCTTTCCAATGATTCGCCATCCCTTCGGCCCATCGGACCTGCCACAAGAATGATCGATCGAGGAAGATGCGTTCGATGGTGCGTTGGTCTTCCGCACCACAGAATACACACGGCCCCTCATCGGTACCGTCGAGATCAGTGTTGGCCGCCCCGGCGGAGAGTTCCGGCTGCGTCCACAGAGCTGGGTGGAGGAAGGCCAGGTGCTAGAGGTATGTTGAGGCAATGGAGGCCTACTCCTGAAGTCGGTGTCTCGCGCTACACCGATCTTCGCTGCCCGATGAACGACCTCGACCTTGCCCGCCGCTTGCGCGCTCTCCGACGCACGGTGCTGATGCTACAAACGGAACTGCGCCACGAACATGTGGACGAAGCGCTGATCGCGGAGATCGACCAGCAGATGGAACATGGCATAGCCACCGAGCCGCGCTGCACTCTCTTGCCCGTTGCCGTGGATGCGCTGCGAGAGAGCGCTATGAGCGCGCGTGTGGAACTCTTCACCGATACCATTCGCGCCTGCGAGAAACTGAAGGATGCGATCGAAGAGGTGGTGAGCCGGATCACCTAGGTGGCGGTACGCGTGGTGAGCCGGTCAGGTCGCGCTCGTCAGCGTTCCCTCGTCTACTTCAGCCCCACCGCCTCCCTTCGCACCATGCGTTGCAAGGCGAACAGCAACCCGATCCCGACCAGCAACATACCGGTGAAGAAGTACCACGTCGTCTCGTAGCCGAACTCCGCAATGAGGTTCAACCCCAGCGTATGCCCGATGATGTGTGCTACGCTCCACGAAATGGTGAAGAGCGCCATGTACGCGCCGGGTTGACCGCGATCCGAGCGATCATAGGCGAAGCGGTTCATGGAGGGGAAGTTGAGCATCTCGCCCATGGTGGCCAGCAGCATGCCCACCCAACGGACACGTTCCAAAATGGCGGGGCCGGGTCGATGAGCACGGGCATGGCTGGATCGCGGCGGCCAACGTAGAAGACCATCGTGCCCGATGGTCGCATGTCTTCGAGGTGGTATCCTGTTCCGCGCTCGCACCGAAAGTTCACTGCCACAGAATGCCATCTGCACGAAAAATGGACGGAAGAGACCCCTGCCCAGCCCGAAGTATAATTATGGGATGGCCCCTACCCTCGTGCTCATAGTCGTGATCGTAATGACCGCCGGGGACCGGTCCGGCGTCCATGGAAAAGCCCCGGCTTGTGCCGGGGCTTTTCCATTACGTGAAACTGGATCAGCGCTCGCCGCGTTCGGCGATCACCTCACCGGAACCGTTCAATTCCGCACCATGGACCAGTTTCCCTTGGGCGTACTCAAGCCGGTACTGGGTTGTTCCATCAATGTTGGTGTAGAGGCAGCGACCGTTGCGCAGGCCGTGCGTGAATTGCACGCGCGTCAACACTTTGCCGTTCTCATCGAAGTGCTTCCATATACCATCGGGCTTGCCGTTCACGAAGGCACCGCGTTCCTCAACGCGGCCGTTCGTGTGGTACGTAATGAACTCGGTCCGCCCATCCTGCAGCCAGAAGGTCTCCTTCACAGTACCATCCGGAAAGTAGCTGTGTTGCTCCTGAGCGTTGAGGGCTGTAACAGAGAGAAGTAGCAGCGCTATGACGGTGAGGGTTTTCATGGCTTCCGGGTCTTTGACGGTATTAAGATAACATGGATCATACCTGGAGGTCACATGAAATTAACATGTCTTCATCCACTACCCTTTGTTGAACAGTGGGTGCTCAGTCGAAATGGCCGTAACACGGGACCTGCGCAATGGATGAACAGGGCCGAATACGGTGAGGGTCACGGGCCATCTCAACGCGTGCGTTCCGCGCACCGTGCTGAACGGTTCGAGCGGTGATCGGGATCCCTTGATGTTCGAGATCGCAGAACTTCAATGGCGACTACGGCAACTGCTCCAACTTCGTGCTGGTGGGTATTGCGCCGCCGATGTTCACCAGGATCGGATCGCGATCATTGGCGCCGCCGATATAGCGCGTTACACCGTCCATGTTGATGTCCTCCTGGCGGTATCCGGTCACGGTTCCGGTGGGTACCGATCCGCCGATGGCCAGCAGGAGTGGATCGCGGTCGTTGCCGGCACCGACGTAGACAAGCATGTTGTCATGGGTCGCGTTACCCGCCCACAGCAGTTGATGGCTGTCGAGTGTTTTGCGGGCTGCGGTCCCGTACGTCGAGGTGCCCGTTACGCGGAAGTCGACCGTTGCCGCCGTGACCGTCAATGCCCGCGTTGTGGCCGTCATACAGCCCAGGTGGTTGCGGTGGCGGATCGCCACATGGTAGCTCCCGGGTGCCACCGCGAAGGTCACCGATGATGATCCATCGGTGGCCACCACATCACCGTCGCGTTGCAAGAGCGCGTTCGCCGTGGCCATCACGGTGGTCGGTGATCCGCTCTGGCGCAGTTCAAGGCGCACCCAATCCACGATCGCGTTGGCACCGGCCACCGCCCGCACGCTCGCTGGTACCGTCTCCCCGCCAGACCCGAGCTGTACGAAGCCCAGCGCGGAATAAGGCTCCTTTACCGCCAAGTAACCCGCTACCCGCAGATCATCCTTCATCTGGTCGGTCGCATTGTCGAAGGGACCTTCGAGGAAGACTTTCGCCGACACCTGCACCGTGGCTACGGGATCGATGATCCGGCGGATCTCCCCGTTCTGCTGGTTGCACACATACAGTTCACCGTCCATGCCCTCGCCGATCGCAGCATAGCCAATGATGCCGCTTTCCAGCAAGGTGTCCGCCTCCCAGTTCGCGCCGTCCGGCCGCAGCGAGATGAACGTACCCAGGCACCAATCGGTGTAGATGTACCGACCGCTCAACCTGGGGAAATCCGATCCACGGTAGACGTGCCCGCCAACTATCGCGCACCAACCGGTGTTCTGGTTGTGCTGCGCGATGGGTGCATCATAAGTTCCCAGCGCACCACACCCCACCGTGTTGTAATTCCCTGTTCCTTCATAGCAGCGCCATCCAAAGTTCGGCGCGCTGTTATCGCCACTGGGCCAGCGATCGATCTCCTCCCACACACCTTGGCCCACATCACCGATCCATACATCGCCGGTCACTTCATCGATGGAGAAGCGCCAGGGATTGCGCATGCCGCTCGCCCAGATCTCGGCTAACCCACCACCACCCGCGTACGGATTCGTTGCGGGGATCGAATAGGGTGATCCACTGTTCACATTGATCCGCAGCATCTTGCCCCAAGGCAGGTTAAGGTTCTGTGCGTAGTTGGACGGATCACCCGTACCCCCGGCATCACCGAGCGCGAACCACAGGTTGCCGTCCGGCCCGAAGTGGAGATCACCGCCGCGATGGTTCGTGTTGGGGCCGGGCTGTACCTCGTCCCAGATGATGAACTGACTGCCCTCGTTCGCATCATTGGGGTTGGCGCTGACGCTGAAACGCGAAACAACGCTAGTGCCTACGCCGGTGCCGCCGGTGTAATGCACATAGAAGAAACCGTTCATCGCATAGTTCGGATGGAAGGCCAGGCCGAGCAGACCCTGCTCGATGCCACCGTCGTTCACCAGTGTGGCGATGTCCAGGAACGGTTGCGGAGCCCAGGAGCCGTCCGCGTTCAAGATCTGGATGCGACCGGCACGCTCAACGACGAAGAGGCGCGAGTCACCGGCGTTGGTGATGGCCACCGGTTCGGCGCGCCCACCGGCAACAAGTTGCAATTGGACGGTTACAGCGGGCTGGCCGAAGAGCATCGGTGGCGACAATAGCACAATGCAAAGGATGGTGGTGAAGGCTTTCATGTTCGCTCGGAATTTGTACTGGCCCTGTCGCTGCACAAGAGCGTGCCGGGCTAACGGTCCATGGTGAACGCGGGCGCTGCAGTGATCACTCCTGTTGCGGTGTGCAGATACTTCCCCTGGTGGGGAGTTCGCACCTCGATCGACCCGACTTACTCTTGAAGGTGAATGTGTCATCGCTTGATGGATCGGAGATCAACTAGACCGGACGAACGAAAATTAGGATCGCCCGACAGCCGCCGGGGGTGATTTCGCCCAGCCCGGTCGTTCCGTCGGCTTACAGGAGGCTGTACGCAATAAAAGGCGCGACCCCGATCGCGACCCGGTCACGGATAGCGCATGGATGATCCAGAAGAAGAAGAAGAAGAAGAAGAACGAAAGGATCCGATCAGCGCGTCAACAGCACGTATTCCTCATCGCGGAACACTTCCGTGGGGAACCAGCGCGCGGCTTCCTTCATCGCGGGCAGGTCTGCGGGGCGAACGAGCAGGTGTGTGGTCCTGTACTGGTCCAGCAATAACGGTGTGGACATCCGGGGCTCCTTCATTCCCATGAGCAATGTGTCGCGGTCTCGATCGCGATAGGATTGGTCCAGGTAGGGATTACCCATGGTGGGTGTGGTGGCCACCACTTTACGCGCGGAGGGCAGCAGCGGCCAGATGCTCAACTCCACATCGCACAGGATCACCGCGTCCCACGGCAGCATCGCGTTGATCCGGACGCATGCCTCGCCGTTGTTGGTCCGCTCCATGAAGGCTAGGTTGCGGTTACGCACGGCGAACACATCGCGCCGTGTGGCATAGGAAGGATAGTTGAGCGTGCAGGCGATGGCGATCACCGCGAAGAGGATCACCACCGGTGTGCGCTGCGCCGAAAGTTCAACACCGGCAACGAACGGCCTTGCGCGCTTGTAGATCCACGCGAGGCCCTGCCATGCGGCCAGTCCGGCGAAAACGATCCACGCGGCCTTCGCATAAAAGTAGAAATGGAACGGCGGCAGTATACCGGGCAGGTGGATCTGGAATTGCGAATCCAGGATACTGACGATGTAGCTGTACACCATCAGCACAACGGAGATGACGAACCACATGAGCACGAGCCAGCGTCCCATCTGCATCCTCCCAGTGGTGTCGGCGATACGGCGTTTGAACAGGAGCCAAAGGCCAACCAGCGCGATCACGTTGATCACTGCAAGATTGTGGTAAAGCAGGATCTCACCTTCCCGCAGCGTGAGCGCGTAGTAGTTGTAGAGGAAGTACGATCGGTTCACCACGTGCATGCCGTACTGCCCCACCACGATCCATGTAAGGGGAAGGCTGCAGATGATGAACGCGGCGCCTGCGGCCAGCGAAGCCCTGAAGCGCGGCCAGGCGGAAGCGCGGTCCTTGCGGCGAAAGGCGCGCACGACCTCCGCCATGGTGAAGAGAAAGATGATCAGCACCGAAATGAGCGCGGGTGCGGCGTGGGCCAGGAAGGTGATGCCCGCACCAACACCCGCGATCACGGACGGAACAATGCGCGTGGTACGGAACGCCCTGTCGATCAGGATCAATTCGATGTAGAGGAACCACTGGCAGAAGGAGACCGGTATGAGCCGAGGCGAATACGTGGGTACCGCCCAGCCGGGCTCCTGCCGGATGATGAAGAACAGAAAGACCGCCGAGCACACCACCGCCCGCACCGGGCCGAAGAAGTACCACACCATGATGAAGAAGGCGATCGGTGCCAGCAGGTTGGTGTACGCGCCCATTTGAACGATCACCTGATCCACCGAAAGGCCACTTACCCAGACCACCAACGCCTCCATCCAGCCGACCATCGGCGTGTACCACAAGGCACCGCCCAGGTAGGTGGGATCCTCACCGTAATGTCCTTCTACTACAGCGCGCACGAACGAAGCATCGCGGTGGAAGTCGACCGATGCGCCCCAGGTCAGTCCGCGCACGGCTTCCATTCCGGGGAAAACCGCCAGGACGAACATGAAGAGGAACATCAACACCGACAACAGTGCGATCGCTCGCTTGTCCTGTTCGGCGTTCCTGGTCAAGGCGTTCATGCGGCGTGTGTTGTAGGGGCGCTGTTCATTCGCCAGAAGCTGAACCGGCCGCATCGTCCTTGATGAGATCCACTTCCTCATCGTGCTCCGGATGATCGATCTCGAAGGGCAGCTCGCTGATGCGCACGCACAGCTGTGGTCCTGACAGTGTACTGCGCATCCGGATCTGCCGGTCCCATCGCGGGTCATCCACGCGGACCATGCGTTCCACTTCATCCCATGTCCATAGTGCATGACCCATATCCATGCCTTGGGCCGTGAGCAGTTCGAGCGTACCGTCACCATGCAGCATGAACGTCTGTGGCAGGTGATCCACATGCAGGAAGCTGACCGGGGCGCGGTGATAGGTACCGGCCACCTGCCCTGCGGACACCGTCGGCCACGCCAGGCGATAGCTCACGAATACCAACGCACCAAGGAGCAGCGCGGCCCCGATGAACAGGCGTTGGAAGGAAGGATCACGAAACGCCTTGAACATTCGCGCGGATGATGAGGGAAGCCATTCGGTGCGGCCAAAGGTCGCCGCCTGTCCGCGGACGGAACTTCCTGGTAGTGCCATTGTGCTAACCGCTCGCGGTTAGCAAAGGTCCTCTGTGGGGTCTTGCCTCCCGGATCCTTGTTCCATTAAATTGCGCCGCTTCCCACCCTCCATAGATGCGGTCATTCGTTTCGCGCTTTCCCGTCCTGGTCTTCGTCGGCATCGCGCTAGCGATCCAATTCGCGATGATCGGCTTCGTACATGCGCTGGTCCCTGCCGGCGTCAGTGTGAACGATGTCCCCGAGGCGCACAACGTGTTCCGGTTGCGGGTGTTCGTTCCCCTGTTGCTCGTCACGTTGATCACCTGGTATCTTGAAGGTGGCCTGGGTATTAAGAAGCTCTATGGTGCCTTCCTGCATTGGCGCGTTCCTGCGAAATGGTACGCGCTGGCCTTGGGCTGGAAGTTCATCATGGCCTACGTCGCGATCACCATCGCCTGGATCATCTACGATGTCTCTCCGGACTGGGTCATCTATGGGAACTGGTGGAACCTGTTCACCCACATGCCCTTCATCATTGGTATAGCCATCGTGGAGGAAACCGCCTGGATCCGGTTCTCCCTCTCGCGCATGCAGATGCGGTACAGCGCGTTCTGGTCGTGCATGATCGTGGGCAACTGCTGGGCCCTGTGGTACCTGCCCATGAACTTGATCGATATCGGAACACCGCTGGGTGTGCCGGACATCGTGTTCCACTCCGGTGTGGTATCGCTCACGGTGTTACTCGCCTGGGTGTACAATACCACACGCAGCGGAACGGTGCTGCTGATCATGCAGATCCTCAGCAACATGGCTTTCTTCCTGGTACCCGTGCTGCCGGACGAGGTGATCCCCGTCCACCGCATCATCGCCTACTCCTGGGTATTCGTGGGCGTGGCGGTGCTCCTGATCGTGGTCTTCGGCCCGAAGAACCTGAGCCGCAACAAGCGCTACCGCTGGGATGAGGATGAGGCGACAGAACCCGCCGATCCGCGCAGCCCATCGCCCGTCGCTGAGGTGGTCCGTTCTTCCTGATCATCGGCTGATGGTCCGATCGCTAGCTGCGCTCTCGGGTATCCTGGGCGTGCTGCTCTTCATCGCCGCCACCATCATCGGCGGGCTCCAGTCCCCGGAGTACAGTCACGTCCGCCAATACATCAGCGAGACCTATGCGACCGGAACGCCGTGGGGTGAAGCGCTCCGTTACTATGGCTTCATCCCGAGCGGGTTCCTGATCGCGCTCTTCGCGTTGTTCGCCATGCGCAGCCTGCCAGGATCGCGGCAGGCGACGATCGGCTTTCTCGGCCTGGGCCTTTTCTATGGATCGGGCACGGTGGTGTGCAGCGTCTTCATCTGCGATGCGGGCTGCGGCCGGGACCTCACCTCCGTAAGTGAGTCGCAGCTGATCCACAATGCGATGGGCCTGCTTACCTATGTGACCGTACCACCCTGCCTGCTCCTGCTGGGAGTGGCCGCGCGGGGATGGCCCAACGGTCATGGTGTTTCGCGTGCCGGTTCGATCCTGGGCGGGATAGCCCTCATGTTCGTGGGCCTGTTCCTCTTCGCCCCCGGTTCACCGTATGCCGGCCTGGTGCAGCGCGTGATCGAGGGTGCGGTGCTGGCATGGATCCTCGTGTGCGCCTTCCATCTCCGCCCAACTGGGAGGCGGCGATCGGCCGAAGCGAATTGATCCGACACCGTACCACGGGCAAGCACTGTCGACGTGGATCGCTCACGCGCGGCGATCTAACTTGCCGGGCTGATCGCGATCGACAACATGTCCACTTCCACCGTGCCAATGCAAAAGAGGATATCGGTGCATGCCTCTCGGCCGTTACTGGCAATGCTCGTCGGTATGCTCGGCACCGCTGGCGTTGCCCAGGTGTACGACTGGTCCATGCAGACGGGAGGCACCGGACCCTACCAGGTGGCGAATCTTCCCTACTGGGGACCACGGAACTACATCGCTGCGGGCAATTTCAACTCCAGCAACTTCACCGGCTTCCTGGGGTTCAACAACTGCGACGAAACGAATTTTGCCACGTGGAGCCCCGGCTGGACCCAATTCTCCGGGAACGAGGTGACGCCATCGCCGTTGTTCAACCGCAACACACCATGGCCATACTCGTTCCGGTGGAACTGCAGCTTCGACGAGACCTTTTCCATGACCCACCCTGCGAACTTCTATGCGGGTGTGATCTCACTGAAGTTCTACGAGATCACCTTCGGTGGCGTGCCACGGTACAATTACATGCTGTTCGAGTTGAAGCAGCCGCTGACACCCGGCGTGGAGTACGCCTTCCAGGGAAGGCTCGCAGCAGGTAAGACAGGGTCCACTCCTGCGTTTCCTTTCCTGGACCAGGTGGGGCTGGCCTTTGTTCATGATCTCCCGACGCCGGACAGCGCCTACGCCTTTCTGGATTCGATCACACCCTTCATCACAACACCAGCGGACGTGATCCTGGGCCCAACGCCCACGTTGTTCAATGATACCATCATCGGCAACGGCGAGCGTTACCTGGTCGTGGGCCTGTTCAACCCGTTCGATTCCCTGACCACGAGCGATACAGCCACGCTGGGATCCCAGTTCGAGTACGTGCTGGAGAACTTCTTCCTCTACCGGCCGGACTGCGGTTATTCGAATACGCAGTTCTGGGAGCCGAACGATGAGGCGTGCCGTGACGAACCTTACGAAGTGGAGTTGCAGTATGGGTTCGATACGTCACCGAACCGCCAGTGGTACGTTGATGGTGCGTTGCAAGTGGACAGCACGGACTACCGGATCATCGTGCCGTATTCGGGTTCACCGGGATCCATCGTCACCGCCGTTACAGACATCGGCGCCTGCACCAACTCGGCCTCCTTCACCGTTCAGTGGCGCGGCCTAGACGCGGTGATGCCCGACACCTTCACCGTTTGCGGAGCACCCGTGGAACTGGTGGTGGATACCGCCCTGCATTTCGTGAACCCCTGGCAGGTGCAGGTGGATTGGGAGGAATTGACCGGCACGTTCTACCTGAACAACCAACCGAGCCTGGACATCACCTTGCCCGATAGCGGCATCTACGCCGCGCACATCGCCTTCTCCGGATGCTTGCAGCACGACACGCTGACCATCGGACCGGACAGACCGCTGCAGGGCACGAACATGTCCGGCGACCCAGCGCTATTGCCGGAGATCTTTCCGGAGCACTGCGTTAACATGTACGACGGTGCCGTGGAGATCCATGACATGGGCTACCCCGGCACGCTCCAGTTCGATTGGTACGACACGCCCCTGGCAGGATCGGATACCAACCGCGTGGACAGCCTGGCCTCCGGCACCTGGCATGTCCGCATAACCGATGATCAATACCGCTGCTCCGAATTCGCCCATACCATACCACAACTGCTGGACCTGTGTGCCATGATCCGCGGAACCGTGTACGATGATCGCTCCTGGGATTGCGTGCAGGACAGCGCGGAGGTCGGCCGTGGATACAGTACCGTGCGCGCCATGCCTGTGGGCAATGTGGCGGTAACAGCCGCTGACGGTTCGTATGAACTGCTGGTGCCACCCGGCAGCCATACCGTTGAAGAAGTGTACACCGATCCGTGGGTGGGCAATGTGTGCGGCGATGGCGTACTGGTATCCGTGCCAACGGCCGGCTTCATTGCGGAGAACATCGATATCGCCGATACCACGCACGTTCCGGTGCATGACTTGGCGATCCTGTACGTTACCGGATCCGCGTGGGTGATCGGCACAACAGCACAACTCACGCTTGTGGTGAGGAACACCGGCGAGCTGCCCGACCAGGCTTCGCTGCGGGTGTACCTCGCTCATCCGGACCTGACACTCGCGACGGATATTTCGGGCGCCACCTTCATGGGCTTTGCCGGTGACACGTTGCTGGCGCAAACAGGCCCATTGCAGCCAGGGCAACAGGTGGTGGTCTACTTCTCCTGCCCGATACCGCCGGAACCCGAACTGATCAGTACGGTGGCGCAGCTGCATTTCGCCATCGTTCCCGTGCCGGAGGAAACCGATCTGGCCGACAATGAACTGTGGGAGGACTTCCCGATCGTGGGCGCCTACGACCCCAACGACAAACTGGTGTTCCCGTATGGCGATCCGCAGTGGCACAGCGTGGATACCACCGTCCATCACCTGCGGTACACCATCCGTTTCCAGAACACTGGCAACTACCCCGCGACCACGGTGCGCCTGGAGGACCAACTGCCCGCAGGGCTCGTACCGCAGAGCTTGCAGGTACACGCCAGTTCGCATGCCATGCAGGCCTATTCGTTCGGTTCCACCCTGCATTTCGAGTTCCCCTCCATCATGCTGCCGGACAGTACTTCGGACCCCGAGGGCAGCATGGGTTGGGTGCGGTTCACGCTTGCCGTGGCCCCCGGCGTGCAATACGGTGATTCCATTCTCAACACGGCGAACATCTACTTCGACCAGAACCCGCCCATCATCACCCCGCCTGCGATCACCCGGTTCCTCTCTCCCATCGCGCTGCGGGTGCCGGGCACAGCAGCGGTGATCACCGCAGCACAACGCTTCCGGCTGGTGCCCAATCCGGCCATGGGCTACGCGGCCGTGGTGGATGTGGAAGGGGGCTCGCCTATTCTCGGCATCGAACTGGTGCAAACCAGTGGCGGCGTGCGTTCCGTTGTCACCACCGGTGCGGACCGCCTGGATCTGGGCACCCTCGCGCCGGGCACGTACGCCGTGCGCATCTTCACCCGTGAAGGCGCCCATGTGGTGAAACTGGTGAAGTACTGAGCAGCGGACAGAGGGGCGGCCGCGCGTACCGATCACGCGTTGATGCGGCCCGGATCGAGCGATCTTGGCGTACCAACTCCCACCACCGATGCGCCTCCTGTTCTTTGTGCCCGGCCTCCTTCAGCTAACGGGATGCGGTGACGCCCAGGAGAACAACGCCCAACAAGAGGTGTCCGTTTTAGTGGACACACTATATGAGCGCCTCGCGGAAGAAGTGAAGCAGGAAACACTCCGCAGCTGGAAGGCTTACAAGCAGTACGCAGGGTCATGATGCACTAAAGCCCTTGAGTCGCACGCACGAGGATCGGTATGAGCACCCACTCGGCGATGCCCTTCTTCGTATCGTTCATCGTCAGCCCGCTCCACAATGCGAAGTCCCGGACACCAGGGCACAGACCGCCAGGTGTTGTCCTCAACGGAGCGACCTGAGTATATTCACAGCGGATCAGCCGAAGCCCATGAGCGAACGCGACCGCACCCACGACACGATCCTGCTGGAGGAGACCTTTCTGCTGATGACGCATTCGCCCAGTGAGCAGCTGATCCACCTGGAGTGGAGGGGCCACTCGCGCAGCGACAACTACCGTCGCGGGCTTGATCTGGCACTGGACTTCGTGAGGAGGAACAACGTGCACCGCTGGCTGGCCGACCTGCGGAACATGACGGCGATCCTGCAGGCGGATGAAAAATGGGCGCAGGAGGAATGGTTCCCAAAGATCTTCGGCACGCGGCTGGAGAAGATGGCCATACTCCCCTCCAGTGATTACTTCAACCAGACCAGCGTGCAGCGGATCATCACCGCGGTGAACGGTCCTTCCACGTTCCAGATCGCTTGGTTCCCCGCCACGCATGAGGCGATCACATGGCTTGCGCAGAAGGAGGCCGTGAGTGCATAACGCTCCCCGGCAACGATCGCGGGGTCCATACCTTGATGGCCTTATTCCCACATGCCATGAGAAGTACGATCGCCCTGCTTGCGTTCTCATCGATACTGATGTTCGCCGGCTGCAAGGAAGAACCGAAGCCACAAGCCCCACCGGAGCCACCACCCGCCCAGCCGGCACCGGAGGGCACCACGATCAATGTGGGCGATGGCGGCGTGGAGATCCAGAGCGAGGGCGGGAACGTGAACGTTTCCTCTGACAGCGCACATATCCAGATAAAGCCGAAGTAGGCTTCGTTCGCTGCTCCTATCGAGCGTTGCGTCCGGTAGGTGTTCGAACGCTCACTACCCGTCAGCCATTGGCGATGGTGTGGATCGCCTCCACCAACCGATCGAGTTCCTGTGTGGTGGTGTACACATTCGGCGTAACGCGCACATGATCGAACGGTGCTTCGATGCCGGGGTTCGCTTCGCGTTCGATCGCCACGGTGTGGATCTTCCACTTCGCGAAGAGTTGCTCGCTCAACGCCGTGGCCTTCTTCCCTTCGATGCCGAAGACACCGATGGCGCAACCGTACGCAGGGTTGAGCGAGGTCTTGAAGAAGATGCCGGGGACATCCTTCACGCGCTCCATCCAATAGTTCTTCAGGAAATGGATGCGCTGCTGCTTGCGCGCCGAGCCGATGAGGTTGTGCAGGTCGAGTGAATAGCCTGTGGCCATCTCCACGGGAAAGCTGCGCGTGCCCAGCGTCTCGAACTTGCGGATGTCGTCGCCTTGCGGCTTGTCGTTGCTGAGCAGCGGCCACAGCTTGCCGATCTTCTCCTTCCGCACCCACATCAGTCCATTGCCGAAGGGCGCACAGAGGAACTTGTGCAAGCTGGTGCCCCAGTAGTCGGCTCCGAGATCCGGGATGCTGTAGTCCAGCAATGCGAAGGAGTGGGCAGCGTCCACCAATACCTCGATGCCTTGGGCATGCGCTGCGTCGGCGATCTTCCGCACGGGGAGGATCTGCCCGTTCCAGTTCACGATGTGCGTGATGTGTACCAGCTTGGTCCTCGCGGTGAACTTGCTCGTGAAGGCTTCTACCATAGCAGCTTCATCCTCGCTGGGTAGTTGTGGGTCGGCGTACACCAGCTTCACGCCATCGCGCATGGCGCGTTGCCGCCACGCATTGTACATGTTGGGGTAATCGTAGGTGCTTACAACGACTTCATCACCGCTCTTCAGCGGCAGACCGAAGATGATCGTGTTCAACGCCTCGGTGGCGTTGCGGCAGATCGCCAGCTCATCATGCGGCACACCGGCGAGCGCAGCGAGGTTCATGCGCAGCGGTTCGCGGTCCTGATCGAGGATGCGCCACATGTAGTAGCTCGGCGCTTCGTTGCACATGCGGTTGTAATGGTCCAGCGCTTCCATGGCCGCACGCGGCGCCGGGCTCACACCACCATTGTTCAAATTGATGAGCGTTGGGCTGCACGCGTACGCCGCGCGGATCTGGCGCCAGAAGTCCTCTTCGTCGCCCTGATCATTGATCGCCGCAGGAACAGGCAGACCAGGATAGGCTGCATCAACGGATCGATGAAGGGCCAGCCCACCGAGCAGCGCAGCGCTTTGTTGGATGAAGGAGCGGCGATCGGTCATGGTTATGCGGACTTGAGTTGTTCGATGTACACCTCCGCACGTTGCTGCGAGTAGTGGTCCACCACGAAGCCTGTGGCGCCGAATACCAGCAGGCCAACACCTACGCCCAGGGTGGTGGCGTTGCGGAAGAAGAGGGCCATGACCGCGGCGGCCAGGATCGCTGCGACGAAGAGATAGCGGTAGTACGGGTAGTTGCGCACCACTGCCTCCATGCGCGCCAGCTCATCGCTCATTGCGCGCGCATTTCCTTGTTCGAGCTGTTGGAGCAGTGCCTGCTTGTTCGGACCGTCGCGCAGTAGCAAGGGGATCGCCGTGGAGCACGACACCAACGCCGAAGCGAACAGCACAATGGCCAATGGCCGCGCGAACGCATCGCGTGTGGTCCACAACACGATCGATGCGATGATGAGCACAGCGGCGAAGGCGAGGAAGGCGATCATCTCCACCCGCTCACCGTGGAAGTAGGTCTCGATGGATGTGCGGAGGTACGGCATGGGAAGGGCTGCACCGAAAGTAGCGTTGTTGGAACGCACCGCACCTAACCGCGGCGGTCAGATCCCGTACTCCTTCAGGTGCCGCTCCATGGCGGCGGCCAACCCGTGCACATACGGCTCGCGCAGCATGGTGAGGTGTTCCCCTTCGACGGTCTCATAGCGCACACGGCCTGTGAACAGGCCCTCCCATCCGGTGGGATCGAACTGGCGCTGCACACTGTGTACGAAGAGAACTTCGCCCTCGTACGGTCTGGGCTTGTACCGTTCCAACGCGCGCCGGTAGGTGTTGATCACATAGAAGTTCCGCAGCTTGTACGGGATCACCTCGCCCCTTCGCAAATAGCGTTCACAACGCGGACGCAGGAACCCACCGCGGATATCGGCGAGCTTGGTGCGCGGTGCGTGCAACCACCAATTGAACTCCGGACCACGTGCGTCCAGGATGATCAGCAAGGGCACCTCCTGGCCCAAGTTCCGCAGCATCCGCGCCATCTCGAAGGCCACCACCCCGCCCGTGCTGAAACCCGAAAGGACGTAGGGGCCTTTCGGCACCGCACTACGCAGTTCGTTCACATAGTGCCGGGCCATGGAGCGGATGGTCTTGTAGCGCATGCCAAGACCATCCTCACCCTGGTGCATGAAGCCATAATATGGCCGCTCGCTGTTCAACAGGCGGGGCAGGTTGTAATTGCCCTCGTCCCCGTGTACACAGACCAATGGCATCAGCGATCCGTGTGTGCGGATGGGCGCCAGGTTCTTCCAGCGTTGTTCACGGCCGTGCGCGCCCAATTCCTCGGCATAGCGCTTCAGCGTTGGGAACTTGAAGAGATCCGCCAGGTCCACTTTGGTGCCGAGCATTTCGCTCAACCGGACGCTCGCACGTACCCCGGAAAGACTGTCACCACCGAGCAGGAAAAAATCATCGTTCAGCAGCACCCGGTCCTTCCCCAACTCCTGTCCCCAGATCACGGCCACCAGCCGCTCCAGATAGGTGGTGGGGTTGGACATCGACCCGTTCACGTGTGAGTCCGGGCCAACTTCCATTGCCTGTGCCACCGCCCGCTCATAGGCCTCGGTAAGCTGGTTCTCCGCGTGCTCACCTTTCCCGTTAACATCGCCCTGGTGCAGGGTGCGAGCGAGTTCGGTGCGCCTGATCTTGCCCGTTGCGGTAAGGGGTAGCGCCTGCACCGCATAGAACCGCTTGGGCACCTTTTGCGGAGCGATGCGTTCCTGCATCCAGCTGCGCAGATCGTCCACCGGAATGGGAATGCCCGTGGGTACATAGGCCAGGGTCACTTCCTCGCCCAAGGTGGGATGCGGTGATGCGAAGGCCGCCACGGCCTGAACGCCCGGATGCCCAGCGAGCGCTTCCTCCACTTGGTGCGGGCTGATCTTCTCCCCGCCCCTGTTGATCTCTTCCTTCAGCCGGCCGGTCAGGTGTACGAAGCCTTCGGGATCGATAAGCCCCAGATCACCGGTGCGGAACCATTCGCCGAACCACGCACGGGTGTTGATCTCATCAGCTTCATCGTAGCCAGAGATCACTCCCGCACCACGCAGCACGATCTCACCGATCTCACCCGCCGCGCGTTCAGCTCCTTCCTCGTTCACGATCCGCACTTCGGTGCCGTAAGGCTTGCCAAGGGTACCGGTCTTGCGCGGACCCGGTGGTGGCTCGTTGGCGATGACCGGCGAAAGCGCTTCGGTGAGCCCATACTGCTCCACCAAGGGAGCCTTGGTCGTGCGTTCCAGTTCCTCGATCAACGCGACGGGTATGGCCGCTGAGAGGGAGCGCACGAACCGCAAGGGAACGCGCGTACTCAGGTCCGGATCGTTCGCATAAACCCGCGCCACATCGCGCAGAATGGTGGGCGCGGCGGAGAGCCAGGTGGGTTTGAAGCGATCCAACCATTGGGGAAAAAGACTTCCATCATGGCCGGGTGTGCAGATGGCCGTGCCACCGCTCCACAATGTGCCGGACAAGCAACCGAAGCCGTGCATGTGGAACAAGGGCATTACCTGGAGGATCCGATCCTGTGGGGTCAACCCAAGACTTGCGGCCGTGTTGCGGGCCTGGGTGCTGATGTGTACTGAACGGAGGGGGACGCGCTTGGATGTGCCCGTTGTGCCGGATGTGCGGTGCAACAACATCACATGATCGGCACCCGGTTGCGCGAACGTCGCATCGCTTAACGGATGCGCATCGAGCGCTCCCAGGGGTCCGTCCTCCGGCGAGCGCACGACGAGCAATTTGATGGACAGCGTGCGCGCCACTTCGGCGAGCCGTTCGGCATGGGCCTCATCGGTGATCAGGCCTTTTGCGCGCACATGGCGCAGCAGGGTCACCAACTCGGCAATGCCCATTTCGGGATCCAACGGCGAGAGCGATGCAGCGAGCGATGCACCGAGAAGTACCAGCGCGAGCATCGCTCCGTTGGTCAAGGCCACACCGAGCACCTCCCCCCTTCCAATTCCCTCCACTTGCAGCCAGCGTTGGATCGCGGCAAGGCGCAGGGGCATTTCGCCGTAGGTCAACGTCCGGCCATCGACCGAACCAAGAGCGACCGCCGTCGGTCTAGTCCTGGCATGAACTTCCAATTGGTCGTGCAACATTCCTTCTGGACAGTTGGTCGATACTCCGAGGACCTGATGCAAAAATCGTTGGTTGAGAGGATCCGGATCAAACGTATGGAGAGAGTTACCAATGGCCAACGGTGAGCAACCTGTTTTTCCAGCGCAACTACGATCTCCATTGCCTGATAGGGACCCTCTCTTTGGCGGGTGCACGTGCTCTCCCTCGGTCACGGCAGCGAGCGCATGTACACCATAGGTTGGGTGCAGGTGCCCGGATCGAAAACGATGATGCACACCGGCAAGAACGCGCGCCTGTTAACTTGTCCACCATGCGCCTGCTGCCTGCGTTACTCTTGCTTCTCTCGCACGCGCTTTGCGCACAGGAGCCGCTCTGCCTGGTGGAACGGTTCGGTGTGGAGGAAGGCCTGCTGAACCGCAGAGTGAGCGCGATCGTGCAGGACCGTGAAGGATTCTTGTGGATCGGCACACCCGGCGGATTGCATCGCTTCGATGGATACGCGTTCAAGACGTTCACCACAGCCGATGGCCTGGCCAGCAATGCGGTGGACGACATCTGGATGGACGCCGACGGTTTGCTGTGGCTGGTGCGCGGTGGCGGGCGATCGGACCTGCAAGCGGTCTCCATCGACATCGTCGAACCGCATACCGGTCGCATCGCAACGTTCGAGGACCACTTCGGTTCCAAAGCACCACTGCGCGCAGCGGAACTGCTGCCGGAGTCCTGCTCTGCACAGGACAGCACATTGATCCTTAGTGCGACCGGACGCTTGATCCGCTATCATCCGCGGAGTGGATTCACCGTGCAGCAGCTTACGGCCGGGCTTGATCTTATCCCCAGCCAGACGACCACGCGCGGTACCACGTGGGGAACGGTGGAGCGGACCGGGCCGGGACACAACAGCTTCGTGGTGCGAACGCATGCGACAGTGACCCGCACCGATACGGTGCTCACGGGCAAGAACATCTTCTGGTCCATCGTGGGCAACGCGGCGTTCATGGGCGACACCTTCGAGCGGAACGGGCGCTACCTTACCGTGGAGAAAGAAGATGGGCGATCGGAGGAATGGTGGTTGACCACGAGCCGCGCACCGGTGCTGGTTCGAACAGGGGATCTCTCGGAAGCGTGGTGGGAACGGATCCGCACGCCGCTTGGCGAAGACCTCTGGTTGGTGGGCACGACGGTACGCCGCATGAAGCCCGGTGATGATCCGCTGGCGGCCCCGGTGGTGTTCGATATCGCCAAGCGCATCCCCGATATCGTGTTCCACTTGTTCACCACGTTCCGCGATCGCACGGGGCATATCTGGATCGGCGGTGAGTTCGGGCTGTATCGGTTGGTGATCCACCCCAACCCCTTCCAGCGCCTATTGTGGTCCGCGGAGATCCCGCAGGGTCATGGTGTGCGCATCCGCGGAATGACCGTGGCGAATGGATCGCTGTTCGTGAACGCCGAGCAGGAAGGCCGTTGGGAACTGGACGCACGCACCGGTGAGGTTCTCCGCGTTGATACCACGATGCTTTCCCGACTCGCCTTGGTGCCCGATGGGGAGAACGGTTTCTGGGGCGGGGAAGGTGATTCATTGACCCATCGCACAATGAGCGGCGCACGAACCGCACGCGGCATCGACGTTACAGGCTACCCTGTGTGGTGCTTGCTACCCATGGAAGCTGATGGGTTGCTGGCAGGCACCACCAATGGGCTCGGGTGGGTGGACCGCGCGCTTGGTCGCTACACACCGATGAACAGCGGACCCGGTGCGGCCTTGCAAGGGGCCACCGTGGTGGACCTCGCGCGCGACCGTGCCGGCAAGATCTGGATCTCCACCAGTGTGGGGCTCTTCAATGCGGATGAGACCGGGCAGGTCATCAAGCGATGGTGGAACGGCGCGCGCGCGATCGGTGATACCAGCCATTACCTGCCGGCTTCGGACTTCCGTCACTTCCGGCAGGACCGCGATGGCATTATCTGGCTGGCCACCGCCGATGCCGGACTGCTGCGCTGGGACCGTGCCACCGGCGAGGTGCGCGCGATCAGTCGCCGCGAAGGGCTCGCGAGCAACAGCGTGTACGCCTCCTATGCCGATGATCTCGGCCAACTGTGGTTACCCACCGACAATGGCATCGCGCGCTACGACCCCCCCTCCGGCCTGGTCCAGAACTATTCCACCACGGAAGGCATCACGCACAACGAGTTCAACCGTCTCGCGCATACCCAGGGTCCGGATGGACGCTTGTACTTCGGGGGGCTTAACGGCATCACCGCGTTCGATCCGCAGACGCTGCGGAACATGCGGCCGGGACAGGAAGCCCCGTTGGTGATCACCGAAGCGCGCCAGTTCGTAGCGGCCACCGATCACGTGGAGGACCACACCATCGCGGTGCGTGATGGCGCAGGCATCCGCATGGCACCGGGCGATAGGTACTTCACCGTTAGCATGGCGTTGCTCAGCTTCGAGGAACCCGCACGCATCAGCTACGGCTGGCGCATTGATGGGGTGGACGCTGACTGGAACTACCAGCACGAGCCCAACCTGCGTATCGCCGCGCTGCCCTACGGCGATCATATGCTGCGCATCAAGGCACAGGGCTCGAACGGTGTTTGGAGCGGAGAACTGGCCATACCCGTGGTGTTCGAGCGGCCGATCCATCTGCGGTGGTGGTTCATCACACTCGGTGCGGTCGCCTTTCTCGCGCTTGTGATCTGGGTGGTGCGTTCCAGGTTCGTGAGTGAACAGGACAGCGCGCGCGCGGAACCGGTAAACTGAAGCGGACTGTGGCGGCGCGGTATGTGGGGGGGGGCGGAACCGAAATGCGGCGCTCTTGTCGCATCTTGCACCCCGATGCTGCTGCTACCCGCGAACACCGACCCGGTGTTCACCCGCCCCGATCGCTATTCGGCGCTCGACCGCTTCTTTCTCCGCTTGATCCGCGACGAGCGTGATCTCCCGTTCATCTACTTGACGCTGCTGGTCACCTTCACCCTTGTCCCAATGGCGGTGCTGCTCTACCTGCCGTTCATATCGGGCTGGCTGTGGTGGGCGATCGCGGCCGTCTACCTCTTCATCAACAACATCACGTACAAAGGCCCCTTCGGGTTGATGCTGCACTGTACCATCCATCGTCCGTTCTTCAAAAAGGAATACGGCTGGTTGAACCAATACCTCCCCTGGGTGCTCGCCCCCTTCTTCGGCCAATCGCCGGAAACGTACCGCGCGCACCACATCGGCATGCACCACTCGGAGAACAACCTGGAGCCCGATGAGAGCAGCACCATGCCCTATCAGCGCGATTCTGGCAAGGACTTCCTCAAATACTACCTGCGTTTCCTCACCACGGGTATCTGGACGCTCACCGCCTACCTCTTTTCACGCAAGCGTAACAAACTAGCGGTGCAGGTGATCCGCGGTGAAGGGCTCTTCCTGCTGTTCTGTGCGGCACTTTGCCTGGTGAACTGGCCCGCGACCGTGGTGGCGTTCATCCTTCCGTTCCTCGCCTTCCGGCTGGTCGCCATGGTCGGCAACTGGGTGCAGCACACGTTCGTGTGCGCTGAGGAACCGGGGAACCACTTCCGGAACAGCATCACCTGCATCAACGTGAAGTTCAACCACAAGTGCTGGAACGATGGGTACCACATCAGCCACCATATCGACCCCACGATGCATTGGACCGAACATCCCGTGTACTTCCGCACCCACCTCGCGGATTTCGCCCGTGAACGTCCCGTGGTCTTCGCCGGCCTGAACTACATGAACGTCTTCTTCCTGCTGCTGGGTGATCGGTATGATGTGCTCGCGCAGCACTTCGTGGATGTTGGCGGACACTATGCCAGCGATGCCGACGTGATCGCGTTCCTGAAGAGCAGGGTGCGGCCGATCCCGTTCGCCAGCGCGGGCCTCGCGGCGGCGGCTTGAGATCACGTAGGTGCGGGCGCAGTGAGGATCTCCGTGCTCTGCTTCTGCTCCCGAACGCCCGGAACGACGAAGCGCCCACCTGAGGCGGACGCTTCGTTGATCTGAAAAAAGAGCGTCGCCTACTTTGCGGGCTCCACAACGGCGGTATCAGGTGCTGCGGTGGGGTCAGGCATCAGGCCCAGCTGGGTCATCATGGTCATGTTGTCGAACAGGCCCCAATGCTCCACGGCCTTGCCGTTCTCGAAGCGGATGAAGTCCATGCCGGTCACATTCCACGCCTTGTTGGTGGCGGCCATGCCTTCCACGCTACCGGTGTTGGTGCCACCAACCATGGCCACAGCGCCCACCCAGTCGCCTTCGGCGATGATCAACTTGCCTTCGCCCTTCATGTCCGGGTTCATCGCACGGTACATGTCCATGCCGTCCAGCCAGCTCTGCTTGCCGGTGCTCTGCACCATCGGATCGGGGTTGTGCGTCATGAAGTTGTCTGCCAGGATGCTGTCCATCGTGGCTTTGTCGCCGCTGGCCCAGGTGTTCATCAAGGCCTCGTAGGCTTTCTTGTTGGCGGCCTCGGTGTCCATGTTGGCCTGCATCTCAGGGCTGGGGCCACTGTTGCAAGCGGCCAGCAGGGCCAGGGCGGCGATCGGGAATAGTCGGTTCAGGTTCATCGTCGTGGTTTGGATTTTGGTTTGGCAGGCCAAGCTAATGCGCGGATCGGGGAGTTGAGATCCCGACCTCGAAGGGCCCGATCGCTACCGCCCCCCTCACGTCGGTGAGTGCCGAGACCTGGGGCGTTGCGCTCACCCAGCGCGGCCGCTTCGATCGGTTGCAGGGTTGCGCGGTCGGCGAGGACCAGGGATTGGGCTGCCCCCCCAGAAATCGGCACACCCTAGGGCGCAACTCATCAGCCAGCGAAGCGGTATCCGGGCAATCACGCCGAATGCCAGAGATCCGCGTGCTATCATGCGGCCAAGTTCACTACCGCACCACCACCAAACGCACGGCTTGTCGGCCCAGCACGGTGGTGATCACCGCTGTGTAAACGCCGGGTGGGTAGAGAGCCAGATCAACCAGTGGACTCGTGGCTCCTGCCAACAGTTGCGGCCATTGAACGAAGCTATGGCCGATCTGCGATCGGCTTGCGTGATCCCAGCACTACTCCAGCACCACCCGCTCATGGCACACGCCATCCGGGCTGATGAACTTGATCACATACGTGCCCCTGCCGTAGCGCGATAGATCCACCTCTTCCAGCGTTGCACCGGTGGGTAGCGGGCGTTGGTAGAGCAATTTGCCCACGGTATCATACACGCTGTAGTAGCTCT
>Ga0105046_10002802_pt1 | contig 27535 bp, 27 predicted proteins | sample MAT03_FD_78385 | JGI IMG/M metagenome (GOLD analysis project Ga0105046, IMG submission 78385) | Freshwater microbial communities from Lake Fryxell liftoff mats and glacier meltwater in Antarctica - MAT-03 (megahit assembly) | ecosystem: Environmental > Aquatic > Freshwater > Ice > Liftoff... | reverse complement strand
GGTCTCGTGGGTCACAAACTCGGTGAGCGCCGTGCGGCCAATCGCCTCGCTCGCGCTCGTGAGCCCGACTACCGGTAGGAGTGGCTCGGCGCCGTCGGGCACGAGCATCAACGCATCGAGCGCCGTCGCAACCATGGCTGTGCCATTATTTGGCATAATCGGGTCGCCCACCGACATCTGCAGGACAAAGATCGGCGCCGGGTCACGCGCGCCCGCCCAGATCGCGCCGTCGACCTCGTCCCAGATCGTCTGCGCCATCGACGCCGCGACCTGCTGATCGACCCTTGCCGGGTAGCGTTTCGCGAGCGCGATATCGAGCAGATCGCCGATGCTGGAACGGGCCAGCCAGTGCGTGAACGCGGCCCCTGGCACATTCAGAATGCCACCGGCAATGGTCGGTTCGAGGTGGCTGTAGACGGAACCGATGACCCCGCCGAGCGAGCCGCCGGCCCAGATCGGGATGTCACTTGACGGGCGCCGTCCGGCCGCAGGGTTGGCTATATCGAGGATTGTCGGGGCGGCCAGCAGCTCGCCGAGTGGGCCAAGGACGGCCCGTTGGATGGCCGCGATGCCGGCGATCGAGCGGCGCATGCGGTACGTCAGATCGCGGGTGCCGGCGATGGGCACGAGCAACGCGCTGAGCGCGCCGGTCACGGTGTCCCCGCTCCAGCCGTCGATCTCGGTATTGACCTTGGCGGCGCCGCTGCGCGTGATGAGGTCGTCGAACGAGGTGTCGTGCACGTCGCCGCCGGTGCCGTGGCCGTACATCACGATGTGGTAGTCGCCGCTGCCGGCGGGCACGGCGACGCGGAACGGGACGTCATAGACGATCGGCTCGGGGGCGCCGGTGGTGCGGTCGACAAGGCCCGAGATGAGACCTTCGACGACGATCGCCAGGGGTCGGTCGCGCGGCACGGCGCTGGTAATGGTGATACGCGCGCTGCCGTCGTCGACCTGCGCCTTCACGTCGCGGGCGAGCGCGCGCAAGGGGCCGCGCGCGTCATCGGCTGAGCGGGTGATGAAGTCCCACAACGCGAAGACGCGGGCGGGGTCGATCGGCGCAAGGCCGGCGAAGCCTGGACTGGAGGCGCGCGCGGCGACCACCTCACGCGCCGGCGCGAAGTAAGCAAAGCGGTTGGCCTCGGCCTGGGAGGCGGGCGCGATTTGACCAAGTGCAACCTGCGCGGCGCGTACGGTGACGGCGCCATCGTCGTAGCCGCCAAGCCCGGGGCCTTCGACGATGACGAGGTGCTCGCTGGCCGCCTGGAGCGGCGCCAACGGATAGCCGACAACCGACGCCGGATCATTCGCGTTGCGGCCCGGAACGATAGTCGAATCGATCGCCACTTCGCGCGCAAACGCAGCGCCGGGCTCGGCGATGAATACGCGCAGCACCACGCCATCGGTCGGCGCACCAAGCGGCAGCAGCGCCACGATCGGCGAGACGCGTGAGAAGCCATCGGCGCCGGCGAGCTTCTCGACGCCCTCGTCCGGGGGAAAGACATCGCTCGCGAGTGCCAGTGTTACGCCGGTCGGGAGGGTCGCAGCGCGCGTGAGGTACACGCTCGATGGCCAGGGCAGAAAGCACCTGCGTGGATCGCTGTCGTCGCAACGCGCGCTCAACGGCGCTCGCGCTCCCGCGGCGCGGGCAGGCGGCGTGATGATCGTCTCGGGGCTGGAATCGGCGCTGTCGGCGCTATCGTCGGCACTATCGCCATCGCCCGTGGTCACATCGCCGGGCTCCGAGGTGTCGGGCTGCGCACTGTCGGTCTCGCTCAGACTGCTGACGTTCTGGTCGTCTCCGCACGCGCCCAGCCCGCAGCTCACCGTCACCGCGACCCATGTCGTCCGCATCACTCGTCTCGTCACCGTCACGCTCCCGTCCCGCGGCCGCGCGGATGCTACCCGCATTCGCGCGCGCGCCGCCACCGCGATCTTAGCTTGTGCCGATCCGCGGTGACTCGCGCAGCGCCAGCGCGATGAGGGTCGCCACGACGCCGAGGCCGACGAAGATCCACATGAACGGCACGATGCCGACGACGTTGATGCCGATGATGAAGAGGATGCCCGACACCTGCCCGACGAGCAGGATGGCGCCCTGCGAGATCGATTCGGCCGCCGGGTAGCTGACCTCGGCCGCGTACTGCAAGCCGACCGGGGCGCCCGCGCCGAGGAGGAAGAAGCCGAGCACGGCCGAGGCGATGACGAGCGGCAGGAACGAGCTGGCGAGCGTGAGCCCGAGGAGAGCGGGCGTCATGACCGCCATCGCGAGCACGAGGAAGGGCTTACGCTGGCGCCGGCGGTCCGACATCGGCGGGAGGATCGCCGCGCCGACGATGCCGGTGATGAACATGATGCCGCCGACAAGACCGGTGTCGTCGGCGTCGAGGCCGCTCTGGGCGCAGAGCTGGTCGATGCAGGTCGACAGCGCGTTGAAGACGCCGAGCCCGATGAAATAGAGGCCCATGATGAGGCGCATGTCGCGTTTGCCGAGCATGTGGCGGATCCCGGCGAGGGTCATCAAGCGCTCGTCAGCCGGCGAGCCGCCGGGTGGAGCGATCTGCGGTGCGGTCGCTGGGCGTTCGCGCAGCACGACGAGCGACAGCAGTGCCGCCGCGGCCGAGACCACTCCATAGATGCCCCAGCGCCATCGATAGACGATGACCTTCGGCACTTCGGAGACCATGACACCTCGCCGCGGCAGGGGGGAATCGCCCGGGCAGACCATCGCGTCAGTTCCGGTCGCGGTCAACGGCAGCGCCCGCGGCGACCTGCACGATCAGGCAGGCCCATCGCTGCGTTGCCTCCGTGCTACCGTCACCCCATGCAAATCATCATCACAGGTGCCAACCGCGGAATCGGGCTCGAGCTCGCCCGCCAGTTCCTCTCACGCGGCGACGAGGTCATCGCCACCGCCCGCGACACCGCGGCCGCGACCGAGCTCGCGGCGCTGCCCGGCAATCTGCGAGTCCACGCCTGCGACGTGACGAGCGACGCGAGTGTCGCAGCGTTCGTCGCCTCGCTCGGCGACCTGGCGATCGACGTGCTCATCAACAACGCCGGCGTGATGGGCAAGATGCAGGCGCTCGCCGACCTCGACATGGCCGACGTGCTGCACACGATCGATACCAACGCGCTCGGTCCGTTGCGCGTGACCGGCGCGCTCTTGCCCAACCTCCGGCGCGCCGCGACGAAGAAGATCGTACATATCTCGAGCGGCATGGGCTCGATCAGCGACAACAGCAGCGGCGGCGCTTACGGCTACCGCATGTCGAAGGCCGCGCTCAACATGGGGTGCCGCTCGATGGCCAACGATCTGCGCGGCGAGGGCTTCATCGCGGTCGTCGTCAACCCGGGCTGGGTCCAGACCGCTATGGGTGGCCGCCGAGCCCCGACCCCCGTCGACGAGTCCGCGCGCAAGATGCTCGCGCTCATCGACCAGCTCACCCCGGCACAGAGCGGCACCTTCCTCGACTATCGCGGCCACACCTGGCAGTGGTGATGCGCGCCCGCATGACGCGATAGCGCTGGCCGCAAGTGCCGCGCTCGCTGCTCGTCACGCCTTCTTGCCAGTCGCCGCTGGCATTGTCGTCGCTCCAGTCGGGGCGAGGGCCACGAAGCCGCCGCCATCGATGACGACCACGCGCTCTTTCAAGAGCCCGCCGACCGCGCGCTTGAACGCCTTCTTGCTGAGGCCGAGGAGGATGCGTACGTCATCGGGGTGCGAGTGGTCGCCCAGCCGCGGCGGGCTCGGTCCGCGTAGCGCCGCGAGGATCAACTGGCCGTCGTCGCCGAGCTGTTCGTGGGCGCGAGCGCGTCGCGACAGCTCGACCTTGCCGTCGGCGAAGACCGCGGTGACGCGAAAGCGGGCCGCGTCGCCGCGCCGCAGATCATTGGGCTCGGCCGCGGGGACGAGGCCGACACTCTTCCGATCGATGATGACGAAGCAGCCGATCCCCGGCTCGAAGCGCATCGCCTCGCCCGTGACCCAGTCGCCGACCTTGGCGTCCGGGCGCGCGTCGAGCATTTCACTGACCCGCATGGTGCCCGCCAGGCGACCGCTGTCGTCCGTGACGAGGCCTATCGGGTGACGCTCGCCGAGGTGGACTTCGCGCGTCTGCTGCCACTTCGAGACGAGCAGGTCCTTCGTTAGACCCCAATCGAAGAACGCCCCGAACGGGGTCAGGTCGGTGCACTCCAGGAAGGCGACCTCGCCGAGTGCCATGCGCGGCTTGCGCAAGGTCGCGATCGGTCGGTCCTCCGAGTCGAGATACACGAACACTTCGAGCGGCATGCCTTCATGCACGTCGACTGGCACCTCGCGATTGGGCAGCAGCAACAGCGGCGCGTCCTGGGGCGCCGCGAGGTCGCGCGTGAGCAACACCCCGGGTGACACCCGCCGGCGCACCCACATCGTCCCGTAGCGCCCGAGCAACTCTGCGAAAACCATGGCGCGACCCTCCCACAAGCGGGCGCGCGCGTCGCGATCTTCGTTCACGATTGCCCTCGCAGGGGTTGCCGTCGCGCGTTGTCTCAGGCCAAGCGGCGGCCGGGGAACCTCTCTCGAGCGCTACTACACCGCCGCATACTCGGCCTCGAGCGCCTCGAGCGCGTCTGTCTCGGCCCCGAGGCGCTCGAGCTCCTGCCGCGCGTCGTCCCGCTCGAACACCGTCCTGGCCAGGCGGTCCCGATACGCCTCGCGCGCCGGCTCGAGCGTCTCCAGCTCGCCGTCGACCTCGACCGTGATGGCCGCCCGGACCAGCCGATCGCGCAGCCCGTGGGCCCGATCGCGCAGCGTGTCGAGGCGCGCGACGGCCGCCAGCTGCCGCGCCCGCAGGCCCTGTAGCAGCGTCGCGTTGTCCGCGTGCTTGCCGGGATGCACCCGCGCGAGCACGCGCTCCTCGTAGCGCGCGTAGTCACGCCCCATCGCCGACCGCACCGCCGCCACCCGCTCCAGCAGCGCCTCGACCTCGAGCGCCCGCCCCGCGTGTCCCAGGCGCATGCGCTTGCGCCGCCCCGCCGCGGCCTCGCGCTTCCGACCCGCCCGACCCGCCGCCCCGAGCCCGAGGAGGCCCGTCAGGGTCGCGGCGCCGGCGGCGATCCACCCAAGCGGCGTCGCCACCACCGCGGCCGCTGTCAGCGTCCCGAGCACGCCCCCTGCGAGCAGCCCGAGGATCCCGAGCGGACGGGCGACGCGCTCGCGCCGCGCGGACCTCGTGACGAGCCGAGCCAGCGCCGCGTCCTCGCTGCGGATGCGCGCGAGCCGTCGATCCGCAGCGGCCAGCGCCTCTGCCAACGCACGCTGCCGGAGGGTCTCGTTCATGGCGGGGCACGATAGCAACGGTCCTCGCCTCGGACCATCGCAATCCGCGCCCGTCGCTCAGCGGTTCGAGGGCGACCCATGGGTTTGCGCTTGCGCTCGCGGGCGGCGCGCGTGACAACGCTCCGATGAAGATCACGACGACTATCATGGGATTCGTGTTGATGATGGTGCTGGGGAAGGCCTGGGCCGCGGATCCCCGACCGAGCGCTTCGGTCGGGGAGGTCAGTCGGGGGCGCCTGATGCAGTCCGCGGTGCTGGCAGGCAACGCGATGATGCGGGTGAACGAGCGAACGAACTTCGGGACGACGGAGCTCGTGAGTGTCATCGCGAAGGCGGTCGCGGCGGTGAATCTTCGGTTTCCAAAGACCCCGGTGGTGACGGTCGGGGACCTGTCCAAGGACGGCGGCGGATTCCTGAGCGGGCACCAATCCCACCAGGCGGGCCGTGACGCGGACATCGGCTTCTACATGGCGGACGGGCGGTCGCGGAAGGAGTTCGACAAGGCCACGCCCAAGACGATCGATGGCGGGCGCATGTGGACCTTGCTGTCGTCCTTGCTCGACAGTGGTGAACTCGAATATGCCTTTATTGCCTATTCGCTGCAGAAGCCGATCTACGAGTATGCGCGCGATGTGGCGAAGGTGCCGTTGGCAAAGCTCGATCGGTACTTCCAATATCCACGTAAAGTGAGTGAACGCGTGGGGATTATTCGCCACATTCCCAACCACGACAACCATCTGCACATCCGGGTCTTCGCGCGCAGGTCGGTGGCGCGCGGAGGGGCCTTGGCGGCAATGCGTGAGACGGGGGCGCGGGGCGCAGGGGCGATGAGGCCAGCGCGGATGCTACGGTAGAGGTGGCCCACGGTGGAGCTTGGTGAAGAGGCCCTGTTCGTCGGCGACCCCCTGCGCCAGATCCGCCCCGACCACGTCCAGCTCGCCGGGCGTGTCGCCGTCAGCGACCTCGCCAGCGCGCTGCAGGCCCGGGCGGTGCTCTGCCGCCGGCAAGAGCAGGAGCAAGCCCTTGCGACAACAGCCACAAAGAGGCCGGCTTCCAAGCCACCGGCGAGCCCATCCCGAACGAGGCGATCGTAGCCCTCGCGGTGCGCGACGGCGTGCTCAACGTCAGCCAGGTCCCCGAGCGGCCGCTGCTGGTGTCAGGCAACCTCGAGCTGTGCACGGGCACGGGCGCCACCTTCGCAAAGAAGACCAGGTGCGCTCTGTGTCGCTGCGGCGGGTCGGCCAATAGGCCCTTCTGCGACGGCACCCACCGGACCCACGGCTTGCGGAGCGAGTGACACTTCGAAGTATTCTTGCCGCTCACCGGTCGGCATCTGGACCGCCGAAGCCAATGATCTGGGCTGACGACCCTCGACATGCAGCAACGAGGCGGGCGCGGGCGGCCTCGGAAAACACCTGACCGCGCACCGAAATAACCTGAGTTACACGCGACCCTGTCGACCTCGCATAGGTTCCGCGAACAACGCTCACCGTCTCCCGAGCGCTCACCCCCGGAGGTCTCCATGCACCCACTCGTTCTCACTCTCTCCGCGCTCGTCCTGGCGACGGGCTCCACCACGGCTCTCGCTCAGAGTTGGACCGTCCAGCTCCTCCCAGGCGGCGCGGGTAGCGCCGCCGGGATGAACGACGTCGGCGTCGTCGTCGGTGCGCTGACTGGCGCCAACGGCGCTCAGGCCGCGACCTGGCCCGCGCCCGGCGCGACCGCGGTCGTGCTCGGCGCGCTCGGCGGCGCCACGACCTGGTACGCCTCGGCCGTCAACAACAGCGGCGTGATCGTCGGCAACGGCGATAGCTGGGCTTTCCCGATGGTGTGGACCGGCGGGGTGCCGGCGCTCCTTCCGTTCCTGCCCAATGGCGACATCGCACAGGCCAACGACATCAACGCGTTGGGCGAGATTGCGGGTTGGGGGACTGGCTCGACCTGGACCGGCACGTACGCCATCCGCTGGACGCCGGCCGGTCCGGCCGAGCTGCCGCGGCCCACCGGCGCGAGCTCCTGCTCGGGCTACGCGATCAACGACGCGGGCCAGGTCGTCGGCTCCTGCAACATGCAGAACGGCGCACGTGCCACCCTCTGGATCGGCATGACGCCGATCGTGCTCGCTTCACTCGCCTCCACCACCTCGACGACTGCGTACGACCTCAGCGACAGCGGCCTCATCGTCGGCACCTCGCAGATAAGCGGCAAGAACGTCGCGACGCGCTGGAACGATGGTGTGCCAAAGAGGCTCGCCAAGCTCACAAACACCGACACGTCGGGGGCCTACGCGATCGGCGACTCGGGTCGCATGGTCGGCTACACGGGCTTCAAGAACGGCATCATCTCGGCGACGACCTGGCTCGGCCTCAACACCGTGGCTGCATTGCCCGCGCTCGCCGGCACCAACCACTGCATCGCGGAGGACATCGACGCCGGCAACACGATCGTGGGCTACTGCTACAACGCCGCGGTCGTCCCGTTCGTCAATCGCCCGGTCAAGTGGGTGCCGTCGCCCTGACGGCGCGTCTTGTAGCTGTCGTGGGCTGCCCGCCCTGGTTGGCGGGCGGTCTCGAGCCGTCTCAAGTATCGAGACACCAACGCGCGCTCGAACGCGGTCAGACTCCTGCCGGACGCTCTGCCCATGAAGGCACCGAAGGGCTGGACCGCCTCGCAGGTCGCGCGGGCGAAACGCGGCCCGCGCCTGTCGGAAGCGTCCGCGACCCTGTATGCCCTGACGATTCAGGTGACCCGCGGCGCCGCCTGCGCTATGTCCTCCGCGGAGCAACCGCCATGAGTACCCCCTCGCCCGCGCTAGCAGCAATCGGACCGGAGATCGCCTCCGCTCGACCCGCAACCCTTCCGGGCGATCTCGTCGCCGCGGCCGACGCGTTGATCGCTATCGACGCGCGCCTCGTCGAGGCTGAAGGGCGCGACGGGCTGACCCGTGTGAAGCGAAGCCTCATCACCAGGCAGCGTGAGCGACTGGCGCTCCTCGCTGAAGCGGCGCGCGCGCTCGAAGCTCGCGACAGGCCGGTGCACGACGCGATCGTCGCGTACGTGACCCTGGACGAGCCGCTCGCGTCGAGCTCGCTCGCACGGCGCGAACGCATGGCCAAGGTCGTCGAGGCGGGCCTGCCGTCGGTGCGCACGGTGCAATGGCTCGCACACGGCGATCACGTGCGGAACGTCTACGAGCGCGCTCTCGATCTGCGCGAGCTCGCGAGCCTCTACGGGCGATACGGCTCGGCGCTCTCCGGCCTGGCCGGCTACGAGCTCGCTGACGAGCCGCTCGCCTTCCGAGAGGCGCGGGCGATCTTCAGCCTCATCAGAGTGGAGCTGCGCGACGCGGAGCGCCTCGGCGATCACGCCGCGCTCTGGACGCTGGTCGAGCACGGCCACGCCGCCGCGGTCGCAGCGCTGGTGTACATCTACGGTGACGAGCACGTCGCGGTGCCGCCGCTCTGACCGACGCTCTGCGCCCCAAAACCACCGGCAAGCCCCAAGGCGCCACGCGAGTCATTCCGCGGGCGCGCTCAGAGCCGCCTCGAAGCGCGCCACCGTGCGCCGATCCCAGGCCGCCAACGCCCGCTCGAGCGCCGTCGCCGTCTCCCCCGGCTCAGCCCCCGCGAGCGCCGCGACCACCCCTTTGAGCGTGCGCCGGTGATAGGCGCGATCCCCGTAGAGCGCTTCCTTCAAGTGCTGCCGGCCGATTTGACGACACGTCCGACCCGTCGCAGAGTCAGGCACGCCAAGGCGTTCTGCCAAGTCCCGCGGGGTCTCATGCAAATCCGATCAATCCTCGTGTCGTCACTCCTCGCCAGCGCTCTGTTCGTCGGGTGCAGCAAAGCCCCTGAGGCCCCGCCGCTTCCAGCGACCACCGTCACCATCGCGCCACCCACAACGCCGGAGCCCGCGCCGACTCCCACGCCCGCGCCCGAGCCCGCGCCGACTCCCGCGCCCACGCCGACTCCCGCGCCGTCGCCCGAGCTCGATAACGACACCGCCGAGAAGGACCCGAGCGCCACCGACAAAGTCGAGCCGACCACCCTCGAAAGCGACGCCTTTGACGAAGCCGGACTACCTGGCCAGTTGCGCGCCATCGTCGGCTGGCGCGATCGCAATGGCACCAACGCCCTGGTCTTGACGCGTGAGTCGCCCAAGGGCCGTGGCGCAGAGCTGTTGGCAACGCACTTCAACCGTGAAGGCGATGGCAGTTGGACAAAGATCCGCGACTTCCGCGAGCTCGTCAGTGACTGCAACGATTGGCGCCTCACCCTCGAAGGCCGGACCGGCACCTGGTCGGTCACCGACCTCGACAACGATGGCATCGGCGAGGCGACGTTCGCGTGGTCCGCCGGCTGCCGCACTGAATGGAGCCCGGTGAGCCACAAGGTCTTGCTCGTCGAGTCGGGCGACAAGTACGTGCTCCGCGGCAACACCGGCGCGATGACTTTCGACGCTGATCCCGCCTTCGAAAAAGCTCCGGCCGCGTTTCGCGCACACGCAGAAAAAGTCTGGGCCGCGACGTCGATCGAAAAGCCGCCCGAGCGCGAGGCCTATGCCGAAGAAGCCCAATGGGGCAACGACTTCCTTGCCTGGGAGCGCGTCGGCATGCTGCCGCTTGGCGCCAGCAGAGCCGCCATCGAAGAGCACTACGGCAAGCCCGAATCAAAGGACGCCATCTTCCACGATGATAGCGCCAGCGGGCTCTACTTCGAGACCTGGCACTATCCCACACGCGGCCTCGTCATCACGCTCAGCGGTGAGGACGCGAAGCTCGCCGACGGTGGCATCAGCTCACTGACCGTCACTGCACCCTCGGACTTCAAGACCCGCCAAGGCATCGCCGTTGGCGCCCCCGAAACCGATCTCCTGGACCGCTACGGCCGCTTCCGCAACCTCGAGAAGTCCCGCCTCGACAAGGAGTCAAGCCGCTACTGGCTCGCCATCGGCATCGAGTGGACCTGGCTCACGTTCGAGGCCTACCAGAACAAGGTCGTGTCGATCCGCTGGGGCCTCGGCCAAGAGCCCCCGAGCGCTCGCGAGTGACCGACCTCAGCGACTCGACCTCAGCGATTCGCCAGCGAGTTGCTGCGATCCCCGCCGGCATACCGGGCGGCCTGGTCCGCGCTGGGACACGCACCTTCCGCGGCACACACGCCGTGCGAGCACGAGCCGCGAGAGCGCACTGCTCGAGCTCGGCAAGGCGCTGCTCGCGGTGGGACAGGTCGACACGGCGCGCGGGCTGTACGAACGTGCGCTGATTCTCGCCAGACCCGACGATAGCGACCCGCTCGAGCTCGCGGAGATCCAGTTCGGGCTCGCCCGCGCCCTGGCCACGCGCGAGCCGTCGCGTTCGGCTGAACTCGTCGCCAAGGCCGAGGCGGCCGTCATGGCGACGCGTTGCCCGCGCGGCAAGCGACTCGCGAGCGACGTCAGCGCCTAAAAGGCACGCGCCCCCGAGTGACGAATCGAGGGCGCCGGGGAGCGCCCGAACCGAGCCGAGCCTGACGGTCCCTGCATCGCATATGCTCGCATTGTCTGCGGAATCGGGTCGTCACCGTCGGTTGGTGCATCGACGCCGACGGGAAACCTCAGGCGATACTCGTGAAGGAACGCCCGAAGCGACTCCACGCGCATCGCCTCGTGGTGTTCGAAGACGGTATGCAGGCCGACGACCGTTAAAGGAGCGCCAGCAAACAGCTCAGCCACGCGCTGCGCCTGCGGGATGCCACGCGCGACGCAGCCGGGCAGAGCCTCTGGAACGCATGCAGCAGGACGACCCGCCCGCGACGACGCACGAGACTGAGCGGCTCGGGCGAGTTGAGCCAGGTCGTCGTCCGCCATTCCGGAGCGGGTCGCACTTGCATCAGAAGTCCCCGTCTTTGATGTACGGATGGCTCCACAAGGTGAGCTGGAGCAGGCACGACTTCACCCACGCTGCGTACATCTTCTCGACATCGTCGGACGAGTGCCCCTCGTTCGCGAGGAACGGGCGAAGCGTGAACGTCACCGGGAAGATGAGCGCGAAGAGGTTGCGGAACGGCACGATCGCCGTCGAGTTGGCCCCATCGGTCTGGTTCTTCTTTGCGCGGTGATGCCTGAGCCCGATCTCGTGTTGATAGTCGAGCCACGCCTGGTCGTACTCAGCACGCGACGTGTCGAGAATCCACTGACCGAACCGCTTGCGGACCGCAGCGAGGTACTCGCCGAGCGGCTTGCCGTCAGTCTCCGCCGTGAACGAGGCGAGCAGGTGCGGGTTTGATCCGACAAAGCCGTACCAGACGTCGAGGATCGCTTCGACGTGGTCCTTCACGACGTCGTGGGACATGCGCAGGTACTTCGCGTCTTCTTCGCCGAACAGAACGCTCTGCTTCATCTGCGCGAAGTCGGCGAGGGTCACTGGTGAGCGCTCGACCGTCGAGGCGCCGTGGGTGTATCCGGGAATGTTGCTCATGTACGCGTCTCCTTCTCGGAGCAAAGCTCCGCTACACCCCCGACCGTCATGGTCGGGGGAAGTTCGTTGGGTGGCTCGTTCGCTTCAGCGACGGTCAGCCGGGGAGCACGAAGCGCTCCCAAAGATCTTGCCGAGCGCTGCCAGTCGCGAGCTCATGCTCATCGCAGTCGAGCCGCAGATGCGTGTTCGTCATCGGGGCATCGACCAAGGCGCAGTGATGTGGCGCTGAGCCCTCATGCACGTTGGGGCGGAAGTGCACGCACGTGACGCACATGCCGCTCAGGGGCACCAGGCCCTGCTCCTGCAACGTGCGAATCATTTTTACGATGCCTGTGTAGAAGGCCTCCTGCTCGCGCGGCTGGAGGGTTGCCACCGCGTCGGCCAGGAACTCCGGCCACGACCTTGCGCGAACACCGAGGGCCTGGCCCCGGACCGTGGGCGTGATGAGGCTGGCGCGCGGGTGACGCGGGTCCGGGGACTTCGTCACCAGCACCTTGTCGGTGAGAACGCGCACGGAGTCGCTGATCGTTGGGAGCGTCAGACCAAGGCGCTGACCAAGCTCGGTCCCGGTCAAGGGGCCGGTGGACACGAGCGCTGCGAGGATCTGCCCTTGCGTCGCCGAGAGGCCCTCCTCGTTCGCTTGCTGCCACGACTGTTGCTTCATCGCGAGGCCGACCTTGTGGAGCCCCGTAGCGATCCGTTGGGCGATCGGGTCGCTGTTCTCTTCGAAGAAGGACAGTCGTTTGCGAGCCATGGAGTGGGTGTATGTTAGGAGTCCGAAGTTGGCAAGAACGATCGTGTGCCTGCCGCGTCCACGCCGAGTTGGCCGAGGTCAGGCGTGCCCACGAACTCATCGATCACGGCGCCGTGCTCGGCAAGATCGTCGTTACGTTCTGAGATCTTCCATCGGTCGGGTGTCTCCGCCTCCCGGTTTCGTTGTCCGCGCGGATGTGTTGGCAAAGAAGCCAATGTCCGGATCGTCAGGCGAATCTCTGGAGTGCCCGACCGAAGACGCATTCCTTGCTTTCGTGGGCGGCAACCTACCCGACGCCGAAGCCGGCCAACTCGAGCGTCACCTCGATGGCTGCGAGGATTGCCGCGAAATGCTCGCGGAGGCCGGGCGGGCTTTGCTGGGCTCACTCGATGGCGCGCCACCCGCGCCGCCCGAGCCGATCAATCCACGACGCCTGCAAAGGGTGGGCGACCGGGTCGGGCGTTACCACATCATTGATGTGCTCGGCCGCGGCGCGAAGGGCATCGTCTATGCCGCCTACGACCCCGAGCTGGATCGGCGCGTCGCGGTGAAGCTGCTCACGGCCGATCGCCGACTCGAAGGCTCGGCGAGAGAGCTCGAGGCGCGCCTCATCGGCGAAGCGCAAGCGATGGCACGCCTATCCCATCGCAATGTCGTCGCAGTGCACGACCTCGGCACCATTGATGGGTCGCCGCAGCCTGGCAGCCGCGACGGGCATGCGGGTGTGTCCGATGGGCCGGCCCGGTCGATGATCTACATCGCGAGGGAGCTCATCGAGGGCATGACCTTGCGCTCGTGGCTCCAAGCTGCGCCGCGCTCGTGGCGCGACATCCTGGCGGTCTTCCTGCAAGCCGGCGAGGGCCTCGCGGCGGCCCACGAAGCGGACATCGTGCGCCGCGACTTCAAGCCCGACAACCTGTTCCACCCGCCGATGCATCGACGATCGGCTTGTCCGGAACACTGCGGCCAGCTCGTTCAGGGTCGCGCCCTGCACATAGTGCATCCGCATGATCGTCCGGTCCGCGGGCGGCGTCGCGTCGAGGGCGTCGCGGAAGATCGCGCTCAGCTCGGGCTTGTGCCGCGGGTGTGATTCAAGATGAGGGGGCAAATGGCTCGGGGCGCGATTAGACAACGGACGAACCACGGAGACACGGGGATCACGGAGGCGGAGCCAGAAGCCAGCGCCCGACGGCCGTTGGCGTGCCCGATGCCAATGAACCTCGACGGCTCAGGTTCATGTCGAGTCCTGGCCCTGCGCAGACATCGTCGCGGTGATCTTCATCGTGCGCTCGATGCGCCCCACGGTCGGGTGCTCGAGATCGATCTCAAGCGTGCCATCGCCTTCGATCGACATAGCGCTGAGATCGACCCCGATCGGCACGTTCGGCATGTGCGTCACCTGCGGATCGGCGATGCCGCGCATCGTCACCGCGAGCTTCACCTTCGAGCCGGCCAGCGACACGAGCTTGTAGCGCGCGGCGAGTCGCGCCTCCACGCCCATCGCGTCGAGGTAGCCCAACGCGTCCCACTCGGCACCCGGCCCGACAGCCTCTTCCGGGAGAGGCACGAAGCCGCTCTGGAAGCTCTTCTCGAGGCCCGCCTGCAGCTGCTGCATGAGTGGGTTGTCCCCTCGAACTTCACCTCGAGGATGCGCCCACGTGAGTCGACCGTCGTCATGGTCGCCATGCCCTGCATCGCGGCGCTTATCGTCGCGGGGTCAGCGCCCATCTCGGCGAGCTTGCCGCCAAGCGTGGCCTTCGCATTCTCGGTGGTCGAGCGCGAGCGGAAGCTGCCGTCAGGCTTCGCGTCGCCGATGCTGCTCACCGTATCGAAGTCCATGCCCATGTCGAAGTTCATCTGTTGCCCGCCACCCACCACCGACGAGTTGGCCTTCAGCGTCGCGTGCATCCGCTGCCCGCTCTCGGCTTTCGGCGTGAAGCGCAGCACGCGTTCGCCCGTGCCGGCATTGATCATCACCGTCTTCTCGGGCGAGCCTGGCGGTGGGAACGCCGTGATCGGCGGCACATTGGGGCCGCTCTTGCCGCACGCGGTGAGCGACACGAAGAACGCGGGGATTATGTGTCGTTTGAGCATGGGCAGGATGGGTCCTCTTTCGCACACGCGGCGTGTGTCGACCAGCCCAGCCAAGCTCAGCGCCGCTCATGACGCAGCACCCGCCCACGTTCACGCACGAAGCCCGCGTGGTGCTACGAAGTGCGCCTCGGTGAGCACCACCGTCCCATCGACCGCCGGTGCGATCGACCGCGACTCGAGCCGCGCCATCAGGTTGTAGCGGACATTGTCAGCCATCCCAACGGCGAGCGTTGCGAGCGCCGGTGTCAACGCGTAGCGCCCGCAGATCGGGCAGTCATTGATGGCGAGCGTCTCGCCGTCGGCGGCCGTGACTTCCGCATGTCCACGCAGCGGTTCGGCGCAGATGGGGCAGGGGGCGGTCTCTGACATGGTGGCTCCAGCGTGCGGGCGGTGGTCGTTACTTCTGCGACAGGATGTTCGTCGACTGCTTGCCGCCGATCTCCACCCCCGCCGTGCCGAGCGCATCCTTGGCGCCTTCGGGCAGCTCGAACTTCTGGAGCGCCTCGATGTTGAACTCCTGCAGGGTCGTGCCTTCGAACTTCAGCCCGAGCTCGAAGGCCGGCTTGGTCCCAAGCGGCGCCTTCGAGCCCTGCTTGTGCATCGCCATGGCCGCCGTCGCCTTCGGGAACGTCGCGAGCCCGCCGAGCGCCGTGCGCGCCTTGGCGTAGTTGCTCTTGTCGCCCTTGGCTGCCTTCTCCTGGAGGCTCAGCGCCGAGCGGTACACGCCGGTCATGCCGCCGATCGCGTCGCCCAGCAGCTTCGCGATTTGCCCCCGGTCCTTCATCTTGTCGGCGTCCGCCGCAACCTCGGCCTTGAGCTCCCATTGGGGCGGCTTGGCCGAGGTGAGGAACATGTCGACGCCACCTTCGATCTCGAGGCCGCCCGCTTTGCCCTTGCCGACCAGGTTGAGCATGAAGCCGTGCTCGGTCTCCGCCTTGATCGTCGTGTCGCCCGACTTCTCTTTCGAGAGCTTGTGCTTGCCGCGGTAGCCGAGCGCCATCTTGCCCTCGACGCCCTCCTGACCGGGCTTCGCGCCGACGCCGCCCTCGGCCCCGAGCTCGCCCGTGTACTCGAGCGAGTCGGCCTTGCCGCCTTCGGTCTCTGGCGTCATGCCCTTGACGACGTCCTTCTCGTAGCCACCGCCGAAGAGCCAGTCTGCGCCCTTCGTGCTCCAGGCCGCCATGGTGCGATGGATCCCCAGCCCGAGTAGGCGCAGGCACTCGATGCCGCCGTCGGCGGTCGCCTTCACGGCGATCATGCCACGCGCGCCGACGTAGCCCGAGAACCACTCGCTCAACCCGCCGACCGCGCCGAGCACGATCGCTACTTTGCCCTCGAGCTCGAGCTTGTCGTCGACGTTGCGCTTGGCCGTGCCCTCGAGGTTGAGGTTGAGATAGAAGCCGTTGCCGCCGGGTGGCTTGATCTTCACGTCGACGCTGCCGCTGAAGCCCTGACCCGATATCGGCGCCATCAGATCGATGAGCCCGCCGATCGCCTCGAAGGCCGCTTCGACACTCGCGACTTCACCGATCTTGCTCGCGATCTTCTTGAGCGCGCCCTCGTTCGAAGGCGTCGTCGTCTGCGGCGGGGTCTGCACCCGGCCGCCTCCCGTCTGACTCCCGGAGGATCCGCCGCCACCGCCGCCACCGCGATTGCCCCGGTTCTTCTTGCCGCGCATCTGCACCGGCGCGCCCTTCAACTGCACCGCGCCCTTGCCATCGTCGCTCTCGCCTTCGCCGGGCGGCAGGAGCGCCTGCTCACCTTCGTCGAAGGTCATCCCCCGGAGCGCCTGCTTGCGCTGCACCGCACGCGGATCGTTGGACGTCTCCGGAGCGGAGGTCGCTGCGTCCGACTGTGACTTGCGCTGGACTGGCGTCGACTGTGCCCGTGCGGTCATCGTCATTTCCCTTGGGTACGTTGGATGTGCTCGAGGATGGGCAAAAGAAAAGGGGTTGCACGCCTCGCGGCATCGACCCCTTTCGCAGCGAAACTAGGGCGGGTCCGCCGCTTGGTCAAGCTCGGTGTGCCTTACCTCACACTTGCCCGTTGTCGCGTGTCGCCCACCAGGCCGAGAGTCGGGGCCACAGCGTCTTCTTTGCCGAGCTCGAGACCATCGCCCCGACGTGGCCGCCGGCCAGATGTACGAGCTCTTTGTCGGGCGAGCTCACGCGCTGCATGATTTCGCCGGCACTCTCGCGCGGGACGATGTTGTCGTCTCCGAACGTGACCGCCAGGAGTGGGCAGCGGATGGCGGCCAGGTCCACCTGCCGGCCCGCGAGCGACAGTCCGCCGTTCACCAGCGCGTCCTTCTGATAGAGCTCGCGGATGCAGGTCCGGTAACACTCGCCGGGGAACGAGACGTTGTCGTTGCCCCAGGTCTCGATGGCGAAGAAGCCGTCGAGGAACTTGTCGTCCCAGGCCTTTTGCGCCAGCGTCACCGCCTTGTGCAGGCCGAGCGTCGGACGCAGCAGATGGAAGGCACTCTGCAGGAGCTGCCAAGGCACATTGCCGGTCGCGTCGACGAGCGCGTCGACATCGAACGTGCGCGTGTTCGTCCAGCGCATCAACATGCCGTCGACGCGAAAGCGGATCGGCGCTGCGACCAGCGTCAACGACGCGATGTAGTCCGGGCACAGTGCCGCGTGGATCGCCGCGAGCGTTCCGCCCAGGCAATAGCCGAGTATATGCACCGCGTCGTCATCGCGCCCATGCCGCGCCGCCACCCGGATCGCGCGGCCGAGGTCGCGCACCACGACGTCCTCGAACGTGGTCCAGCGATCCTCTGGCCCGGGCGTGCCCCAGTCGATGCAGAAGACGTCGTGGCCAGCCGCGACCAGGTATTCGGCGAAGCTCTTGCCAGGCATCAGATCGAGCACGTAGTGCCGGTTGATGAGCGATGGCACGAGCAGAATCGGGGTCTTGAATGTACCGGCAGGCGAAGGCGATACGGCGCGATAGCGCAGGAGGCGCCACTTGTTTTCCTGGTGCACGACATCCATCGGCGTCGCGCCGACGATCGGTTGCCCGCGCCGGAACAGTGCCGCCAGCTGTGCGATCACTTGCGGCGTCACGCGCCGCCTCCCGCGTAGAGCGCTGCGAACGCGTCGCGATAGGTCTGATAGACCTGCTTGCGCTTGACCTTCAAGGTCGGCGTCAGGAGCCCCGATTCGAGCGTGAGCGGCGTAGTCGCGACGAAGTAACGCTTCAACGTCTCGTAGCTCGCGAGCTGCGCGTTCACGTGGGCGATGCGCTCGGCGAGGCGCGCGCGCAGGTCCTCTGCCGAACAGCTCGCGACCGCTTCGGGCCGTGGCCAGACGCCCGCCACGAGGTAGCGCTCGCCGTCGCCGTAGACGACCACGTGGGCTATCCACGGGTCATCGGCAAAGCGGAGCTCGATGTTCGCCGGTGGCACGTTCTTGCCCCCCGCGGTGACGAGGATGTCTTTGTTGCGGTCGACGATCTGAAGGAACCCATCCTCGGTGAAGCGGCCGACGTCGCCCGTCAGGAGCCAGCCATCGGCATCGAACGCTGCCGCGGTGGCGACAGGATCCTTGTGGTAGCCAGCGAAGACCGAGGGCCCGCGCGCCAGGATCTCGCCGTCATCGGCAAGGCGCAGCTCGACGCTCGGCAGGGGCCTGCCGACCGAGTCGAAGCGGAACGCATCCGGCCGATTGAGCGTCAACGTCGGCGACGCCTCGGTCAGGCCATAGCCCTCGATGAGCAAGATGCCGTGCGCGAAGAACAGCTCCTTCACCTCACGCTTCAAGCCGGCCCCGCCCGACAGGCAGAAGTGCAGACGTCCACCGGTCAACCTCGCCAGGGCCTCACCCGGGCGTTCGTCCCGTTGCACTGCGAGTGCCAGCTTCTCCCAGACGCTCGGCACGCTCATGAAGACCTGCGGCCTGACGACCGGCATGAAATCCAGGACCGCGGCCGCATCGACGAGGTAGCTCGTCCAGCCGAGCCGATTGCCGAGGCAGGCTTCACCAAAGCCGAAGATGTGGCTCAGCGGGAGCCACAATAGATCGACCATGCCCGCGTCGCCTTCGCTTGCCGGCGCGTCGAACAAGCGGGGTGCATTGCACGCGATCCAATCGTTGCCGTTGACGGCGATGTTCATGTGCGTCAGCGGCACACCCTTGGGCGGTCCTGAGGTGCCGGACGTATAGAGCATGACCGCGTTCGCCGTGAGCGGCACCGAATGCATGCGTCGGTCGAACGCCGCCGGGTCGGCCTGCTCGCGTGTGCGACCGACGGCGATCACTTCGGGCCAGCTGGTCACGCGCCTATGGGGTGGGGTGTCCGGCGTCTCGACCCGTACGTCGTCGAACGCAACGACGTGGCCCAACGTGGACAGATCGACGTCGGCGACTGCCAGCGCCCTCTCGAGTGCAAGCGCCAGCCGGGCGCTGCCGACGAACACGACCTTCGCGTCGCTGTGGCCGAGCACGTAGGCGATCTGTTCGGGCGTGCTCGACGGGTAGATCGGCACCATCACGCCGCCGACCGCCTCGATGGCGAGCGCGGCGACCATCCACTCGACGCTGTTGGGCGCCAGAATCGCCGCGCGTTCGCCCGGCATCAGCGGCACTTCCGCGAGGAAGCTGCCGCACGCGCGGATGAACTCGCCGAACTCGCCCCAGCTCACGTCGCGCCAGCTTCCGCCAGCGCCGTCCCCATCGCGCCGCCCCCGACCCCGTTCGTCCCGCCCGGCCTCGCGGTCGTCGTTGAGCACGTGCGCCCTTGTCGTCGTCAGGCGCGGGCGCGCACGTAGTAGTTCTTGCCGGAGCCGGGCACCGTGCGCTCCTCGAGCGTGAAGTGGGTCGGGTGCTTCTTCAGGAGATCGCTCAGCTTCTTGTGCCCGTACAAGCGCGGGTCGAAGTCGGGGCGGACCTTGTTCAGGTAGTTGCCGACATGGCCGAGCTGGGCCCAGCCCTGCTCGTCGGAGGCATCTTCGATCGCCTGCGCGAGCAGCTCGAACGGCGGCGGCAAAAGCGTCGGCCGGGTCGCGGGCGTCGCTACCTTCGGGGGCGTCGCCGCCTTCGCCTTGGCGCGCGAGCGCTGACCATCGGTGCGCACAACGGTTTCGTCCGACGCCTCGACCGGGTCGCCGGCTCGCAGCACTTCCGTATAGACGAACTTGTCGCAGGCCTTGACGAAGGGGTCGGGTGTCTTGCGCTCGCCGAAGCCGTAGACGGTGAGTCCCTCTTCGCGCAGCCGCTGTGCCAGGCGCGTGAAGTCGCTGTCGCTCGACACGAGGCAGAACCCGTCGAAGCGCCGGGTATACATAAGGTCCATCGCGTCGATGATGAGCGTGCTATCGGTCGCGTTCTTGCCGCTCGTGTACGCGAACTGCTGCACTGGGTTTATCGAGTGCTTGAGCAGCACGCTCTTCCACTGCGTGAGCTGCGACGAGGTGAAGTCACCATAGATGCGCTTCACGTTGGCGATGCCGTATTTGGCGACCTCGCCGAGCAGGCTCTCGATGACCGCGGGTTGGGCATTGTCGGCGTCGATGAGCACCGCGAGGTGGCGGTGGTCGTCGTCGGGCTGCGAGTCGCTAGACCGGGTCGTCATGCGTTGGCCTGGGTCGTCGGTTGGGTCGTGTCTGCGCGCAACGATGATACGCGCATGCAGCCGATCGGGCGAGGCCCGAGCGAACGCGCTCCTCCCCCTAGGAGCGACTCGAGGTCGCCAGCGGCTGTGCGAACGGACTCACCAGGTGGTGGCGAGCCCACGGAGAAAGCGTTCGCGTTCGGCACTGCTCGGCAATCCGAGGCTCGCGAGCCTGGCGTCTGGTGGCGCGCTCGCGCACGCTTTGTCGACCGCGGCCGCGCGCGCCCCGATCACGGTATTGCGCTCATGCACGTCGAGTCGGCGCATCACCCATCGATCGACTGCGGCCGCGAGCTCCGCGTGCTGCTTCTCGTCGCGCGCCAGGAGCGTCATCACCGCGCGAATCGTCTCGTCCTCGGCGCGCAGCGCGGCGACGTGGATCTCGAACGCCGCCAGGCTCTCGCCGACCTGCCCGTGAACGGCATTGTCGACCGCGATCGCGACCAGCTCGCGCAGCGCCATCGGGGCGACCACGGGCCGCGCGGCCGTCGCGCTTCGCTCCGCCGCGAGCGCCGCCATGAGGCGCGCGTGCATGCGCTCTTGCCGCGCCGCGCGGTGCGCCCAACGCACGAGGCGGCGCGGCGCACGATGATGCACGAGCTCCTTCGCGAGGTGCTCGAACGCGTCGACCGACGCGGCCTCGAGCGCGGCGCCAGCGGCGAACCAGCACCCGAGCGCATCGCCGCCGCGACCGCCGCGGATCCCAGCGAGGCCGACTGGCCGCCGACCGAACCCGTCGCTGCAGCGAAAGTCGTCTTGGTCGACTGCCGGTGGGGTGCTGCAGGTGAGCTCGACCGTGGTGTCGCGCGGCACGCATCCCTCGAGCCTCTGGGAGCTATCGCTGCACAGCGCATCAAGCGTGAAGTCGCCCATGAAGTCGTTGGCCTCGGTGCCCTGACGCCGTCTCAGGAGCTCGTCGCAGAGCGCCTGACAGGCCTTGGGACCGCCGCACAGGCGCACGTTTTCGCCGCGCGGCAAGACCTCACCTGCCGGTCGGTCCACCGTGTGGTAGGTCGTGCCGCAGCCGAACGACCAGGGCGCGGCCAGCGCCATCATCACGAGCCGATTCCAGACGTCACGATTGCGAATGCGCATGTCTGTCCCCCCTGGACATGTCCACGGCACATGCCGGTGGAACAGAGGATATTGGCGAGCGTAGCGACCGCACAAGTAGGCGCGACCAGATATCTGAAAACGAGCCCGACTCAGATCAGCTGTTCGTCAGTCGCGCGCGACACCGAGCGCCAGGTCGCGACCCCGAACGCGATCGATGCGCCGCCAAGCACCGCCGCGGTCCCCATGTTCAGGGGCCCGTAGAGCGCTGACGACACCTGCAGCACGCCGGCCGCGACCAACGCGAACACGACGAATGCGAGACCGCTGAGCGCGAACGCCGCCGCGACAAGCTTGCGCAGCCACCAGCGCATGCCGAGCACCGCCCAGCCAGCGGCGATGAAGTACAGCGCGAGCACGATGAGCCCACAGACCTGCACAAGAGCCGTTGGGGGGACGCCTATGAAGTCGAACTGCTGGAGGAATTGGGAGAGGATCAAGGCCAGGATGACAATCACGCCGACGATGCCGGGACCCCCGCTGGCAAGCGTGCGGGGTGGCAGATCGGACCACCCTGCCACGGCGAGATACAGCCCGATTCCGATGATCAGCGCCGCGCCGATTCCCAATGCTTCGATCCCAAACGTCAGTGCGCCGCCGTCCAGCTGCGCGCGTTGGGCCTGCACGTTCCAAAAAGCGAACATCAACACGCCGGGCACGACCAGAACCGTGCCGACCGCGGCCCACCGCAACTCCTTGCGCACCTCTGCCGGCACACGTGGCTTCGTGCGGTCCGGCACGTTGCGCCCACCGTAGCCGCCTGCTTCGAAGAAAGTCGCCATTTGCAGATCCTCATCTACGCACTCATTCGAAGGGGATGTGCGGCCCTTCGCCGCAGCCGCTGAGCGACCAGCCCGCGGGCACCGCGAGCGTGCTCGTATAAGCGCTGGTATCGACCGAGCGGGTCATGTCGCGCCACGAAGCGGTCGCCACCAGACCTCGTGCGCGCCGAGCACAGCGCCGCCGATCGCGTCACGTCACGTTGCTCGGCATCTCCTATGGCACCTACCACCTCGCCAATCGCTACCTGCAGCTCTTCCCCGATGGCGCCTGTCCCGCCGCCAGCACCACGCCCGGAGGCGCCGTCGACGCGGTGGCACTCGACTCGTTCTGTCCGCCGGGGCTCTGCCCCCTCTCGTCGCAGGACCTCTGGGAGGACGAGGTCGCCCATCAGATCCTGGATCTCTGTGCGGCCGATCCCGACTGTGCCCGTTACTTCCCGCCGGACGGCCCCAGCGCCTGGCAGAGCCTCGGCGATCTCTACAAGGCCGTCGCACGCGGCGATTGCCCGCTGACCGACTACCCCGAACTCGACGTGCGCAGACAAGCTCGATGACCCTTCGGAGCGCAAGGTGCGGCTCTGCCCGTCGTGCGGAGGCCGTCGGATGAGCGAACAGGGCGCGCACCTCTGTGACCAGGCCGACCGCCCGACCCATCGCACCGCGCCCGGCCTGGATCCACTTACGACCGTGGCAACGCGTCCAACACGACCGACGGACGCCCGTCGTCCACCCGCCGCGCCCGCACCTTCCAGACCCGCTCGATGAGCTCGGGCTCAAGCACTTCATCGGGCGTTCCCGTCGCCACGACCCGACCCTCGGCGAGCACCACCAGCCGATCGGCGAGCTTCGCCGCGAGGTCGAGATCATGCACCACCGCCAATACCGCATCACCGTTCGCGGCCGCCTGCCGCAGCAACCCGACCACATGCAGCGCATGCGTCGGATCGAGCCGCGCGGTCGGCTCGTCGAGCAACATCACCGGCGGTGCCTGACACAGGAGCCGCGCGATCCCGGTCCGCTGCCGTTCGCCCGATGACAGCGTAGGGTAGGGGCGATCGGCCAACGGCCCGAGCTGCATCGCTGCTATCGCCCGCTCGACGTGCGCCAGATCGCGCGCGCTCGCAAAGCCCATCCGCCCGAGGTGTGGATAGCGCCCGAGCAGCACGAGTTCGCGCGTCGTGAACCCGAACGTCGCGTCGGGCGCCTCGAGCAGCACTCCGACCCGCGCCGCCCGAACCCGCGGCGGCATTCCTGTAAGCGCTTCCCCATCGACCCGCACGACCCCGCTCGCCGCCCGCGAGACCCCGGACAAGATCCGCAGCAGCGTCGACTTGCCGACCCCGTTCGGCCCGACGACCACGACGACCTCACCCGCCGCAACCTCGAGGCTCACGTCCGCGAACACCGTCGCCGCGCCATAGCGCGCGCTCACCCGCTCGGCCACGAGCCTCATGCCGCCCCCCGCAAGCGCACCCGCAACAGCATCAGGAACACCGGCCCACCGACCAGCGCCGTCACCACCCCGACCGGCAGCTCCGTCCCGAGCGGCCCCGCCAAGGCGCTCACGGTCGCGTCCGCGAGCACCACGAACGCCGCCCCACAGGCGGCTGACAGCGGCACCAGCAGGCGATGATCGGGCCCCGTCACGAGCCGCACCGCATGCGGCACCACCAACCCCGCGAAGCCGATGAGCCCGGTCACCGCGACCACCGCACCGACCGGCAGTGACAGCATCACGAACAACCGCCGCCGCAACCGCTCCGGCTCGAGCCCGAGGCTCTTGGCCGTGTCATCACCCAATGCCAACAGATTCAACGCCAGCGTGTGCGGCATCACGCTCGCGAGCGCCACCACCGCGGCGATGACCACGATCGGCACGAGCAGCGGCTCGGCCGGATCGGCCCCGAGCGTGCCCATCAATCGGACGAGCGTTCGCTGCACCGTGCTCGCATCGCCGAGCGACGCCAGCACCATCAAGGCGGCACCTGCCAGCGCGTTGACGACCACCCCGACCAACAACATGCGCAACGGCGACGGCACCCCGCGCTCGGCCCCCAATGCCAGGACGATCAAGAGCGCCAACAGCGCCCCGACAAACCCGCCGAGCGGGGCCACCAGCAACGGCGCCGATGACATCAGCGCCCCCGCGATGAGCGACACGCTGGCACTGCCGAGCGCCGCCCCACCCGACACGCCGAGCACGTACGGGTCGGCCAGCGGGTTTCGCAAGAGTCCCTGCAGGGCCGCGCCCGCCACCCCGAGCACGGCCCCAACCGCCAACCCTTGCGCGATCCGCGGCAACTGAAGCTGCACGAGCGCCTGGTGTTGCCAGCTCGTCGGCTCGCCGAGTGCTATGCCGAGGTCGACCGTCGGCATCCCGATGACCAGCGCCAGCACCGCCGCGATCGCAATGATGCCGGCGCCAACGAGCATCACGATCACCTGACGGCGCGCGCTCGTCACCGCGAAGCGGGCCGGCATGGCACCGATGGCAATCCGGCTCAGGGTGTCACCCCGTGGCCTGTAGGTGCCGCCGCCGCCTTCGCCATCGCCGCCCGCGCTGCGACCAGGATCGCCGCCAGCCGCGGCACGACCTGCGCCAGGTGCGGACCATTTCGCGCGAGCCCATCGTCGGGATAGACGACCACCTGGCCGCGCGCCACCGCGGGCAGACCCGGCCAGCCCGACCAGTAGCGGGACGCCGCCGCTGAAGCGGGAAAGCGCGTGTCCGGCGCGACATGCAGGATAAGGTCAGGCGCCCCCTCGAGCACCCGCTCGAGCCCGACACGCGCAGTCACCGGTCCCACAATCAAGTTCTTGCCGCCGAGCAGCGCCACCAGCTCCGACAGGTGATCGCCGCCACCCGTCGTGATGACGAAGCCCGGCTGCACATCATAGACGAGCAGCACGTTGACGATCACAGTGTCGCTCGTCGGCTTGCCAGTAACGGCAGCCGACGGCGATACGGCGGGCTTCGCCAGAGCCAACGCCCGGTCGAGCTCACCGAGTGCCGCGTCCGCCGCCGCCTCGCGCCCGAGCAACCGCCCGACCTCGCGCGTCGTCGCGCGCATCTGTGCCAGCGTGACGAGCGGCAATGTCTTCACCGCGAGCCCGAGCCCGACCAGCGCCGAGGCCGTCGTCGCCTGCGTCTCATAGCCCGCCATCAGCACCAGATCCGGCCGCTGCGCGAGCACCGCCTCCGGCCGCGGCGAAAAATCGCCCACCACCGGCACCCCCGGTGCGTCGCAGTACGACGTCACCCCGACCAGATGCGCCATGCCACCGACGGCCTTCACGATCGCCGTCAGCGCGGGTGCGAGCGACACCACCCGCGGCTTTGGCGCGTCCGCCCGCGGGCTCACCGTCTGCCCGCACGCAACGAACATCATCACGACGAAGAGGGTTGCGAGGGCGCGAGCAGCGCAGGTAAGGATGCCGCACGTCGTCACGCGTGCGCTTCCAAGAGGAGACGGTTCAGATGTCGGCAGATCGCAAGGTCGCATTGCTCACGGGCATCACGGGGCAGGACGGCTCGTACCTCGCCGAGCTCCTCCTGAGCAAGGGATACGAGGTCCACGGCCTCGTGCGCCGCTCGAGTTCTTTCAACACCGAGCGCATCGACCACATCTACCAGGACCGCCACGTCGCCGATCGCCGCCTCTTTCTTCACTACGGCGACCTCACCGACGCCTCGAACCTGTCGCGCCTGGTCGAGAAGATCCAACCCGTCGAGGTCTACAACCTCGGTGCCCAGAGCCACGTCATGGTCTCATTCGAGGTGCCCGAGTACACCGCCGACGTCGACGCACTCGGTGCCCTGCGGCTCCTCGACGCCGTGCGCGAGTCCGGCGCGCGCGTGCGTTACTACCAGGCCTCCAGCTCCGAGCTCTACGGCAAGGTGCGCGAGACCCCGCAGAGCGAGACGACCCCGTTCCACCCACGCTCGCCCTACGCCGTCGCCAAGCTCTTCGCCTACTGGACCGTCGTCAACTACCGCGAGGCCTACGGCCTCTTCGCGGTCAACGGCATCCTCTTCAATCACGAGTCGCCGCGCCGCGGTAAGACGTTCGTCTCGAAGAAGGTCACGCGCGCCGCCGCCCGCATCGCGCTCGGCCTCGACGAGCGCCTCTACCTCGGCAACCTCGACGCCCGCCGCGACTGGGGCTACGCGCCTGAGTACGTCGAGGCGATGTGGCGCATGTTGCAGCAGCCGACGCCTGCCGACTACGTGATCGCCACCGGCGAGACCCACACGGTCCGCGAGCTGGTCACGCTCGCATTCGCCCACGTCGGCCTGCCGCTCAGCTGGGAGGGCACCGGCGTCAGCGAGCAGGGCCGTGCCGCCGATGGCCGCGTCCTGGTCGCCGTCGACCCGGCCTACTTCCGCCCGGCCGAGGTCGACCTCCTGCTCGGCGACGCGAGCAAGGCCCACCGGGAGCTCGGCTGGCGCGCGACCACGCCCTTCGCCGAGCTGGTCTCGCTGATGGTCGAAGCCGACCTCGCCGAAGCACAGGGCGTGCGACCAGTGTGACGCCTTCGCTCTCATCTATATAACGATAGCGTTCGTAGCTGCGCGGGGTCGAACCATGACCACGGGGCCGCCACAAGATCCTGTTGCAGGCTCCGGCTCACCAGCGGTCAACGTGGCAGGATTTGTTGGTTGCACAGCACAAACAATCTCGCCCACGCCCGCGCGATCGCACCTGACCTCCGCGTCGCAGGCCGCTCCGAGCCCCCTCTCCCGCCCCCTGACCAAACACGCGCGCAGACTTGGAGACGTGGGCTCGCTATGAGACAGTCTGTCGGTGTAAGCTAGTTGGCGTCGGGGCGGGTTTAGTCGATAATCACCTCTGGCGGCACCCCTTCAGGTCGGGAAGGAATCATGGGTAAAGACACCCGCGGGAACGGTCGCGCTAACAGCGGCCCTGATCGCAAAGGCGGCGATAACAATCGTCCCGATGCGAAGTCGGTCATGTCCTTTGATAGCAACGTGCCTGGCGGCGCGAAGGCGACAAAGGAACGTTCGGACGTGAAGGCCGAGGCCATCGATCCAAACGCGAGCGAGAAGACGGTGATGGCCTCGCCCGGCGACACCGCCAGCGTCTCGAGCCTCATCGAAGCCCACAACAAGGCCTTCGGCAACCTCCTCCAGGCGCCCAAGGATGCAGCCCCTCCGGCCTCTGCGCCGCCCGCGAAGGCTGCCGATCCGGACGCTGGCGAAAAGACGATCATGGTCGGCGGAGGTGGCGCCACGCCGCCCAAGCCCGCCGTATCGCCTGCGGCTGCCGTTGCTGGCAAGCCCGCCGTATCGCCTGCGGCTGCCGTTGCTGGCAAGCCCGCCGTATCGCCTGCGGCTGCCGTTGCTGGCAAGCCCGCTGTAGCGCCTGCGCCTGCCG
>Ga0105046_10002799_pt1 | contig 27547 bp, 27 predicted proteins | sample MAT03_FD_78385 | JGI IMG/M metagenome (GOLD analysis project Ga0105046, IMG submission 78385) | Freshwater microbial communities from Lake Fryxell liftoff mats and glacier meltwater in Antarctica - MAT-03 (megahit assembly) | ecosystem: Environmental > Aquatic > Freshwater > Ice > Liftoff... | reverse complement strand
TCCATGAACCGTCCATCTCTTCCTCCCTCTCCCTCCGCAGCAAAGCGAAGGTGGGAGAGGGTCGGGGTGAGGGCTCCCCTCCCCGGTTCATGGTCCCAATGCGTGTCCATGCTTTGGAAAACTCGCTTCCCCATGAACAACCCCCACCACCGTTCTTCCATCCATGGCTGGGCGATCCGACCCATTCCTGTATCGTTGTTCCCGTGACGGCGCTACGAACCAACCGCGTCAACGACCGCGCCCTTTCCTCCTGATCCATGATGTCCATGGAACTTCGCAAATTTGCAGAAAACGTCCTGTTCGCGACCTCCCTGGACGCCAAGCTCGCCCCGCCCCCACCTGGCGTCACCGACCTGAGCCCCGGCCCTGAACGCCCCAGTCCTTCGGCCCCAGGGCGTCCCTCAGAGCTTCTCTTCAAGGAATCCACCACCCCCAAGACCCGCTTTCCCAGCCTTCAACAACTCGACCAAATCCAAGAACGCGGCCGTCTCCTCCACTTCTTCGCCAATCATGAACTGCTCGCCGTCGAGTTGATGGCCCTCGTGCTCCTTCGTTTCCCCGATGCCCCGCCCGCGTTCCGTCGTGGGGTCTTCCAAACCCTCCAGGACGAACAGGAACACACCCGCCTCTACATCGACCGCATGCGCGCCTGCGGTATGACCTTTGGCGAACTCCCCGTCAGCGGCTTCTTCTGGCGGGCCGTCTCCGGCATGCAAAGCCCCGTCGATTACGTCGCCGGCCTGAGCCTGACATTTGAACAGGCCAATCTGGATTTCGCCCGCCACTTCGCCACCGGCTTCCGAACCGTCGGCGATGCCGAATCCGCCAGCCTGCTCGATCGGATTTACCACGACGAAATCGCCCACGTCGCCTACGGCCTGAAATGGTTCCGGCGCTGGAAGAACCCAGGACAATCGGACTGGGACGCCTTCTGCAATCACCTCAAGTTCCCGCTCTCCCCCCAGCGCGCCAAAGGTTTCTCCGTCAATGTTCAAGGGCGTCTCGCAGCGGGGTTCGAACCGGATTTCATCGCCCAACTCGAAGTCTTCTCCCAATCCAAGGGCCGCACGCCGACAGTGTTCCTCTTCAACCCGTTCGCCGAGGGTTACCTCGCCTCCGGTTCCGCCTTCAACCCCGTGAAACACCAGGCCGCCCTCGCCCGCGACCTCGCCCATCTTCCCATGTTCCTCGGCCATCCGGATGACGTCGTTCTCGTCCCTCGCCGCCCGCGCATCGAATTCCTCGCCTCCCTCAATCAAGCCGGCCTCGGCATTCCGGAATTTGTCCCGCTCGACACCCCCGGCGCCATCGAAGCCCTCAGCCGCCGCAAGCTCAGCGCCCTCCGACCCTGGGCTTGGAGTCCCGACAGCGTCGAACGGCTCGCCCCGCTCCAATCCGCCGTCACCGACGAGTCCTTCAGACTCAGCCTCGCCCAACTCGCCAATCCCGTCCTGGCCGACCTCTACTCGAAGGCGTGGAGCGCCGCCTTCCTCCGCGATTTCCTGCAATGCCGTGTCCCGGAATCCACCGCCACAACCTCAACCGCGGGTGCACCCCCGGCTTCCCATCGGACGATGAATCAAGGAGCCGCACCTCCGTGGCTCTGTTCTTCCGAGGTCGTCGGCGTCGCGGTTCTGTCGGTCGATGCCGCCCTCGAAGCCGTGGCGCAAGTCCGGGCCCGCGGACACCACCGCGTCGTAATCAAGGAATCCCTTGGTCTCGCCGGCTCCAACGCCATCCGGCTTTGGGAACCCGAGATCCTCGAATCCCAGCGGCAATGGATGGCCAACCGACTCCGGAAGGGACACCCGCTCGTTGTGGAACCGTGGCTGGAACGTGAGTTTGATTTTTCCATCCAACTGGAACGTCACACCACGGGCCTTCAAATCCTCGGTTACACCGCACTCGTCAACGATGCCCGGGGACAGTTCATCGCCAACTGGGCCGCGCCGGATCACGCCCTGCGCCCGCCGTCGCGCGTCATCGAATTGCTCCGCGATCCGACTCGCACGGTCGACCTGCCGCTGGAACTTCACCGTTGCTTCGCGGATCTCGTCGCCGCGCTCGACTTGCGCCTCGCCTCCTTCGGATATGTCGGTCCGCTGGGCATCGACGCCTTCGTCTACCGTTTGCCCGACGGCTCCCGCCGCCTCAAACCCGTCGTCGAAATCAACCCCCGCCACACAATGGGGCGGCTCAACCTGGAATTGATGCGTCACGTCCAGGCCGGAAGTTACGGTTCGTTCCGGATACTCAATCGCGCCCAACTTGAAGCACAAGGTTTCGCGGATTTCCCGGCGTATGCCGCAGTGCTCGCCCAGCGCCATCCCTTGCAATTCGACGGTCACCCCAAACCGCGCCTCCGGGAGGGCGCCCTCTGCCTCAGCGATCCTGCCACCGCCGAATCCTGCCTCGCCATCCTCCACGTCGCCCGTTCAGCAGATCCGCGGTAACTGTTCCCCACTCGGCATCGGCAACACCCGATCCCAGCCCAGCGCACCCCGCGCCACCACTTCCGCGCCGCCATTCAATTCGACCGTCCCAATCCGCACCGCGTCGGCTGATACGGGGTGAGCCTTCAGAATCGCCAGGGCTTGTTCCGCGTCCGCCTCCGCCACGAACGCCACGAATCGCCCCTCGCACGCCACCTGCATCACATCCAATCCTAGAACCTCACACGCCGCCGACACATCCCCGCGCACAGGAACCGCCTCTTCCGTGATGCGGATGCCCATCGACGTCGCCTCCGCAATCTCATTCAACGTCGCGGTCAACCCGCCCCGCGTCAGATCCCGCAGGCAATGCACGTCGATGCCTGCGCGAATCAACCCTAACACCGGCTCGGCCACGGGCGCCGAATCACTCTCGATGGCGCTCTCGAACTCCAACCCTTCCCGCAGCGCCATCACCGCCATCCCGTGACGCCCGACGTCGCCGCTGATGAGCACGGCGTCCCCGACCGCCACCGACCCCGGTTCAATCGCAAGACCGTGCTCGATGACCCCGATCCCCGCCGTGTTGATGAACAAGCCATCCCCCTGGCCCGCATCCACCACCTTGGTATCTCCCGTCACGATCGACACTCCCGCCTGCAACGCGGCACATCGCATCGACACCACCACCCGCCAGAGAGTCTCCATCGGCAGACCTTCCTCCAGGATGAACCCGGCGCTCAGGTACTGCGGTCGCGCTCCGCTCATCGCCAGATCATTCACTGTTCCATGGACCGCCATGGAACCTATATCCCCGCCGGGGAAGAATAGCGGCCGAACCACGTAGGAATCCGTGGTGAATGCCATCCGATGGGGCGACGCCGGCAACACGGCCGCGTCGTGGCGCCGGTCGAGAATCGGGTTGGAAAACGCCGCGCCGAACATCCGCTCCACCAGCGTATGCATCAGGCGCCCGCCGCCGCCGTGCGCCATTAGAACTTGCGGATACTCGCGAAAGGGCAGCGGACACCGCATCTCAAAGACTTCGTTCATGAGGTCACCTTCGGCCGTCGATAGCGGTGATAGGCGGCACATGCACCCTCCGACGAAACCATCGTCGCTCCCAGCGGATGCTCCGGCGAGCAACGCGTTCCAAAAGCCGGACATTGGGTCGGCCGCATCTGACCTTGGAGGACCATGCCGCTCTGACATTCGGTCGCCATCGGTGTCCATTCCGTGCCCATACCGAATCGCTGCGCGGCATCGAACCGCGCATAGGCCTGCGCCAACCCCAAACCACTGTCCGGGATCTCCCCCATCCCCCGCCATTCCCGGGATACCACTCGAAATACTTCCCGCATCCAGCGCTGAGCCGGTTCGTTACCCGAGTCGCACACCGCCCGCGGATATTCGTTCTCCACCACGTGCCGCCCGCCTTCCAATTGCCGCACACAGCGCAGAATCCCCTGCAACAGGTCCACCGGCTCAAAACCGGTCACCACGATCGGCACACGGTACTTCGCCGCGATCGACTCATACTCGGCGGTCCCCATGACCGTGCAGACATGCCCTGCGGCCAGAAACCCTTGAACCCGGCAGTCAGCCATCGACAACAGGGCCTCCATCGCCGGCGGTACCCGCACATGCGACACCAACAGCGAGAAGTTCGACAATCCACGAGCCGCCGCTTGCACGACCGCCAATGCCGTCGCCGGCGCCGTCGTCTCGAAGCCCACCCCAAAAAAAACCACCTGCCGATCCGGATGCCGCATGGCCAGCGACACGGCGTCCAACGGCGAATACACCATCCGCACGTCCGCCCCGGCAGCCTTCGCCGACAACAAATCGCCGTGCGTCCCAGGCACCCGCAGCATGTCCCCGAACGAACAGAACAAGACCTCCGGCCGTGCCGCGATCTGCAAGGCCGCATCAATCAACCCGACCGGTGTCACGCACACCGGACAGCCCGGCCCATGAATCAACGTGATCTCCGCCGGCAACATCGCATCAATCCCATGTCGCAGGATCGAATGCGTCTGACCGCCGCAGACTTCCATCAGGGTCCAGGGACGCGTCACCACCCGGGCAATCTGTTCCGCCAATCGCCGCGCCCATTCCGGATCCCGGTACTCCGCGACATACCTCATGCGCCCTCCCCTCCGGGTTCAGAGAGCCCATCGATCGATCGCAGCGACTCGAGCATGCGTGACGCCTCCTCCTGGTCCAACCGGCTGATTGCCACCCCGGCGTGCACGATGACGTACTCGCCCGGTTGTGCGTCCGGCACACACGCCAGACTCACTTCCTTGATCACCCCGCCGAAATCCACCCGCCCAGTCCGCCACAGCGATTCTTCCCCCTGAATGCCCAGAATCCGCCCTGGAACTGCGAGACACATGACTTGCTCCTACTCTCCTTTGCATAACGCGGCAACCACTTGTCCGAGAGCGATACCCCCGTCGTTCGGCGGAATCTGCTGGTGCCATACCGGCCTGAAGCCGCCCTCCCGCATCCGCCGAAGCACCGCCTCGGTCAATCGACGATTCTGAAAACAGCCCCCACTCAACGCCACCCGTTCCTCACCGAACTTCCTGGCCACCGACACCATCATCGACGCCAGGGTTTCGTGGAATCCTGCCGCAATCTCACCCACCCGTTTCCCCCGATCCCGATCCGTCACCATCGCCCGCACCATCGGCGTCCAATCCACTTCCCATCGTGCTTCGTCCCCGCCTGCTCCGTTCCACGGGACCAGTTCGAAGTCGTAGGTCGTCCACGTCGATGCCGCGTCCGCGGCAAATTCCACCGCCATGGCCGCGTCTCCTTCAAAGTCACTCCGCTGTCGCAGTCCCAGCAACGATGCCACCGCGTCAAACAGTCTGCCCGCGCTGGATGTCATCGGCGACCTCACCCCTCGGGTGATCATGGATTCCAACACGGCCAACTCCCGGGCTGAAAAGCCGCCCAAAGCCAGCCGATCGGGCATTCGAAAGACCTCGACCCCCCACGCCTCATACATCACCGCCAACGCGGTTCGCCGTGGTTCCCTAACAGCCGCTTCACCCCCCGGAAGCCGGAACGGCCGCAACCGCGCCACGCGCTCGACTCCCGACCGCGTCACCTTCAGGAACTCCCCGCCCCACACCGTTCCGTCCAACCCATCTCCCGTGCCGTCCCACACCACACCCAACGCGGGTGGGGGTGTCCCGTTCTCCGCCAGGCACGCGAGAACATGCGCCACGTGGTGCTGCACGGTCACCACCGGCAAACCCGATCGACGCGCCCAGGCTGTGCTCGCGTAATCCGGATGCCCATCGGCGGCCACCACCGACGGCTGGATGTCCAACAGACGTCCCAAATCCGCAACGCAGGCCCGGAACCCGGCAAGCGCCAGGGGCGTTTCCAAATCGCCCAGGTGCTGTCCCACGTACACGTTCGAGCCGTCCGACACCGCCACCGCACCCTTCATCTGCCCTCCAACCCCGACCACTCTCTTCTCCGATCGCGTTCCCCCGAAAAAACCATCCAGACATACCGCCGACGGTGCGTAACCCCGGGCCCGACGGAGAACCAGCGGTCGTTCCTCCACCACCCGAACGATCGAGTCGTCCACGGGCCGGACGATCAGGCGATCATGCACCAGGAAACCATCCGCGATTCCCCGCAGCCTTATCAGCGCCTCGGCTTCATCCGTGCAAATCGGCTCGTCCCCCCGATTTCCGCTCGTGGCCACCACCGCGAAACCGAGTTCACCCAGCAACAGATGATGCAAGGGCGTGTACGGCAGCATCACCCCCAGGTTCGGATTCTCCGGCGCCACACCCGCCGCCGGCATCTGGATGAGGGGTGGCACACAACGCGCCCCACCGTGGCTCTCCATGAACGGCGGGTCTGTAGCGCCGACTGCCAGTCTGCCGTATCGCCGACTGCCAGTCGGCGGCGCGTCGTATCGATCCCACCCCCGCAGGCTGGCAGCCTGCGTAACGGCAGGTTGGGCAACCTGCGCTACACCCGCGGAGGGTGTTCTCCCTCTCCCCCCGGGAGAGGGTCGGGGTGAGGGCCGCTCGCGGTCCTCCTCGCTCCCCGGTTCATGGTCCCCATGCGTGTCCATTCCTTGAAAATCGTTCCTCTCCATGAACCGTCCATCTCTTCCTCCCTCTCCCTCCGCAGCAAAGCGAAGGTGGGAGAGGGTCGGGGTGAGGGCTCCCCTCCCCGGTTCATGGTCCCAATGCATGTCCGTTCCTTGGAAATCGTTCCTACCCATGAACACTCGGTCCGCAGCGGCATGCGTCCCACCCGGCGGACCGGTGTTCCGTCGCCGGAGCAGCACGATGGGCGCCTCCGCCGAACCCAGCAGCCGCTCCTCCAACGCGGAGAGTTCGCAAACCTCTCGCACGCTCGCCAACGAGGGGAACATGAGGGCGAACGGTTTGGTTCTCCGGTGTTTCCGCTCACGCAACCGACCCACTGCCAACGCGTCATGGGCCGCCACCCACAGGTGAAATCCGCCAATCCCCTGCACCGCCACCACCCGACCCTCACGCAACGCCGAAACCGCCGCGTGCAATGCGGCATCCCGTGTCGCGATCGCTTCACCGGAGGGCAGCCGGTACGTCACCTGAGGTCCGCACTCGTGACAGGCATTGGGTTGGGCATGAAACCGGCGATCCCCAGGATCGTCGTACTCCGCCTGACAACGTGCGCACATTCGAAAGTGGCGCATGGATGTCCGTTCGCGGTCGTACGGCAGCGCTTCGAGAATGGTGTACCGCGGTCCGCAATGGGTGCAGTTCGTGAAGGGATACCGATACCGCCGGTTCCCGGGGTCCTGAATCTCCTCCAAGCACTCCGGGCAGGTCGCGATGTCCGGCACCACGAACGTTGCTCCCTGATCCCCGCCACCGGTTTCGCTCTCCTGAATTTCAAATTCCAATTCGCCTCGAGGCTCCAACCACAACGGTTCGATCGCCTGGATTCGACTGTGTGGCGGCGTCTCCACCATTAATCGGCTCTGAAAGGATTCGACGGCATTCTGTGGTCCCTCGATTTCCAGGACCACACCCCAACGGCCGTTGCCCACCCAACCCGCGAGGCCCAAATCCATCGCCAACCGATACACGAAGGGCCGGAATCCCACCCCCTGCACGACGCCCCGGATGCCCAAACGCAACCGCACCACGCCGGAGGATTTTCTCTGGATCTGTCGATCCACACCCGCAGGCGTCCTACTGACGGTGGAACCTACCGTTTCCGCCGACGGCTTCCCCAGTTCAGGCTTCGTGAGCCGTTCCTGGTGGAACAAGCCGCACTCCAGAGGGCGCCCTTGGGGGTTCACCGGCGCACCGCCCCAACCTGGTCCTCCAGGAAGCGACCCCAGTCCTCCATGCCGTCCCCGGTCCGCGACGACACTTCCAGAATTGAGGCGTGATGACTCACCCGTTGGAGATTCGACAGGGCCGCCGCCCGATTGAAACCGGTGGCCTGGGCCAGGTCGGTCTTAGTGATCAGGACCAGATGAGCCGAGTGGAACAACGGCGGGTACTTCAGCGGCTTGTCCTCACCTTCCGTCACCGACAGCAGGACCACCCTGAGGTGTTCCCCCAGATCATACGCCGCCGGGCACACCAGGTTGCCCACATTTTCGATGAACAACACGTCGAGCGCGTCGAGATCCATCGTGTCCATCGCGCGCCCCACCATGTCGGCCTCCAGATGGCACAGCGTTCCGGTCGTGATCTGGATCACCGGCAATCCCGCTTCCCGCAGCCGCCGGGCGTCATTGTCGGTTTCCAGGTCCCCCACGATCGCACCCACCCGCAGACGCCCCCGCAAAAGGGCGCCGGTCTTCTCAATCAAGGCGGTCTTTCCCGAGCCAGGCGCCGACACCACATTGAGAACGAGCAGCTTCTTGGCCTTGAAAAACCCACGGTTCCGCTCCGCCAACCGCTGGTTGTGCTCGAGCAAGGACTGCTGCACTCGCAAAAGCTGGGGGCTATGGGAGTGAGGGGACCTATAGGTCTCATGGGTCCCATAGGTTTCCTCAGTCCCATCGGTCCCCTCACTCCTACCACCAACCCCGCATCCACATTCCTGGCACATGCTAAGACACCTCCAAGGAGGCCAATTCCAGTTCAAGCCCGCTTTGCAGACGGTGGCTCCATTCACCGCAGCGCGGGCACTCGGGAAATCCTTCCGAGGCCTCGAATTCGGCCTGGCAACTGTCGCACCAGCGCAGCGCCGCGACCGACTCGATCTCCAACACCGCGCCATCCGCAGGTCCTCCCGGCGACAACGCGGCGAAAGCAAACTCCAGAGCTTCGGGCACCACGCCACTCAGCTCGCCCACCCGCAAACACAACCGGTGAATCCGCGACGCTCCCGCCACACGCGCACGTTCCACCGCCATCTCCAATGCCGTCTGCATCAGGCTTGCCTCGTGCATACCTCGGCTCTCCTCAATGCCCGAATCGCCTCCACCGCCCCTTCCACGCCCCGTTGCGCCTTCGCGCTCAGTCCCGGCCCCCAGCCGAACTCCAGCACCGGCACCTCGACGCACCACGCCCGCGGCCGAGTCCCATTCATTTCCAACGCCAACGCCAGCAGCGCTTCCGGCGTGAAACGGTGGCCGTTCCACCCTACCCCCTCCGCGGTCAGATCAAATCCCAACTCCCGCACCACCACACCATCAGACTCGTGCCCCATGGACGCATCCACGAAAACCACCGACGCCACCCCCGCCCAAGGAACCGCCAATTCCGGGGTCAATTGGTGATGCACCGCCACCCGCACCCCAGAAATCCCCAGCGCCTCCACAGCCTCCGCCACCGCCGGCCCCACACCATCGTCCCCACGCATCACGTTTCCGAACCCGATCACCAGCATGACGCCGGATCGTGTCGCCTCATTCCAGACTTCATTCACGACGCCGTTCATGGAGAAGCGTTCCATCCGGGGCCAGCAACCGGATCAGCAACGGCATCTGCCCCATCGCGTGGGTCGAACAACTCAGACACGGATCAAAGTTGCGGATGCCGTGCTCAACCCGGTTGAGCATCGCCTCCGGTACGTTGGGCCCCTTCACGTAATGTTTCGCGATCTGGGCAACCGTGCGGTTCATCGCCAAATTATTCTGACCCGTTGCGATCACCAGGTTCACCTTCGTCACCACGCCGTCCCGGTCCACTTCATAGTCGTGGAACAATGTCCCCCGCGGCGCCTCGCTCACCCCAACCCCATGCAAGCGATTCACGCCCGCGTCCGCCCGCAGGTGGTCGGAATGCAGTTCCGGATCTTCCAGTGTCCGCTCGATCTGCTCCAGGCTCGCCACTATCTCAATCAGCCGCGCGTGATGGTAGAGGAACGACGACGTCACCGCCCCGTTCCCGTGTTTCCGGAATTCTTTCAACTCCAAGTCCGCTTCCGGCGTGCCCATCGACTTGCACACGTTGAGTCGCGCCAGCGGCCCCACCCGGTACATCCCCTCTTCCGGACCCAGCGGCTTGAAGTAGGGCGACTTGAGGTAGGACGACGACTGCACAGCCTCGCCGATGAACTCGCGGTAGTTTTGCGGATCCACCTGGTCGACCAGAATACTCCCCGAGCTGTCCATGAAGCGGAGCCGTCCGCCATGATGCTCCCATTCCCCTCCCGGCCCCACCAATCCCATGAAGAGCGACGGAAAATTCCCGAAGATCTGGATCTCCCGGTTCAGCGAGCCCGTCAGATCCTTGAACAGACGAAGCGCCAGCCGAGCCGTCCGGAAGGCCTCCGGCAATCCCGTCCGAATCCGCTCGCGGCCAGCCAGCGTCAACCCGCTCCTCACCCCACCTGGGACCGCCCAGGAGGGATGCACCTTCTTGCCGCCCAGAATCTCGATGATCTCCTGGCCGAACTGACGCAATCGAACCCCGGCCCGCACCAGATCAGGCTGCGCGCCCAGCAAACCGAAGACATTCCGCTTCTCCACCGGCGTATCCCAACCCATCAGGAAATCCGGCGCGCTCAGATGAAAGAAGCTCAGCGCATGCGACTGCACCATCTGTGCCAGATTCATCAGCCGCCGCAATTTGTCCGCCGCAGGCGGAACCTGGACCGCCAGAATCTCATCTCCCGCCCGCGCCGACGCCAGCAAGTGACTCACCGGACAGATGCCGCAGGTGCGCGCGGTCAGTCCCGGCATCTCCCACAACGGCCGCCCCTCACAGAACCGCTCAAACCCCCGGAACTCCACCACGTGGAATTGCGCGTCGACGACCTGTCCGTCGTCGTCGAGTTGAATGGTGATCTTCGCATGCCCTTCGATGCGCGTGACCGGGTCGATGACAATGCGTTGGGCCATGATTGGCGTTTTACCCGAATTTCAGCAGTCGCCCCGTGGGTGCCGCCCCGGCACCCAGCAACGATTCCAGCAACATTCGAATGCGCTCCGGACAGGGCGGGCACCCCGGCAGGAAGTGATCCACCGGAATCACCTGATGCACCGGAACCGCCCGGTCCAACAACCGCGGCAAAATCCCCGGTGCCACCGGAATCCCCGGATTCACATCCGCCAGTTCCACATACGCCCGGTTCAGGACCACTTCGGGTCCGCCCAACGGATTGCGCATCCCAACGACATTCGAGGTCACCGCGCAGTCGCCAAACGACACCACCGTCTTTGTCCGCCGCCGGATCAGATGGGCCATCTCCACATGTTCCGTGTTGCAGATCGCGCCCTCGATCAACACCACGTCCACGCCCTCGGGATACTCCTTGGTGTCCACCAACGGACCATAGACGTAGTCTACCTTCGCCGTGAGATCGACGATCCACTCGTCCAGATCCAGGAACGACATGTGGCAGCCCGAGCAGCCGCCAAACCAAGTGGTGGCAAGTCTCACACGTTCCATTGCTTCTTCTCCCGCGCGGTGACCAAGAACTCCAATCGCGTCCGATCCCGTTCCATCTCCCCAGCAGTCACTCCCCGACGGAACAACGCGCCCGTCGGACAGGCCTGAATGCATTTCCCGCATGCGGAACACGTCTCCGACGCCCCCCACGCTTGGTTCAAATCGCTGATGATCCGCGCATGGGTGCCTCGCCCCGATACGTTCTTCGTCCCCGCTCCTTCGATATGCCAGCAGACCCGCACACAACGCGTGCACAGGATGCAGCGGTTAGGGTCCATGCCGAAGCTCACATGCGTCAGATCCACGTCGAGCAACGGCGACTGATAAGTGAATCGGACATGATCCATCCCCTGCGTGTAGGCCATTGTCTGCAGTTCGCAGTGGCCATTCGAAACACAGGCCGAACACACGTGGTTCCGCTCGGCGAACAGCAATTCCAGGATCATCCGCCGATACCGGCGCAACCGATCCGATTGGGTCCGCACGTCCATACCCTCCGCCACGATCGTGGTGCACGCCGGCAGAAGCCTCGGCGAACCCGCCAATTCCACCAGGCACATCCGGCAGGCGCCCACGTCGTAGATCCCGTCCAGGTGACACAGCGTCGGAATCGAAATCCCCGCCTCCCGCGCGGCGCCCAGGATCGTCGTCCCTTCCTCCGCACTCACCTGCTTGTTGTCGATTGTGAGGGTTCGAACTGCCATGGCCTGAAACGTAAAACGGGTGGCCTAACGGATCTCCACCGACACTTGCCCTTCCGGAACTGTCGGTCGTACTGCGAACGGATCCGGCAGAAGCAGTTCCTCGTACTCGCGCCGGAAGAATCGCAGGGTGCTGAGCACCGGGTTCGGTGCGGTCTGACCCAGCCCGCACAGGCTGGTGTTCTTCACCAGATCACAAAGCTCCTCCAGTTGAACCAGGTCCCGGGCGGTCGCCATCCCGGCAAGCACTTTGGCCAGCAGATCGTGGATCTGGACCGTTCCCGCCCGGCACGGAATGCATTTGCCGCACGATTCATCCATGCAGAATTCCATGAAGAACCGCGCCACATCCACCATCCGGGTCGAGTCATCCATCACGATCATGCCGCCCGAACCCATGATCGAACCGAGTTTGTTGAGGGAGTCGTAGTCCACCGGCGTGTCCAAATGCTCAGCCGGAATGCAACCTCCGGACGGGCCGCCCGTTTGAACCGCCTTGATCAACGCCCCGTCGGGCGCTCCTCCTCCCATCTCCTCCACGATCACCCTTAGCGGTGTCCCCATGGGAACCTCGATCAACCCCGTGTTCTTGATCTTGCCCGCCAATGCGAAAACCTTCGTCCCCTTGCTCCGCTCCGTTCCGATCCCCGCAAACCATGCGCCTCCACGCCGCAGGATGGCCGCCACATTCGCGAAGGTCTCGACGTTGTTGATCAGCGTCGGGCAGTTCCACAGCCCGCTTTCGGCCGGAAACGGCGGCCGGGGTCGCGGGGTTCCACGCTTGCCTTCCACCGACGCCATCAAGGCTGTCTCTTCACCACAAACAAACGCACCCGCGCCAATCCGAAGGTCCACGTTGAAATGGAATGGCGACTCGAAAATCGCGCTTCCCATCAAACCCAGCCGGCGCGCCTGGTTGATCGCCGTCTGCAACCGCGCGATCGCCAGCGGGTACTCCGCCCGCACATAGATGTACCCCTGATCCGCCCCCACGGCGTAGGCCCCGATCGCCATCCCCTCCAACACACTGTGCGGATCGCTCTCCAACACGCTGCGATCCATGAACGCACCCGGGTCGCCTTCGTCCGCGTTGCAGATGACGTATTTCTTGGCGCCCGCAGCCTTCTGGACGGTCGCCCATTTCAAACCCGTCGGATAACCCGCCCCACCCCGCCCCCGGAGCCCACTAGTCAGCATCTCTTCAACCACCAACTTGGGCGTCATCTCATGCAACGCCTGGTGCAACGCCTGATAGCCGTCCGCGGCCACGTAGGATTCGATCCGGTTCGGATCCACCACCCCGCTGTTCGCCAGCACGATCGACTGTTGCTTGGTGAAAAAAGGATTGTCGGGATCCACCCGTGACAGCATCACCTTCTCCCCGTTCAAGGCGTCCACGATGCTCCCGGCTTCCTCGGGCGTGACCTTCTCGTAGAGCAGGTTCTCTGGATCGACCTGAACCAGCGGCCCCTGACAGCACAGCCGGAGACATCCCACCCCGCGCACTTCCACCTGATCGCCCAGACCCGCATCGTACACCGCCCGTTCCAGCCGCTCCTTGACCGCCTCGCCCCTCGAGGAAAGGCACCCGGCCGCCGTGCAGCAGCGAATGCAGATCGGTTTGCGCGCCGCCAATTCCTTCTCCTTCAGCGCCAGCAGGTCCTTAATGTCCATGCGAACACCATCCTTTCACCCGTTCCAACGCACCTTCCGGCGTCTGACGCGGCGTCACCGTCCCGTCATACACCACCGCCGGCGCAATACCGCACGCCCCAATGCAACGCGCCGTCACCAGTGAGAACTGTTTGTCGGCGGTCGTATCCCCCGCCTTGATCCCCGCCCGAGCCTCGATCGCCCGCAACACCTGGTCGGCACCCTTCACGTAGCAGGCCGTCCCCAGGCACACCACGCACGTGTGCGCCCCTTTGGGTTTTAACGTGAAGAAATGATAGAACGTCGCGACCCCATACACCCGGCTCGGCGGCAGTTTCAAATGATGCGCCACAAAGAGCATCAAGCCATCGTCCAGGAATCCAAACAGTTCCTGCGCCTTGTGCAGAACCTCAATGAGCGCGTCCGCCTTGTGCTGGTGACGCTTCATGTGCGTCTCCAGGATCTTGAACCGCTTGTCCCCGCTCGCATGCTCGAGCACCGCCACCACCGCCTTGCGCTTGCTGTTGGAAGTGCAGGTCAACATGGCTCCTCGCCTTGCTGCGCCATCCCCGAGCCTGCAACGGCCTGGCTCAACCCGCCTACCCGAAGACCGTCATCCACTCGAACTCAACCCGGGATTGTCGCTTGTGTGCAAATCTCATCCTCCCGCCCCCTGCCGTCTCCACCGCGGTTGCCCATCCCATCGCAAATCTTGTCCATAACCCACGTCGTGATCACCCTCGTCCATCGACCGGGCGCGATCCCACTCCCGCCCGCCGGCCCACCATGAGCCTAGGCCCACTCCCTACCGTGTTTTCGAAGACACGCCATCCCTCCACGGACAGACGTCCTGATCGATCAACTCAAGGCCGCCGACCCAGGGGCGGCTACATGAATCAGAATTCGAACAGTTCGCCGTCCTGGAAGAAGCGCCTCAGCTCTGCCGCGGCGGTCTCCAGCGAGTCCGAGGCGTGGCAGACGTTCACCATCACGTCCACTCCGAGGTCGCCACGGATCGTGCCTTTGACCGCCTTCTTCGAATCCGTCGGCCCCAACAGGTCCCGCACCCGGGCGACGACATTCTCGCCCGCCAACGCCAGCGCGATCACCGGAGTCTTTTGCATGAAAGCCTGCACTTCCGGGAAAAACGGCTTCGACGCGATGTGCGCATAGTGTTCCCGAAGCAGGACGTCATCGAAGCGGAGCATTTTGATGCCACGGATTTTCAGACCGGCGCCTTCGAAACGGGCCAGCACCTGGCCCACCAGGGCTTTGCTGACGGCGTCGGGTTTGAACAAAATCAAAGTAGTTTCCTGAGACACGGCGCCGGGTTGCTACCGGAGCCCTTGCCCCAGGTCAACCTCGCGCTCGACACATCCCCCCCCCGCTCCTTGCCAGTTCAGGGTAACTTCCCGATCCTCCCTCCATGCCAGTCTTCCTCCGTCGGACCCATGCTGCCATCGCGGCATGCCTTTCACTCGCCTGCCTCGGGACCGTCCCCAGCGTCGCTGCCGACCCGGATCGCTTCGTCCAGGATCGCATCGCTATCGGCCTCTGGGTCCCACCCCAAACCTCGGAAAACCTGGAGCAACGCTACCAGGAGATCGCCGACGCCCATTTCACCGTCGTCATCGGCACCGCCGGCACCAACGCCGCCGCCCAGCTCGCCATCTGCCAGCGGGTCGGCCTTCACGCGCTCGTGGACGGCTCCCTGCCACCTGCCGAACTCCCCGACGGCCCGGCGTGCTGGGGCTATCTGCTCACCGACGAACCCAACGCGTCCGCCTTCCCCGCACTTGCCGAGCGCGCCAAAGCCATCCGCCAAGCGAAGCCCGGCCACCTGGCTTACGTGAATCTCTTCCCGAACTACGCCTCCCCAGCCCAGCTCGGCACGCCCAACTATGAGGAACACGTCAGCCGCTTCATGCGCGAATTCCAGCCCGACGTATTGTCGATGGACCATTACCCGCTCATGCGTCCCGACGGCGACTCACGTGACTCGTATTGCAGCAATCTCGATGTCTTCCGACGCCACTCCCTCGCGGCCAATATTCCGTTCTGGAACTACTTCTATTCGATGCCGTTCAACGACCGCATCGATCCCACCGAAGCCCAGATGCGTTGGCAGATCTTCACCTCCCTCGCCTATGGCGCCAAAGGGGTCCTCTACTTCTGCTACTGGACCCCAGGTAAGGGCAACGCCGGCACAGGCGAGTTTCCCAAGGGCGGCGCCCTCCTCACCGCCGAAGGCCTCAAGACCCGGCACTACGACGAAGCCCGCCGCATCAATGCCGAAATCAAACAACTCGGCCCCACGCTCATGAAACTCACCAGCACCGAGGTGCTTCGCATCGACACCGCCAAGCCACTGCCCGAAGCCTCCGCGGACAATCCCGTCCGCCGCCTCTCCCGCGTCGGCGCGGACCCCCACAGTCAGTTCATCGTCGGCTGCTTCCGGCATGCTGACGGCCGGAGAGCCGCCCTGATCGTGAACCACAGCTACGCCTACACCGCCTGGCCTACCGTCGAATTCTCCGCGCCCAACGGGGCCTTGAAGGAAGTCGACAAATCCACCGGCCGCGAAGTCGCTGCCGTCGACGACAGCCCCGAACTGCCTGGCCTGCAATTGTCGTTCGGACCCGGTGACGCCCGGTTGATCCTGTTGCCTTGAACCCCCATGTTCCGGCTCCCCTTGCCCGTCCCGACCTGAAAGTCTCCTCCCATGCCGTCTCCACGATCCATCTCCCGCCGCTCCGCCCTCCGTGCCGCCGCCGTGGGTGCCTCCGCCGCCGCCATGACACCCATCGCCTCCGTAGCCCAGGCCCCACGCTCGGCTGCCCTGCCGGAATTTCGCATCCGCAACGGCCGCATCCGCCAGTCCATCATGGGCTGGACTTTCAACCCCATGCCCACACCCGATCTCGCACGCCACTGCAAGGAGATCGGTCTCGTCGCCATGGAAGGCATCGACGCCAAACACTACCCGATGGTCCGCGAACTCGGCCTCCAGATCTCGCTCGTCGGCTCCCACGGGTTTGCCAAAGGACCCGTCAATACCGCGAACCATGCGAGCGTCATCCAATCGCTGCGCGACGGCATCGACCTCGCCGTCCAGGTTCAATCCAAGAAGGTCATCACCTTCACCGGCATGCGCGAACCCGGCATGGATGACGCCACCGCCGCCAAGAACTGCGTCGATTGCTGGAAAAAGGTGGTGGGGTATGCCGAGCAGAGGGGAATCACCCTGTGTCTCGAGCACCTCAACAGCCGCGACGGTTCTCATCCGATGAAGGGGCACCCGGGATACTTCGGCGACCACGTCGATGCCTGTGTCGACCTCATCCACCAGGTGGGTTCGCCCAACTTCCGACTGCTCTTCGACATTTATCACGTGGCGATCATGGACGGCGACGTCATCCGCCGACTCCGCCAGCACAAGGAATACATCGCCCATGTCCACACCGCCGGGGTTCCAGGACGTGCCGAACTCGATGACACCCAGGAAGTGAACTACCCCGCCGTGCTCCGCGCCCTGCTTGATACCGGTTACGACGGTTTCGTCGCCCAGGAGTTTATTCCGACCTGGCCGGACAAGATCCTCGCCCTCCGTCACGCCGCCATGGTCTGCGACGTTTAGTCCTCCATGTACCAATACGAGTGGAGCACCTTGCCGCTCGTATCGACGTTGAACAGCTTCGGAAAGGCCACCCGCTCCACATGTCCGTCCAACATTGTCAGGTTGGCTCCGTTGTTGTGAACCGTCGCCCGGGCGTGGTTGAACGGGACGTCCGGATATTGCGGCATGGTGTCCCGCTTTCCGTCCTTGTTCATGTCCAGGGTGAACTTGTAGGCCGGATCGACCGGGGAGTAGACGTAGTGAGTCAGGGTGTCCATGTACATCATCGCGTCGGCCGGCTTGAGAATCTTCGTCACCTTCAGCGGTCGCACTCGGTCACCGTAGTAGAAGGGTCCGCTCAAGGGTTCCCCATAGGCGCCAAAGTTCGCCCCAATCCAGCAATTCCAAGTCCGCGGCGGCATCCCGCCGTTCCCCTTCCCGAACGGAAGGGACCCAAAACTTCCACCCGGGCACGCCCGCACCTCGTTGGTGTAGATGTCGGTCACGTTGAAGACCACCCCGGGCTTGGTCGCCTTGATGATGTAGGGCGCCAGCTTGGCGTGCCAAAACTCCTTCGTGTAATCCGAGGACAGGTCGCCAAACAACGGCAGCGCGTCATCGAATTCTCCGAGATACATCGCCGTCGCGAGGCTCCAATTCCGCATGTTCGACAGACACTTGGTCTGGTGCGCCTTGGATTTGGCCTTCGCCAATGCCGGCAGGAGCATGCTGGCCAGGATCGCGATGATCGCGATGACCACCAGGAGTTCGATCAGGGTGAAACCTCTTGGTCTTGGAGAGCAGGCGGGGCAGCTCATGAAGGATCCTTCTGCGATCTAGCGCCCCGACTTTTGCCCCGTCAATGCCCTTTCTTGCCCCTCTTACCCCATGCTGGCCAGGCATGTCCGCCATGCAAACCCTTCATCGCTTTCCCATCCAATCGCCTACCTTTTTCGCCACCGCCGGGTCCATACGGATCAAGGGCGGCCAACGCCGTTTGAACCCCTCCCCCGCCAGCTTCCGCGTCGCATCAATCCCTAGTTTGGTTCCCACCGCGATCTCACTCGTCGCGTGATCCAAAACGTCCGCCGGCCCCTTGGTGAAGAGGGCGTCCCGCTGCGGGTCGGTGTTCGAACACATACGGAACAACACTTCGCTCGTGTTGTGCACATCCACGTCGTCGTCCACAACCACCAGGTACTTCGAGAACATCATCTGCCCCATGCCCCACATCCCGTGCATGATCTTGTACGCCTGCATCGGATACGTCTTCTTGATGCTCACGAACACCAGGTTGTGAAACACACCCTCCGCCGGCAACGCGATGTCCACGATCTCCGGGAAGTTCATCTTGAACACCGGCAGGAACAGTTTCACCGACGCCCCGCCCATATAGAAATCCTCCATCGGCGGCTGCCCCACGATCGTCGCCGGATACACCGCGTCCTTCCGATGGGTCACCGCCGTCACGTGAAACACCGGATAGGGCTCGGGCAAAGTGTAGAACCCCGTGTGATCCCCAAAGGGCCCCTCCTCCCGCAATGGCTCCTTCGGATCCACATACCCCTCGATCACAAAATCCGAATTCGCCGGCACCTCCAGTTCGTTCGTCTCGCACTTCACCAGTTCCACCGATTTCTTCCTCAGATACCCCGCCAGCAGGAATTCATCCAAGCCGTCCGGCAGCGGCGCCGTCGCCGCAAATGGAAACATCGGATCGCCCCCCAGGAAAATTGACACCGGCATCCGCGTCCCGCTCTCGTAGTAGCGCCGACCATGCCGCGCCCCGACCTTTTGCAACTGCCAGTGCATGCCCGTCGTCCGGTCGTCGTAAATCTGCACCCGGTACATGCCAATGTTCCGCTCACCGGTATCCGGGTCCTTCGTCACCACGCATGGCAGCGTCACAAACCGCCCACCGTCATGCGGCCAGCACTTCAGAATGGGCAGGTTCAACAGGGACGGACACACATGGCTCGCGGGGGGGCTTCGAAAATCCCCATCCGGCGCTGGCGGCCACGGCTCCGTCCGCGTCGGTGGCATGTCGAACTTCCGGATCACTTCCTTGCAGGGACCGTCTTTCACGATCTTGGGCCGCGCGTGCCGTAATTCGAACGCCGTACCCAGCAGCTTCAGCGCCTCACGAACCGATGTCGGCGGTTTCGCCTTCATCAAAAACCCCAACTCGGCGGCCACGTCTTCCACCGATTCCGCCCCCATGCTCATCGCCATGCGCTTCCAGGAACCCATGGTGTTGATGGCCACAGGAAAAGGACTGACCACCCCGTTGACCGTCGGTTTCTCGATCAGCAACGCCTTGCCACCGCCCGCGGACTTCATTTCCCGGTCGGCGACCTCCGTGATTTCCAGTTCCGTCGCCAACGGCTCGCGGACACGCTTCAGCTCGCCCACTCGGTCGAGGTGATTCACCCAATCCCTGAAGGATTCAAACGCCATGGCCGAGCATAGCCACGCTTCCCCCGCAGTTCATGCAAGAAGTGCCCCGAATCGCGACCCACGCCGTCGAGTACGGTCGCCATAGCAGCGCACCACCGCCTTCGAACCGCGTGGAGCGCCCCGGATCCCGGCTTGGTTTCAGAAGCGCCCATCGCGATAGCAGGAGGCTCGGGCCAGATTGCTCACACCTCGCTCGCCTCCGGGAGGAGGCCGCGCGCGACGCCCGACCTCCTGACTGACACCCAACGACGACGTCCTTCGAAGCTCAATGAATCCACCGCGACTTCAATCCCGCAGCGTCCGCCAGGGCATGCTGTTCCTCATCGCACGTTACGAACAGATCAGAACCCGTGAGCCTGGCAATCGCGACCTGGATCACGTCGCCCGCGCGCATGACCATCCGGCAACCCAACTGCGCCGAGAGCTCCCGACATTCCCGCAATTCTTCCCGCCAATCGATGACGCACGGATCGAAGTAGCCCAACTGGACGTCCTTCTCCAGGGACGCGATCACACGCCGGGACTCGGCTTCCGTGAGCGCGGCATCCGGTCCAAGGGTGAGTTGGCGGATCGTGTTGAACACCTCGAAATGGGTCCACGGCGACCAAAGGAGACGCGCGCCCTCGATCTGCGGATGAAAGCGACGCCACGCGAAATGGTTGTGGTCCACCCGACACCGCATCGCCACCCAGTAACTCGTGTCCGGATAGACGCGATGGACGTTCGCAATACTCATGACCGCAGCTCACGCAACCGCTTGACCACGTTCACCCGACGCCGCTCTCCCGGCAGAAGCGCCTCCGCCTCGGCAATCAGTTCCTCGGTGCTCCGCTGCGGAGACTTGCCCGGCTTCATCACCACAAAACTGGGTTCTCCCTGGTCCGTTACCACCACCGACTCCCCGGATCGCAGCGAACGCGTCAGGGCTGGCGTCCGATAGAATTCTCGCTTCGTCACCGTCTTCATGTCAGACATTTTTGTCGGCCATCTCCGAGCGAACAAGCGATTTTTTCCTCCGCCACGCTCCAAATCATCCCTTCCTCGACTCGACCTCCGGGCAGTGCTATCTACGCCCACCTACTTCCTGACATGATCGCGTCCCCCGAAACCCGACTGGCCGAACTGAAACTTGAACTGCCGCCAGCCCCCCGCCCCATCGCCGTCTACAAGCCCCTCGTCATCACCGGCAACCTCGCTTACGTCTCCGGACATGGTCCGCTTCGCACCGACAAGACGCTCATCACCGGCGTCGTCGGCAAGGATCTCGATCTCGAACAGGGAAAAGCCGCCGCCCGCCAGGTCGGCCTCGCCATCCTCGCCACCCTCCGCGACCAACTCGGCTCGTTGAACCGCGTCAAACGCATCATCAAAACGCTGGGTATGGTCAATTCCGCACCCGACTTCTACGAGCATCCCAAGGTCATCAACGGGTGCTCCGAACTCTTCGCCGAAATCTGGGGCCTCGACCATGGCGTCGGCAGCCGCAGCGCCGTCGGCATGGGACCGCTCCCCGGCAATATCGCGGTCGAGATCGAGGCCACCTTCGAACTCGTCTGACACTCGGCGAGTACCATGACTTCCCTGTCGCCTGCCCTGCCCGCCGATTGCCTCGGCGATCTCGCTCAACGACCCGGCGCCGCAGATCCCGACAGCCTCGCGACCTTCCACGTCACGAACGTTGGCGAAATTCCGTCCCCCGCCGTTCTCCTGATCCGTTCGCGCATCGAGGAGAATCTCCGTCGCATGATCGCCATGGCCGAGGATCCCGCCCGGCTTCGGCCCCACATCAAGACCCACAAGATCGCCGAACTTGTCCGCCGCCAGATCGAACTCGGCATCACCCGCTTCAAATGTGCCACCATCGCCGAAGCTGAACTCGCCGCGTCCGCCGGTGCTCGTGACATCTTGCTCGGCTACCAACCGGTCGGTCCCGACGCCCGGCGTTGGGTCGAACTTCACCGCGCCTATCCCAGCGTCCATTGGAGTGCCCTGATCGATGACGCCGGGGCACTCGCCCAATTGGTCATCGCTGCCGCCGGAATTCCTCTGGAGTTCCTGGTCGACCTCGACATCGGCCAGCACCGCACCGGGGTCCTTCCAGGCTCTCCCGCCATGGAATTGGCCCGTACCTTATCCCACACCCCCGGGATCGCCTTCGGCGGACTTCACGCCTACGACGGTCATCTCCATCAGTCCGATCCCAAGGTCCGTCTGGCCGCCTGCCGAGAAGCTTTTGCTCCCGTCGACGTCCTCCGCGACGCCCTGCGCGCCCAGGGTATCGCCGTCCCCCGCATTGTCGCTGGCGGAACGCCCACGTTCCCCTTCTACGCGCGCCGCGGAGATCTCGAGTGCAGCCCAGGCACCTGCGTCCTGTGGGACGCCGGTTACCAAACCAAACTGCCTGATCTCGATTTCCTTCCTGCCGCAGTCTTGCTCACCCGCGTCGTCAGCCGTCCCGGCGCCAACCGCCTCTGCCTCGATCTCGGCCATAAGGCCGTGGCGTCCGAAATGCCTCACCCGCGGGTTGTGTTCCTGAATCTCCCCGACGCCACCCCGGTCGCCCACAACGAGGAGCATCTCGTGGTCGAAACACCCCATGCCGATCGGTTCCCCGTGGGCTCGGTGATCTACGGCATTCCCTGGCACGTCTGTCCTACCATGGCGCTGCACGCCGAAGCCTGGGTCGTCGACGGCACCCAGGCCACCGGGCGATGGCCCGTCGCCGCGCGCGCCCGACGGCTCAACGTCTAAGCTCGCATCTCATGACCCACGACACCCGCCTGCTCCTCGTCACGCTCGCAGGCGTGGTCGGGTTGATCGTTCTGGTCGCTGGATTCCGGCTCCATGCCTTTCTCGCCCTCGCCCTGGCTTCCCTGGGCGTCGGTCTCGGTACCGGGATGGCGCCCACCGACGTCGCCAAAGCTTTCCAAGATGGCGTCGGTGCCACACTCGGACTCATCGCGGTGGTCGTCGGGCTCGGAACCATGCTCGGCAAGCTCCTCGCCGAGTCCGGCGGCGCCTCGGTCATAGCCCGTACCTTCATCGACACTTTCGGCGAACGACGCCTCGATTGGGCCATTCTCATCGCTGCGTTCCTGGTAGGCATGCCGGTCTTCTTCGGCGTCGGGCTCGTCCTGCTCGTGCCGGTCGTCTTCACCCTCGGCGCCGCCACCCGCATTCCCTTCCTTCGTCTCGCGCTTCCGCTGCTCGCCGCTCTCTCCATCTGCCACACCCTGGTGCCGCCCCACCCGGGCCCCGTCGTCGCCATTGGCCGCCTGAATGCCGACATGGGCCGAACCATCCTCTGGTCCATCCTTGTCGGCTTTCCCACCTCCATCCTCGTGGGCCCCGTGCTCGCCAGAATCCTGGGCCGCCACATCGCCATCGTCCCCGGCGGTGTCGGAGCACAATTCAAGGAGTCCCAACCGCCCGCCCACCCGCCCGGTTTCGCTCTCAGCATCGCGACGATTCTCCTGCCCGTCGCTCTCATGCTCGTGGCCACCGCCGCCGACGTGACCCTGGCCAAGGATCATCCCGCGCGACCCTGGGTGGCCTTCGCGGGGTCTCCCCTCATGGCCATGCTGGCCGCTGTTCTCATCGCCCTCGTCACCTTCGGTTCTCAACGCGGCTTCACCACCGCTCAAACCCTGCGCTTCCTCGAGGATTGCCTCGGCCCCGCAGCCGGGATCTTCCTGATCGTCGGCGCCGGCGGCGGTTTCTCGAAGGTGCTTGATGTGGCGGGCGTCGACGATGCCATCGCCAGTTGGGGCAGGGGCCTGGCCCTTTCCCCCATCCTCCTCGGCTGGTTCGTGGCCGCCCTCCTCCGCGTCGCGGTCGGGTCCGCGACAGTCGCCATCACCATGGCCTCCGCGATCCTGGCGCCCATCGCCGATGCCCAGCCCGAAACCCACCGGGAATTGCTGGTCGTCGCGATCGCCGCAGGTTCCCTCATCCTCTCGCACGTCAATGACGGCGGTTTCTGGCTCGTGAAGGAGTACTTCGGCCTGACCGTCCCCCAAACTCTGCGCACCTGGACACTCATGATCACGCTGGCGTCCGGCATCGCCCTTCTCCTCGTCCTCGCCCTCGACCTCCTGCTCCGACTCACCTGAACGTGAACACCTACGACTCCCAAGATTCCCGGACTCCCTTCATCTTCGACGCCCACCTCGATCTGGCCATGAACGCCATCGAGTGGAACCGCGACCTCACCCGCCCGCTCGCCGAGATCCGCTCCCACGAAGCTCATCTCCGCGACAAACCCGATCGCGGTCGCAACACCGTTTGCCTGCCCGAACTCCGGCGTGGCGGCATCCGCCTGGTCGTCGCCACCCTCATCGCCCGCACTGAACACAACGCCTTCAGCCCCGTCGCTGGCTGGGCTTCCCCCGCCCAGGCCTGGGCCATGACCCAAGGCCAGCGCGCCTGGTACCGCGCCATGGAGGAAGCCGGCGAGATGACCCTCATCCACAACCGCGCCACCCTCGAAGCGCACCTTTCGGCTCAGGCCCCTTCGCGCGCTATCGGCTATGTCCTTTCCCTCGAAGGCGCCGACTCCATCAGGACCTTGCACGATCTCGAACGAGCCTGGGCCGACGGCTTGCGTGCCATCGGTCCCGCGCACTACGGGCCCGGCGTTTACGCCAACGGCACGGACGCCACCGGCGGATTCAATGCCCGGGGCAAGGAACTCCTGAAAGAGATGGATCGCCTGGGCTACATTCTCGATGCCACCCACTTGTGCGATGACTGCTTTTGGGAGGCCCTCGACCTCTTCCACGGCCCCGTCTGGGCCAGCCATCACAACTGCCGCGCGCTAGTCCCGCACAACCGCCAGGCCAGCGACGACATGATCCGCGCCCTCGTCCAACGAGGAGCCGTCATCGGCGCAGCCCTCGACGCCTGGATGATCGTCCCGGGCTGGGTACGGCGGCAGTCCACCCCCCAATCCACCGGGGTCAAACTCTCCCACCTCGTCGATCACATCGATCACGTCTGCCAGATCGCGGGAAGCGCCGCCCATGCCGGCATCGGCTCCGATCTCGACGGCGCCTTCGGCACCGAGCAAACCCCTGCAGATCTCGATTCCATCGCGGACCTCGTGCGCATCCCGGAACTTCTCTGCGATCGCGGCTATTCACCCGCAGACCTTGAAGGCATTCGCTCAAACAATTTTCTGAAGTTCCTCCGAAGCGCACTTCCCGAATAACGCCCCACTCACGCCGGAAGCCACCAACCGCCACCCCTGTTCCGGCCCCTGGCCGCAGCCCGACCATGCGCAAGCTCCTCGTCCGACTCGGAATCCTCAGCGGTTGCCTCCTGCTCCTGGCCCTCGGGTTGGTCGTCTTCGTCATTTGGCAACTCCGCGCCAGCCTTCCCCACTTGGACGGCAAGGTCGCCCTGTCCGGCCTTCAGAATCCCGTCCAAATCACCCGTGACGCCCTTGGCGTCCCCGAGATTCTCGCCACGAACCGCGCCGATGCCTCCCGGGCCCTGGGCTTTGTTCACGCCCAGGAACGCTGCTTCCAAATGGACCTGCTTCGCCGACGTGGCGCCGGGGAACTTGCTGCGCTGCTGGGCCCCGCCCTGCTCGAGCATGATCAAGATGTGCGCCGTCACCAACTTCGCGCTGCCGCGCGCGATGCCATCAGTCGTCTGTCGGCAGGACATCGCGCCGTCTTGGACGCCTATGTCGATGGAGTGAACGCGGGCATCGCCGCACTCGGTGCCCGTCCTCCTGAATACTTCCTGCTTCGATCAAAACCCGCGCCGTGGATGCCGGAGGATTCCCTACTCGTGGGGTACGCGATGTATTTCACCCTTCAGGACCCGACCGCCTCCCATGAACGAATTCCACCTGCCAACCCAACTCCCTTCCCGGCGGCGGCTCTCGCCTTCTTCCGGCCCGATGGATCGGACTGGGATGCCGCCCTGGACGGCACCCGCTTTCCTACTGCTCCCATGCCAGGGCCGGAGATTCTCGATTTCTCGAAACGGCCTGCTGAGACGGCAGTCGCGGCGGTTTCCGCAGAACCCAACCTGATCCCAGGAAGCAACTCGTGGGGGGTTGAAGGCGCGTCCTCGGCTACTGGAGCGGCCATTGTCGCCAATGACATGCACCTCGATCTGGGCCTGCCCAACATCTGGTTTCGCGTGTCACTCCGTTGGACCGACCCCACCGGAACGCCCCGTCGCATGGTTGGGGCAAGTCTTCCCGGCGTTCCCGCCCTGATCATTGGCAGCAATGGCCGGATCGCCTGGGGTTTCACCAACGCCACGCTGGATTCCACCGATCGCGTCCTCCTCGAAATCGACCCCGCCGATGCCTCCCGCTACCGGACCCCGGACGGCTGGAAGCCCCTCGAAACCGTCCGTGAAACTCTCGCGATCCAGGGAGCTCCGGCCCAGTCGATCACCTTCAAGAAAACCATCTGGGGGCCCGTCTTCTCGGGCAACGACGGCACTCAGCCGTTCGCGGTGCGTTGGATTGCCCATGATCCAGGCGCCCTCAACCTCGGACTACTGGATCTGGAATCCGCTGCTTCGACGACCGACGCCCTGGCACTCGCACCCGAGTGTCATATCCCGATGCAGAACTTCCTGGTGGGCGACGACCAAGGACGCCTGGCCTGGACGCTCATTGGACTCCTCCCCGACCGGGTCGGTTTCGACGGCAATACCCCGCAGTCGTGGGCCGACGGTCGCTGCCATTGGGCCCCGTCGCCCGGTGCCGACCGCAGACCCCAGTTCGTGGCCTCCCGGGGCCAGCGTCTTTGGACCGCAAACAACCGAATCCTCGGAACCCCAGAGTATCTGGCGCTCGGAGCATTCCAGACCGACGGCGGCGCCCGGGCCCGTCAGATTCGCGACGACCTTCTCGCACTCCCGGCCACGACCGATGAAGCCGGACTTCTTTCGATACACCGTGACGATCGGGCGCTCTTCCTTGAGCGCTGGCAGCAACTCCTACAGGGGGTGTTGAACCAGCCTCCGTCCGGCACCAACGCCCAGCGCTGGTCCGAAGCACGACGCGCCGTCGAAGGTTGGGGAGGCCGGGCTGCCACGGAATCCGTTGGGTACCGGCTCGTCCGGACTTTTCGATTCCGGGTTCTGGAACGGATCTATCAACCCGTGCTCCGGCAGGGAGAACGAGAGTTCGTGGGCTTCGACACCACGGGCGAGCGTGTCGAAGCCCCGTTTTGGTTGTTGGCCACGGCGAAACCCCATCACCTCCTGAACTCGCGCTTCCCCTCCTACGAAGCCCTCTTCGCCGACGCCTTCGAATCCGGGCTGGCCGATCTGGACCGGCAGAACCTCCCGATTGCCCAGGCCACCTGGGGCGCCCGGAACACCAGCCGCATCCAGCACCCCATCAGTCAGGCCGTACCGCGGCTGGCCAGATTCCTCGACCTGCCCCCGGTGCCTTTGCCCGGCGATGACCGAATGCCGAGGGTTCAAGGCCCAAGTTTTGGCGCCTCCGAGCGCATGGTCGTTTCACCCGGGCACGAAGAGCGCGGACTCTTTCATATGCCGGGTGGGCAGAGCGGCCATTTTCTATCGCCATACTACCGGGCAGGGCATGACGCGTGGGTGAACGTCGAACCGACGCCTCTCTTGCCGGGACCGGCCCGGCACACGCTTATCCTTGCTCCCTACCATCCCCGGTAAGGCGGCCCCCTGAACCGTCGTGCCCGGTGCCAAGAGCAAAGGGACAGGCAATTTGGATTGGCAATTTTCCTCCGCGTTCCCCCAGCGCCCGAGGAACAGTCATCACCATGGGGATAATCACCATAGTACCAT
>Ga0105046_10002798_pt1 | contig 27550 bp, 26 predicted proteins | sample MAT03_FD_78385 | JGI IMG/M metagenome (GOLD analysis project Ga0105046, IMG submission 78385) | Freshwater microbial communities from Lake Fryxell liftoff mats and glacier meltwater in Antarctica - MAT-03 (megahit assembly) | ecosystem: Environmental > Aquatic > Freshwater > Ice > Liftoff... | reverse complement strand
CACTTCTCCAACATCGACGGCGCGGGTTACCGCTCGCTCGAAGAGGGCCAGAGCGTCGAGTTCGAAATCGGCCAGGGCCGCAAGGGCGACGAAGCCCTGAAGGTTCGCCCCGTCTGACTCGGGTGCACGTCGTGGGCTGCTAGCCCCGACGCCATAACTGCAACGGCGTGAGGTCGCGTGGTCCTGCGAAGGGCAATGCGACCTCATCGCCGCGTCTGCCCGCGGACTGATACGCGGCGGCGACCACCTGCAGCACGTGTCGACCGAACGCTGCACTCATGACCGGCTCGCGCTGCGCAGCGAGATCGACCGCAAACGTGCGCAGTTGTTCGCTGTATCCCAGCTGCTCCAACATCGGTATCTGCCCTGTTGCCATTGGCAGCGCTACCTCGTCGCCGTTCAACTCCAACGATTGCACCGGCAGCAGCTCCGCGCGTACCACACCGGTCGCACCGGCGACCTGGGCATCCCACTGAGACTCCGGACCTGCCTGCCAGCTGGACTCGACGTGGGCGATCAGCCCAGTTCGGTAGCGCAGCCAGACATCGGCGTGCTCGTCGCTGTCGTGACCCTCGGCGCCACGTAGTCGTGCGGACACCGCTACCGGTGAACCCTCTCCGGCCGCGTTGGCGACCAGCAGCGCGATGGCAATCGGGTGCACACCAAGATCGAACAGCGCGCCACCGCCCCATTCGTCGGTGGTGAACGCACCCCACGTTGGCAGGCCTTGCAAGGTGCGGACTTCGAGATGTGTCAACGCGCCGACGCGCGGCGCGAGTGCGATCATCCGGTGCACGATGGGCGCATATGCCAAGTTCTCCGCATACAGCAAGCGACCGCCGTGACGCGCGGCCGCAGCAACGAGCTGGTCGGCCTCAACCAGCGTTCGGCACAGCGGCTTCTCCAGCAGAACAGCGGCGCCACCCTCCAGCATTCGAAGAGCGTCGTCGGCGTGGCACTGCGGGGGAGTGGCAACGACCACGATGTCGGCATCTCCTGGAAGGTCTGCGTACGCAACGGCGGTCGTGCCGAAGCGCTCCGCGAGGGCCGCAGCGCGTTCGGTGGAACGTGACGCGACGGAGACGAGTTCGAAGCCAAGCTGTTGGGTCGCGGCCGCATGCGCCATCGCAACCCAACCTGCGCCGTGCAGCGCGACCCGCGTCACCTCACTTGCCGGCGAGAGCAGCGACGACCGGTGCGAACTTGTCGACGTCTTCCGCACCGACGATCACGTACGAGAAACCCCAACGCTCGCGACGCTCGAGTAGACGCTCGATCAGCTCGGCAGGCGAACCGATGAGCGCGAACGGTGAGCTGAGTAGCATCGAGGTGTCGACGCCCAGCATGCCGGCCAACCGATCGCGGGCGCCTGCCCCATCGTCAGTGACGTTGACAAGGAACGCACGGATGTTCATCTCGATGTCGTCCAAACGATCGCCGGCCGCAGCGCGAACGATCGCGATCTTCTCGTCGACTGCGTTCTCGGTCATGTGCTCGAACGCTTCCGGACCAACGACACCTGCATGCATGCTGGGGTTGATGCCGACGATGTCGGCCTCGCGGGCAGCGATGCCCAACACGCGCTTGCCGCCGCCACCGATGAGCACGGGCATCTTCGCCTGCATCGGCTTGGGCAGACCGTCGTAGCTGTTGATGGTGTAGTGCGTACCGCTGTGCGAGAAGGCACCTGGCTGCATGCACTGCTTGATGATGCTGAGGCCTTCGACGAAGCGATCGATACGCACGCCGGGGGTGTCGTACGGAATGCCGAGCTGCTCGTAGTCGCTGATCATCCAACCCGCGCCGAGGCCGATCTCGACTCGACCATCGCTGAGCAGGTCCATCGTGGCCAGTTCCTTGGCCAACACAACGGGGTGCTTGTAGTCGTTGTCGAACACCAACGCGCAGACGCGCAGGTCGGTGGTGGCATCCGCGGCGGTCATCATCGCCGGCACCGGCGCCAGCTGGTCGCCGAAGTGGTCGGGCATGGTGAGCACGGAGTAGCCGTGGCCTTCGCTGCGTTGCGCCAGCGAAACCCACTCGGTGCGTGTGGTGGCGTTGGAAGCTTGGATGCCGAAGCGGAAGGGGCGAAGCGTCATGTGACGCACGGTAGCAACTGAGGTGACCCCCACCGCTGCCGCACCACAAGTAGCGTGGTTGGGTCGTGCACCGCTTGGCCTGGCCCCTCCGATTCGTCGCCATCATCCTGGCCGGCGCCCTGTTGACCACGGGCGTCGTGCTTGCTGTTGCCCCGCGGTTGTGGCTGGTTGCCAACGCACACGAAGAGATGCCGGTGAGGTTGCCCGAGTTCCAGCCGCTGTCGCAGCGCACCCTTGTGTACGACATCGCCAACAACGTGATCGCAGTCTACGAACGCGAGAACAGTCAGCCGATCAAGCTCGATCAGGTGCCGGTGCCCGTCATCGACGCTCTCCTCGCTGTGGAGGACAACGAGTACTACTCGCACCACGGCGTCAACCTGCGCGGGTTCTTCCGGGCACTGCTGTCCAACTTTGCCAGTGATGCGCCAACCCAGGGTGCCAGCACCATCACCCAGCAGGTCGTGAAGAACGAGTTCCTCGCCGGTCTCCCGCGCGACGGTCGCTATAAAGTGCTGCAGGCGCATTACGCCACCATGCTGGAGAAGAAGCTGACCAAGGACGAGATCCTGGAGCGCTACCTCAACACGGTGTATTTCGGCAACAACGCGTACGGCCTGCAAGCTGCCGCCGAGGTCTATTTTGGCAAAGACGTTGGCGACCTGACCATGGTGGAAGGTGGATTCCTCGGCGGCCTCGTTCGCTCGCCGTCGGGTTACGACCCGATTCGAAACTTGGAGCAGTCACATCGTCGATTCGTGCAGGTCCTCGACCGCCTTGAAGCGGTTGGCCTGATCACGGATGTGGAGACCGCTGACCTCTCCGAGAACTGGCCAATCCCAGAGCGGGTCCGAACCATTGCCACTCTCAGCACAGTGCCCACCTATTACACGCTGGCGCTGCGCGAATACCTATTGACCAAGTCGACCATCCTCGGCGCAACCGAGCAGGAGCGCGCGACGCTGCTGTATCGCGGCGGCCTTCGCATCCACACCACTCTCGATCCGGTGCTGCAAGTGCAGGCCGAACAGGCTCGCAACATCCTGCCCAACTCCGGTATCGGTTTCGACGCTGCGCTTGTTGGGCTCGACAGCACCACCGGTGCCGTGCGCGCAATGGTCGGTGGGCGCGGCCTGCGGCCCGATGTGCCCGGTGGCGAGGTCAACATGTCGCTCGTGCCGCGCCAGACCGGCAGCAGCATCAAGGCGTTCATTCTTGCGGCGGCGTACCAGGCCGGCGCGCAGACCAACGACATCATCAACGGCACCGCACCATGCGCCGTGCCCGACGAAGGCGAAAAGGTGCTCGTCATCAAGGGCGGCAGTATCGAGGTCGGCCCGCTGAACGGTCGCAACACATGGTCGTCCTCGACCTGCGGGTTCGTTCGGTTGAGCTACTCGGTGGGGCTGCACCGCATCGTCGACTCCGTGTACCGGATGGCGCGCTCGGCATATTTCTACCAGGGGCAGCCAGTCGAGGACCACGAGCCGTTTCTTCCCATCGGTGCCACCGCCACGGGCAACAACGCGATGTCGCCACTGGACATGGCTGCAGGTATGCAGACCATCACGAACCAGGGCCTGCACCATGACCCGTACTACGTCGAGTTCATCGACCAGCCCGATGGCACTCGCTTCTACTCGCACTCTGATGCGGGCGTGCAGGTGCTCGACCCCAACGTTGCCAACGAGACGGCGCAGACCCTGAAAGGCGTGATCCGCTCTGGCACCGGCGCCCGAAACCTGCGCAACTTCTCCCGACCGGCAGCCGGGAAGACGGGCACCCAGTTCGAGAACACCAATGCGTGGTTCATTGGCGGCACTCCTCAAATCACTGCCGCCGTGTGGGTGGGCGACCCCAACGGCTACACGGAAATGAACAGGATTCCCGAGTTCGAAGCCGAGATGGGTCGCAACGGAAAGGTTCAGGGAGCCGACTACCCGGCGCGAATCTGGGGTGCGTTCATGGAGGCTGCACACGTCGGCCTGCCTGTGCTCGACTGGCCGGCGCTGGCGCCTCCCCTGCGCAAGGCCGCACGGCTGTACTGGCCGGATGAGGAGTGCCTTGCCAAGCTGGTCAGCGGCAGGCTGCCACCCGAGGGGCCGGCTGCGACTGCGACCACATCCAGCACGGTCGCGCCCACCACGCTGCCAGGCGACCCGCCGCCACCGGAGACCACGGCGGCTCGCGCCGTTGTGCAGCAGATTCCCAGCGGTACCAACGTGCCACTCGATGTGCTCGACCCCCGCGCACCAATGCCGTCCATCGCTACCAGCACGTATGTGTACCCCTGCGCATTCCCACCCTCCGACGTTGTGGTACAGAAGAAGAGCACATGAACGCTTCCGCCTTTCTCGCCCTACAAGACATCGACACTGCGCTTGATGTCATCACCCACAAACGGCCCCGGCTCCCTGAGCTGATCGCACACCAGGAGGCCACTGTTGCGCTTGCCGACCTTCGCACCCGGATGGCCACAGCGCAGCAGCGCATCGATGCCGCACAGGCATCCATCGAAGCTGCCGAGCATGCCGCAGCCGATCTGACCAAGAAGCGCACCCGTCTCGAGGCGCAGCTCAAGACTGTCATTGCGCCCCGTGAGGCGGAGGCACTGATGCACGAGATCGAGACCATCAACGGTCACCGTGACCTTCTTGACGACCAGGAACTGGCTGCGTTGGAAGAGCAGGCTGCGTGTGAGTCCACACTGCTCGAACTCTTTGACAGCCTGGCTGGCCATGAGGGCGGGGTGACCACCGCCAAGGCCGAGCTCGATGCGGTGCACGCCACAGTCGACGCCGAGGTAGCGGATCTCCGCCAGCAGCGTTCCGACGTAGTCGCAGCTCTGGGCCCGGACAGCAGCGCCCTCTATGAGCGAGTGCGCAAACAGTTCGGTGGCGTTGGTGTGGCCCGACTGGAAGGGTCGCATTGCAGCGGCTGCCACATGGACCTGTCGCCACGTGAGCTCGACATCGTGAAGGCCGTGCCGGCCGACACTCTGGCCGAGTGCCCGCAGTGCGGTCGCATCATCGTTCGCTAGGCCTACGCAATGTTGCTGTGGTTCCTCGGTACTGCGTTGCTGTCGGTGTTCTTCGTCTTCACCGACCCCCGTTTCGACTATCGGCTACTGCTCCTCGGCTCAGTGCTGCCCGATCTCATCGACGTGCCGTTCGGCCAAGCGCGCTGGGCCCATAGCCTCACCGTCGCTGTCGGCGCCCTGGCCGCCGTGATGATCATCACAGCCGGCCGCAAGCCGATCCGGCGATTGTTGTTGGGTCTTCCCATCGGAATGTTGTTGCACTTGGTGTGGGATGGCGCATTCGCTGCGACCAAAGTGTTCTGGTGGCCGTTCAGCGGCTCGTGGGGCACCAACCAAGTGCCGTCGATCGAGCGCGGCTGGCTGAACGTTCCGATGGAGTTGGCTGGCATCGCCATGCTCTGGTGGGCCCGGCGCCGTTTCAAGTTGGCCGACCCGGCCCGCCGCAACCAGTTCTATCGCCAGGGATTACTCACCGACGGCTGACGCCAGCTGGTGTCGTTGCAGGTCACGGTGTGGTTCACTGAAGGGGTGCTCTACTTCGTTCGACACGGCCGCACGGAGGCCAACGCCGGCGGTCGGCTGCAGGGTCGTATCGACCTGCCGATCGACGAAGTCGGTCGCGCTCAGGCCGCTGCCCTGACCTCAGTGGTGCCGAAGCTGGACAGGGTGGTCTGCTCGCCCTCGCTGCGTGCACGTCAAACCGCAGAAGTGTTCGGCTTGGAACCGGAGCTGGACGAACGATGGCTGGAGATGGACTACGGCGACTTCGACGGCGTCCCAATGGCCGACGTACCGGGCGACATGTGGGCGGAATGGATCTCCAATCCCAACTTCCGTCCGCCTGGCGGCGAGTCGCTGCAGGAAATGGGCGACCGCGTGTTCGCAGCCTGCGATGACCTGCTGGAAGCGGCCCGCTCCACCAACATTGCCGTCGTCAGCCATGCGACGCCCATCAAAGCGGCGATGGCGTGGGCGCTGGGCGTCGACGTCACCATCACCTGGCGCAGTCAGATCGACCAAGCCTCCGTGACGAAGATCCTGATCCGCGACCGCGGGCCGGCGTTGCACGCCTTCAACATCGTGCCACTGCGCTGAAGTCCCCAAGCGCGCTCTCCCGGAACACCGAACATCTCGGTCGCGGCATCCACCCCGGAGCGTCATTCCCATGAACCAACGTCTGCGTGTGGTGATCGTAGGGAGCGGTTTCGGCAGCTTGCAGGGTGCGAAGGCGCTGCGGAAGGCGGGCCATACAGGGTGGTCAGTACGTGGGCCGATCGATCTGCCGCGAGCTGATGGACAACAAGACGCCGGCTGCGTTCCACTACCGGAACAAGGACACGATGGCCACCATCGGCCGCCGCGCTGCTGTTGCAGAATCTCGCTTCGGCCAACAGCTGTGGGGCCCGCTCGGCTGGGTCGCCTGGCTCGTGCTGCACGTGGTCTACCTCATCGGGTTCCGCAACCGGATCAACGTGCGTGAAACTGGTCGTGGAACTACCTCTCCTATGACCACGGAAGCCGCTTGATTGGGTCCAACGACGACTAACAGGCCGCCCCGTGGTGATGACGTATGCCACAGCGGACGCCTCAGGCTCGCTCGTTACCATCGAGGGCGCCCCGTCCAGCGAAAGAGTCGGTCAAGATGAGTGTGAAGCCGTGAGCGTGAGCCAGAACGTGCGGCCCGGGCCTGTCACCGAAGCGATTGGGTCGCGTGCCCCGTTCGGGCCGATCGAACGCCTCAGCCACGAAGAACTCGTTGCCGCGCAGGCGGCCACGCTCGTGAGTCCGAAGCGCCGGCACTCGTGGGCAGCGAAGATCCTGTTCCGCATCATGGACGCTCTCTACGGGCGTGATCGCTCACTGGAGAAATTCAGGGTGCTCGAGCTCGTTGCGCGTGTCCCATATCAGGCATGGGAACACGTTGCATATGTGGCCGTGACCCACACGGCCAGCGAACCGGGTTTCGCCCGTCAGGTGTTCAACCGGGTGCGCACGGCCCGATGGGAGCAGGACAACGAGCAGTGGCACCTGCTCATCATGGAGGAACTGACAGCGGGCCAGCGGCGCGGTTTGCTGCGCAGCCGATTGATTCCTCAGATTCTCGCCTTCGGTTATTACCAACTGTCGTGGATCCTGTACGTCGTTCGCCCAAAGTGGAGTTACCGGTTGAACGCCGACTTCGAGGATCATGCCGAACACGAATACGCACTACTCGTACGCGAGCACCCCGAATGGGAAGCAATTCGATACGAGGGCGAGTTCACCGAAGACTTCGGTGCCTACGACAGCTTGGCCGACCTACTTCGTCAGATCGGTTACGACGAACGCCTTCACAAGATCGAGAGTGAGCAGAACATGCTCACACCACGATTCGGCTGACTACGAGCTGACGGAACTGACGCGGGTTTCGTGCTCGGTGGCAGTTCCCAGCATCAACATCGCGTCACTTCTCGCGGTGTAAGTGGTGAGTCGGCCTATAAGCGGGATTTTGTCGCACCGGTGACCGGTGCGGGTGACCATCCCTCTATGCGGCCTACCCGAGAGTTGCCAACCTTGCGGCTGGCGGACGGGCCGCCCATGCTCTCTGCTTGGCCTTGCTCCGAGTGGGGTTTACCGAGCCGTGCAAGTCGCCTCACACGCTGGTGCGCTCTTACCGCACCGTTGCACCCTTACCTGTGGCCAACAAGCTGGCCCATCGGCGGTCTCTCTCTGTTGCACTTCCGTTAGGTCGCCCCAACCTGGCTCACGCCAGCACTCTGCCCTGTGGAGTCCCGACTTTCCTCGACACGATCACGTCGTGCCGCGGCCACCCGGCCGACTCACCGCCGACGAGTGTACGTGGTCTGCCACCGTCAGAGCCCGAATCAGGGGCAGGAGTAGAACGGGTAGGTGAACGAGTTGAGGCTGGGCGTCTCGAAGTTGATCTTCAAGCGCACGCCGTTCTGGTCGCCGGCGCCACCGATGAACGTGGTGGGGGAGAGCAGACCAAAGCGAGCCGGAACTGCTACCGGCAGCGGGATGGCTGTGGGCGCCGGGGGTGCACCCTCGGCGGCAGCCGTGGTGGTGGTTGCGGTGTCCTCCGCAGTGGTCGACTCTCCGACTGCAGCGACGTAACCGCCGGGGAAGATGCGCAGCGCGACGAGCGCCGCCTGACGAGCTGACCGAACGCCAATTTGCATTGCGGTGAATCGCATGGCGGCCTGGCTGAGTACTGGCACCAGGTCCTGGCAGGCGGAAGCCGACATCGACTCGAGGCTATGCACCAAGTTGATGTAGTCGCGAGTGGGGTCGTCCGACGGTCCGATGGCTTTCGAGTTGTCGGTTGCCGGGGCACCGTTCTCGACGCGGTCAAAGATGGGGTTGATGGAGGCAGCATCGAGGCGGGTGTTACCGCATGTCCATGCCTCGGCTCCAGCCTCAAGGGCCAGTGCGTTGAAGGTGTCGGCAGCGGCCGTGTGGTGCTCCTGGAACAACTTCACAAGCTCGGTTTGATCGCCAAGGTCGGGGAGTGTCTCGCTGGATTTGGCCAGGAAGCCACCATCGAGGATGTGACCGTAGGCATTGGCGATGGACGTGCAGACGCCAGCCATCGTGCGGAGGAATACACCATCGTTGACGACAGGATCTTCTAGCGAAGGGGTGGTGCCACCCTCACCAACACGGCCGACCGTCCCGGCTTCGGTGTTGTCGCTGCATGCCGCTATCGCAAGCGCGGCGGCGGAGAGGCCGCCGAGACGGAACAGGCCGCGGCGATCGACGAGAGGCGTGTCAGTGGTCTCTTCACTTCTGTTGGTCATGTCATTCATCCTTCGCCCACGAGGGACGCTGCTTCTTCGTCGACCAACAACACGGTCAGATCTGTTTCGCCGGCGAGGTTGGCCAGCACCGTGCAGTACCGGGCCTCGTTGATCTGGATGGAGGCGATGAGGCTGGCAGCGTCGGTGCCGACCAGCTTCGCGATCACATCGCCATGAGTGGCAACGGCGGTGGACTCGAGCGCACCGGCCGAGGCCAGAACCTCGTCGATAGCCCCGCTGAAGGCGGCCTTGTTGGTCGCGAACACTTCCTGCGAGATGCTGTTGGGTGCATCGCGCCCCAGCAGGCCCGAGAGCGACTGGGCGTATGCCAGGTGTGCATCACGAATGAATTTGACCACCAGTGCCTGCTCGTCGGACCAGCCAGTGACCTTCAGCGCCTCGTTGTACAAGGCGACGGCCGTGGCCTCGACCTGCTGCGCAAAGCGCAGCAGCGTCACGTCCTCTGGCGTCGGCCGCTGAGGCGGAGCCGTGGTTGTGGTTGCCGCCTCGGTACTGGCGGGCTCGGTGGTCGCGGGCTCGGTGGTGGCCGACGCGGCGGCACGCCCACCGAGAAACGGCAGCAACGTTAGGGCGGCGCCACCCAGGCCTACGCCCGCTCCGACACGCACGGCGGCGCGGCGGCCTATGGGCTGTCGGTCATCGGACAATTCGGCAAAGGCGCCGGGCTCAGTCACTTCGATCTCCACTTCGGGGTATTCCTTTCGAAACGATCACCCCTAGCTTTCCCGGCCGGAGGTGAGCAGAGCAACTCTAGAAGTCCAGAGCTGATAGGTCGGGTATCCATCTTCTGGAACGTTGCACGGCTTCGGCCCACTGTGAGCGGTCAAGTTGGCCAGATGGGTCGACGGTCGTGCGGGGTTGCCAAGCATTGGCGATGTCGTCGAACCCGTTCCACATACCGACCGCTAGCCCGGCGAGGTAGCCGGCGCCAACCGTGGTTGCCTCTGTGTGGCGCGAGACCTCCACCGACTTGCCGGTGGTGTTGGCCAACGCCTGCACGAACGTGGGGTTTTCGCTCATCCCGCCATCAATGCGGAGCACCGGCACGTGTTGACCGGTACCGGCCTGCGCAGCATCGACCAGGTCTGCGCCACGGTGAGCGATGCCTTCCAGTACCGCCCGAATGATCTGCGGACGGCCGCTGCCACGAGTGAGACCCAACAAGGTGCCGCGAGCGCCGTAGTCCCAGTGCGGCGTACCCAAGCCCATCAGCGCAGGAATGTAGACCACACCATCGGTGGTCTCGCACATTGCGGCAACATCGTGGCTCTGCGCCGGATTGTCCAGAATGCCGAGGTCCTGCACCAGCCACTCGACGTTGGTGCCGGCGGACAACATGATCGCCTCGACGCCCCACGTCAGGGTGCCGTTGCGGCTCCAGGCGACGATCGGGAAGATGCCCTCGGTGGTTCGGTTGCCGGTGACCGGCGCGCCGTCGTCGGTGCACATGTCAAGCATGCCGCCGCTACCGAACGTGATCTTCGCCTGGCCGGGCCGCACACAGCTCTGGCCAACGAGGCTGCCCTGCTGGTCGCCGACCAGCGCAGCCAATGGTGGCGAACCCGGTAGTGCGCTGGCTTCGCCGAACACCGACGAGGTGTCGACCAGCGTCGGCAACATTCTGATGGGCACGTTCAGCTTCTCGCACGCTGATGCCGACCAGCCCGACGCGTCGGGGCGTAGCAGACCAGTCACCGCTGCGTTGGAGTGGTCGGTGACGTGCACGCTGCCCTTGCTGAGCACCCATGCAACCCAGGTGTCCACCGTGCCGAAACACAGGTCGCGCTCGCGGTTCGCGTCGTAGGTGTTGAGCAGCCACGCGACCTTCGTTGCAGACTGGTTGGGCGCCAACTGCAGGCCGTGGTCGGCCTTGGCGGTGATGCAATCGAACACGGTGCGAAGGTCTTGCCACCCGAGGCCTGGACCAACTGGCTCGCCTGTGGCTCGGTCCCACACGATCGTGCTGGCCCGTTGGGCAGTGATGCCAACCGCCAACACCGGGCCGCTATCAGCGAGCGCCGCGTGTGCAACCTCCAACACAGCGCCGGCCATGGTCACCGGATCGAACTCGACGAGTCCCGGAAACGGTGAGGACGGCGGAAAGGAGCGGTAGTGCATCGAAGTGACCTCACCATCGGGACGCATGACTGCTGCCCGCAAACCCGACGTACCGACATCAACGACGAGCGCACTCATTGGAGACCCCCATCGCCGTGTCGTTCGATGTCTCCGTTTCGTGGAACGTCACCAAGTTCATCGACTTCGGCGCTTCGGCGACCCTGGCGCTCGACGGTTGGCACCAGCCCCCGCTTGCGCAGCGCACTGCCCAACCCGCCGCCAACGAGCCCGGCAGTGAGCACCACGGTGAACGTGAAGAAGACCGCCAGCCAGCTGATCGACCCGCCGCGAAACAGCTTGATCAGGATGAAGACTGTCTGCGCGGCCACGTATGTACCGCCGGCGCACGCCAAGCCGTGCAGCAGCGGAAAGCCGGTGCGTTGCACCCACGCGGCGATGCCGGCGCCCAGGGTGAAGCCCCCCAGCGCGGCTAGCCATAGCACCGACACCCACGGCGAATTCGCCTCGTGTTCGGCCATCAGACGCGACCCGATGGAGAACGGCACCGCGAAGACCAGCGAGACCGACGCCCCTTGCTTCAGAGCTGCGCGATCGAGTGTGGTCATGGCCAACTCACAGTACCGAATGAAGTCGCAAGGCCCATCTTGCCCGGGTTCATGATGCCCTTGGGATCCAGAGCCCTCTTCAGCGTCTGCAGAATTGGCAGCGCGCTGCCGAGCGCTTGCGGAACGAACCGAGCACGGTTGAGGCCCACCCCGTGATGGTGCGACAGGTTGCCGCCGTGATCGAGCACGGCCCGCTGGCCGGCGTCCCAAAGTGCGACGTACGTGGACTCCGTCTCGCCGGGCGGGGGAGTAGCAGCGAAGGTGAAGTACAGGCAGGCGCCGTCGAGATAGCTGTGCGAAAGGTGGCAGGTGGCCGCTCGCGCATGCGGCACGGCCAACATCGCAAGCGGTACCGCGCAGAAGATGCTGGCCAGGGCGGCCCACGGAGCGGCGATCTCCAGGGTGTCGACCACGAAGCCCTTGCGAGTCAGCGCCTGCAACGCACTGGTGTCGTTGCGGTGATGCATCCATTTGTCCACCAGTTCGACCGGCAGCGGTGTGGCCGCAGAGCACTCCTGTTCGACGACAGCCATCGTGGCATCGATCAGACCTTCGTCGCCCTCGTCGAGCACCAGCAGCACGCAGTAGTTGCCGTCGCCGCCCTGTCCCCGCTGGCTCTCCGCAGCGTCGTACAGGCGCAGCACGGCGGGCGTGGCGCCGCGACGCAGAATGCGTCGGCAGGCCTCCATGCCGGTCTCGAAGGTGTCGAACGCGAATGCGGTACGGCGTTCAGCGGGCGGCACCGGGTGAGCCTTCAGCCAGACGCGTGTGACCACGCCGAGCGTGCCCTCGCTACCGATGAACACCTGCGAGAGATCGGGACCCTGTGCGCCTGCTGGGAAACCACCTGTACGGGTGATGGTGCCGTCGGCGAGCACGACCTCCAGCCCAACCACCATCTGCTCGATCTTGCCATAGCGGGTGCTGTACTGGCCGGCCCCGCGACAGGCCACCCAGCCGCCGACGGTGGCAATGTCGAAACTCTGCGGGAAGTGGCCGATGGTCAGGCCGTGCATGCCACGCAACTCGTCTTCCAATTCGGGGCCGAACGTACCGGGCAGCACCTCCACGATGCCGGAGACCGCGTCCACCGAGACGACACCCTGCATCGCCGTCAGGTCCAGAAGCACACCGCCGAAGAGGGGCACGGAGGCCCCCAGCACGCCGCTGCGACCACCTGCTGGTGTGACGGGAACGCCCGCCTGATTGCACAACGAAAGAACAGCCGAGACCTCAGCAGTGGTGACAGGCCTGGCCAGCGCGGCGGCGCGTTGCGGCACCTGACCGGCGAGCGACCAGTGCATTGCCAGTGGCCACCAGTCGCGGCTGGCTTCTGCGGTTTCGGCGATGTCGGTGACGACGGCACAGAGTGCGGCGAGTTGCGCAGCGAAACCATCGGGCAGCGGCGCCGCCCCGGCGAAGCGCGAGGCTGTGCCGGTGAGCTCGATGGGAGGGGTCGGTTGCATCATGCGGTGGTCGCCACGACGCTGGCTTGGCTGGTGGCGGCGGCGTGAACTTCGGCGGCGCACATGGCGGTGAAGTGAGCGAGTTGGCGGGCAGTCTCGTACTCATCCCAACCGAGTTCGTTGGCCAAGAGCGCCGCAGCAGCGGGCGCCGCTGCGAGCGCAGCCGTACGATCCAAGAGTCGCGAGCGCGTGCGGCGGGTCAGCACGTCGTCGAGCGACAGCGCCATCTCCTCGCGCGATGCGTAGACAGCCTCCGCACGCAGGTAGGGGAGCCCCTCGACCAATGGTTGGCCCAGCGTTGGGTCAGCAGCGACCAGTGCGCGTACATCCTGGGCCATCGATCCATAACGATGAGCAAGGTGGCCGGCAGCGCTGCCAGCGGGCTCGTCGCGAAATCCTTTCGCCCCCAGGAATGGTAGAGCGCTAGTACGGCATTTCGCCTTCACGCCCAACTTCGTAGCCACGGCGTCGATCGTGTCCTGTGCCATCTTGCGGTACGTCGTCAATTTGCCGCCGGTGATGCTGATCACGCCACTGCTACTGGTATTCAGCGCGTGGTGGCGTGACAAATCTGCGGTACGGCCGGATTCGGCGGCCTTGACCAGCGGCCGCAGACCGGCCCACACGCCCGTTATGTCGTCAGCGGTGACACCGCTGGTGATGCTGGCGTTGAGCGCCCGCAACACGTAGTCGATGTCGTCCTTGGTGCACTGCGGGTCCACCAGCGGGCCGTCGTAGTCCGTGTCGGTGGTACCGACGTAGCAATGCTCGAAGCTGCCGTCGGCGCGGGCGCCCCATGGCACCAGGAACAGACTGCGCTTGTCCTTCGGCACCGGAATGACGACCGCGATGTCGTTACGCACCTTCTCCCACGGCACCGTGATGTGCACGCCCTTGGCGGGACGAATCGAATCTGGATGAGTGCCTTCATCCAGCGCACGAACATCATCGGCCCACACGCCGGTGGCATTGACGATGACCTTGGCTCGAATGGCGAACCGTCGACCGTCGGCCTCGACGACGGCGCCTGACGCCTTGCCATCGAGCCCCTTGGTGAGCTCGACCAGCGAGCACTGATTGGCGACGGCCGCACCGTGGACGGCGGCCGTGCGCGCAATGGTCAGCACCAGGCGCGCATCGTCTGCGGCCGCGTCGTAGTACAGGTACGCGGAGGCCAGCCGCTCCTGCGCCATCGTGGGCAGGTGGGTCAGCGCAGCCTTGGCGTGTAGTCGCTTGTGGAACTTGCCGATCCGCCACCCACCGGTGAGGTCGTACATCCACATCATCGAACCCATTGCCCGGGCAATCTTGCGGGAGACGACGCCGTCCTTGGTGAGGATGGGAATCATGAACGGCATCACGCTGACCAGGTGCGGGGCGTTCCTGCGCAGGCGTTGGCGTTCGTGCAGTGCCTCATACACCAGACGAGGGTCGTCCTTCAGATAGCGCAAACCGCCGTGTACCAATTTCGAGCTCTTCGATGACGTACCTGAAGCGAAGTCGTCGCGTTCGATCAGAGCGGTGCGCAGCCCTCGCGAAGCAGCGTCCAGGGCCGCGCCGACGCCGGTGATACCGGCGCCGACAACCAAGACGTCGAACGCTTCGTGCTCCAGCCTGGCCAGCATGAGGTCGCGTTGGAAGGGTGCGGCGCGCATCCCGCTCATCCTACGGAGACGAAACGGGACCATCGGCACTCTGCGACGCTCCGACCCGGCAATAGAGTTTGATGTATTGGCACCCCCGCCGACCGAAGGAGTGCGCAATGAATCTCGACGGAACGAAGACACACGAGAACTTGAAAGAGGCGTTCGCCGGCGAGAGCCAGGCAAACCGCCGCTACCTGTGGTTCGCGCAGAAAGCAGACGTGGAGGGTTACCCCGACGCGGCCGTGCTGTTCCGCTCGGTCGCCGAGGGCGAGACCGGCCACGCGCACGGCCACCTCGACTACCTGGCGCAGGTGGGCGACCCGGCAACGGGTGAGCCGATCGGCGACACCGAGGACAACTTCAAGTCGGCAGTCGCCGGCGAGACGTATGAGTACACCCAGATGTACCCGGGCTTCTCCAAGACCGCCCGCGAGGAAGGCTTCACCGAGATAGCCGACTGGTTCGAGACCCTTGCCCGCGCCGAGAAGAGCCACGCAGGTCGCTTCGCACAGGGTCTGGAAGCGCTGTAACGACGGCTGCTCGTTGACACGCGCAGGGCGCTTGCTCTGCGCGTGTCAACATCTGTACTCAATCGACCTGACTGCTGAGCTCCCGCAATGACCACGATCTACGACCCGAAGCACGCGCTGTACACCGATGAAGCAGACGTCCGCAAAGAGCTGACCCGAGTCTTCGATCTGTGCCACGGCTGCCGTTTGTGCTTCAAGTTCTGCACGTCATTTCCCACGCTGTTCGAGATGATCGACCGTCACGACGACCAAGATGCTGGCCGCCTGACACCTGCCCAACAGGACCAGGTCGTCGACGAGTGCTTCCAATGCAAGCTGTGCTACGTCAACTGCCCGTACATCCCTGAGCTGCATGAGTGGGCGCTCGATTTCCCGCGCTTGATGCTGCGCACCGACGCGATGCGTCACGCCAACGACCAGGTCTCGCTGCGCGACCGGGCGACCGACACGATCATGGGCCACACCGACCTGTTGGGGAAGGCCGCCGCCCTCTCGGGGCCCCTGGCCAACAAGGTGATTGCTGCCAAGCCTGGCGGTGTCGTGCGCAAGGCAGTGCAGGCCGCCACCGGGGTATCGGCCGTTCGACTACTGCCGCCGTACGCCCGCCAGCGATTCAGCACCTGGTTCAAGAAGCGCCCAAAGGTGCGCATTGCGAAGCGGCAGGGCAGGGTGGCGATCTTCCCCACCTGCCTGGTCGAATACCAGCAGCCACAGATTGGTCACGACCTCGTGAAGGTCTACGAGCGCAACGGAATCGAATGCTCGCTCGCCGAAGGCGCCGGCTGCTGCGGTGCGCCATGGCTGCACAGCGGCGACGTGAAGGAGTTCACCAAGGTCGCCGAGAAGAACGTTGCTGCATTGGCGAAGCACGTCCGCAAGGGTCGCGACATCGTGGTGCCGCAACCCACGTGCGGCTACGTGCTGAAGAAGGACTACCGCGACTATGTCGGCGGCCCCGACGCAGAGCTGGTGGCCGCACACACCTACGATGCGGCCGAGTACCTGATACGGGTACACAAGGCCGAGGGCACTTCGCTGGACACCGACTTCACCGGGTTCGTACCCAACACCGTCACCTACCACACGCCCTGCCATCTCAAGGCGCAGAACATCGGCCTGAAGAGTCGCGACCTGATGAAGCTGACCGGTACCAAGGTGAAGCTGGTGCAACAGTGCAGCGGCATCGACGGTATGTGGGGGCTGCGCGCCGAGAACACCGACATCAGCATTCCGATTGCGAGGAAGCTGGGCGACGAGATTCGCCGCGCGGGTGGCGACGTAGTTGCCGGTGACTGCCACCTCGCCAACACAGCGATCACCGAGCAGACGGGTGAAGTGCCGCAACACCCGTTGCAGGTCATCGCCCGCGCTTACGGGATTGCCGAGGAGGGCGAAGCGTGACGAGTGCGCGCAAGCTGACGCTCAACGACATCGCCGACGCCCGGGCCTACGAACGCGAGCGCGCTCAACTGCGCGACGAGGTGCTGGCACTCAAGCAGCGCCGCCGCGTCTCACTGGGCACGGTGGTCACATTGATGTTCGAGAACCGCGAAACAATGCGGTACCAAATCCAAGAGATGGCGCGTGTCGAGCGCACCTTCACGGACGACGGCATCATGGACGAGCTGGCGGTCTACAACCCGATGATCCCCGAACCCGGCCAACTGTGCGCGACGTTGTTCATCGAGCTGACGTCAGACGAGCAGTTGCGTGAGTGGTTGGGAAAACTCGTTGGCATCGAACAGTCAGTCGTGTTCCGGCTACTCACGGGCGATTCGGTGCGCTGCATCGTCGACCCACAGCACGCTGCTCAGCTCACCCGCGAGCACGTCACGGCAGCGGTCCATTACATGACCTTCGAATTCACCGATGCCCAGGTGGCAGCGTTCGTCGACGGCGTCGTTCTCGCGATCGATCATCCGGATTATCTGGAAGCGGTGGAGTTGTTGCCGTCCACCGTCGCCGAGCTACGGGCCGACCTGCTGCCCTAGGCATCGCGGAGCATGGTGATCCAGAGTGCTGTGAGTTTTACAGAACAGAACGTTGCTCATCGCCGTGACCCAGACTCGCTGGGGTCCCGACAACCCGCCGGCACTGCCACCCTCCGCCGCCCCTGGGCGGGTAAGCGTGCCGAAAGTGACCGGTTTACCCGCCCTTGGTGGCTGTCGCATGAAAATTCGAGGTGGCAGCTACCAGGACTTGCAAGTGGGTTCGTCGACCCAACGTCAAGCGCACAGAAAAGATACAAAGAGGGTCTAGCGCTGCACCCATGTCTGAACCTAGATTCAGTTCCGCTGGCGAGGGGATCGCCTTGCCAGTCAATGACAGTGGGGGACATTTTCGTGTCGGCCAAAGAGATCGTGTGGCGTCAACTAGGGGCATGCAGGGGTTTGGAGCCCAGCGTCTTCTATCCGGACGACGAAGACGAAGCGCTGGAGGCAAAGGCGGTGTGCGCCGACTGCGGTGTGCGCGTTGCCTGCCTGGAGTATTCGCTGCAGGTGCGCGAGAAGGCTGGCGTCTGGGGGGGCGCCACCGAACGCGAGCGTCGGCGGTTGATCCGCCAACGACGTCGCACCGCCTGACCTCATCACTAGCCTCAAGCGCCATGAGTCAAATCGACGACCTGGGCGGATGGCCCGCGCTCTTGACCGAGTTGCTGGAACGGCGCGATCTGCCGGCATCGCATGCTCGAGCGGCGATGGCCACCATCTTGGCGGGCGAGGCCACGGCCGCGCAGCTGATCGGGTTCGTCGTCGCCCTGAAAGCCAAGGGTGAGTCACCCGAGGAGATCTCCGGCCTGCTCGACGCGGTGCTGGAAGCTGCCACCCTGGTGCCGTTGTCCGCGCAGCTGCAGGCGTCGGCAATTGACATCGTTGGCACCGGCGGCGACCGCAGCCACAGCATCAACGTCAGCACGATGGCCGCCATCGTCACGGCTGGCGCGGGCGTGCCGGTGTGTAAGCACGGTGCTCGCGCGGCCAGCTCGCAGTGCGGCACGGCCGACGTGCTGGAGGAACTGGGCGTTGCTGTCGAGCTCTCACCCCTGGGTGTGGTGCGCTGTGTGGAAGAGGCCGGCATCGGCTTTTGCCTTGCCCCTCGTTATCACCCGGCCTTCCGGTTTGCTGCGCCCAGCCGCCGTGAGATCGGCATTCCCACCGTGTTCAACATGCTCGGGCCGATGGCCAACCCTGGGCGGGTGAAGCGCCAGCTCATCGGCGTCGCCAATCCAGGCGTCGCCGAGCGGATGCTGGCGTCGCTCCGTCTTCACGGAGCGCACCGGGTATGGGTGGTGCACGGCAATGGTCTCGACGAGTTGACGACCACCGGCACCTCGACTGTGCTGGCATTGGACGACGACGCGGTGCGCAGTTTCACGGTCGACCCCGTGGCGCTCGGTCTCGCACCCGCAATCGCGGACGAACTGGTCGGCGGTAGCCCGGCTGTGAACGCCGAGGTCGTTCGAACCGTCATGGGCGGACAGCATGGTGCGCACCGCAACATCGTGGTGCTCAACGCCGCCGCCGCATTGGTTGTTGCAGGCGTGGCCGACTCCATCGAAGCTGGTCTGTTGGTGGCATGCGACGCCATCGACAGCGGTGCCGCCGCAGCCACCTTGGCCCGTTTCGTCGAGGTCTCTCAGCAGGCTGCCGAGGATTTCGGTCACTGATGATCGTGCGGGTGCCCGCCTCGTCGGCGAACATAGGTCCTGGTTTCGATGCCTTGGGCATGGCCCTCTCACTGCACGCCGAGGTAGGGGTAGGCGAGCCGTCACCGGGCTCTTCCGTTGCCGACGAGCACCACCCAGCCACCATCGCCTTTCGATCACATGGCGGCGAGGGGCCGTTGTGGGTCCGGTCTCCGATCCCCGTCGGTCGCGGAATGGGCTTCAGCGGAGCTGTGCGTGTCGGCGGGCTGGTCGCGGCTCACGCGCAACGCAACGGCCATGATCACGACGCACTTCAGGCCGCACTGCCCGAACTGCTGCGGTTGGCCACCGACCTGGAAGGGCACGCCGACAATGTCGCAGCCTCGCTCTATGGCGGCATCGTCGCGACCGCAGGCGGCTACGCGGTTCGGGTGCCGTTGTCCTTTGATCCTGCAATGGTTTTCTGGGTACCGTCCTTCGCGACGTCAACCGATGAGTCGCGTGGGAAACTGCCGTCGGCGGTGGCCATGGCCGACGTAGTGTTCAACATCGGCCGTACCGCACTTTTGGTTGCTGCGTTGGCGGCCGGCGATGTCGGCCTTCTGCGTGTCGCAACTCAAGATCGAGTTCATCAAGACGTCCGGTTGGCGGCGGCCGCACCGTCAAGATCAGCGCTGGAGACTGCACTTGCCGCTGGAGCCTGGGCCGCGTGGCTCAGCGGGTCAGGGCCGACCGTTGCGGCCATGTGCGCCGTTGACGAGGCCGAGACGCTGGCCGCGGCGCTACCCGACGATGGCCACACCAAAGTCCTTCGCATCGATCACGCTGGCGCGGCGATCGAGGCTGTTTGAAACTAGAGGTGTCTCTCCGAGATGGAGAGTACTGACGCCGTCGCGGAAAGAACCACGGCAAGATTTCCGAGTGTCGGGTCAGCGTGATGCGATGAACAGGGTGCTGCAGGCGGTGCGAAGGAAGAGCCTCTCCCGCGCGGCTTGTCGGCTCGCTGTCGCACCCGCGACGCAGATCTGCAGACCCCATCGATCTGCTCAGCGTTCAGTTCTTCTCCTCGGGTGGCAGCTTCGTCGTCGAGGTGGCATCGTGTAGGCCGACCGGCTACACCACTTCCATGCCGTGACACAGTGCGCTGAGGCCTTGGCGTGTCCCGCCCCTACTGCCCGGTAGGTGCGCACAGCAAGAGGAAAGAATGGGCTTCTGGTCTTGCTGGCGCTCGTCCTCAACAGTCTTGCCACGGGACGGCTAGGCCGCGCTGTCGAGGCGGGTGACTGCTCGTACGGGCGTGGTCGGCCACGTCCACTCGCCGCTACACCACAGCAAGCGCGCGTGAAAGCTGGCCCGGTCGATGGCGCGGGCGAGACACAGCACCTCGTCGGCGGCGTTTCGGGGCAGCGGTAGCGGAAACGCAGGCGATTCGGGTGGTGCCAGCTCCAACCCGGTAGCGAGCTGGTCGATATGGCGGGCGCTTTGTAGCAGGCCGTCACGAATGTGCAGGACCGTGTCATGCAGTTGCATGCCAACGTCGCCTGCAGCGCGCAGCTGATCGAAGAGGCGCTGGCGAATGATGGCAGTCGCGAATGCGTTGGCGCGATCGCGCATGGTGGCAGCTTCCTCGTACCGACGCTCGCCGGCGAGGGCGGCAACCTTTGCCCACAGTGGATCGAGTACCAGCTGCGGAGAGGTGGAGAACGACGCGATCACCTGTGTGATGACCCGCCAATACGTCGCCTCGTCGGCGGTGCCGCTGCACGGACACATTGCGACACCGAGTCGGGCGCCGGTGCACGGAGTGGCATCGGCAGCCGGCTTGAAGCAGCGCCCGATACGGGTGGTGCACCGCCGAATCGGCAACGCCGATTGCACCGCCTCGATGACGGCTGACGCGGTGGCCCGTGAGGTGAGCGGACCGATGTGTACGCCCGTCGCTGCCGGCTCGCTGGTGACCACCAGTCGCGGCCAGGCCTCGTCGGTGGTGAGCCGTACGTAGCAGTACTTCTGCCAGGTGGTGCCCACGCGGTTGTAACGCGGGTTGAGCCGGTGCAGATAGCGCAGCTCCAAGACCTCGGCACTGACCGGGTCGGTGGTGGCCGTGTGGGCCAGGCGCTGTGTCTCGCGCAGCATGGGCCCGATCTTGCGGCGATCGTCGCTGCCGAAATAGCTGCGCACTCGTTGACGCAGATTGGTGGCCTTGCCGACGTACAGCACTTCGTCGTTCGCGCCGAGGAAGCGGTACACGCCGGGGGAGCGCGGCAGATGATGAGTGAGCTTCAGCTTGCCCGCCTGCGGGTGCCCGCCCATCTTGGGCAACATCACCAGATCGTCCAGGCCCAGCACTCCGAGGCCCGCCGCCCGTTCCAGCAGTAGGTGCAAAAGGTCGGTGGTGGCGAGCGCATCGTCCAGCGCACGATGGCTGGGGCGGTGATCCAACCGAAAGCGACTGGCGAGCGTGCCCAACTTGCAGTCGGGCACTTCGTCGCGCACCAGGCGGCGAGCCAGAGGGAGAGTGTCGATCACGGTGTTGCGCAACGCGGGCCGGCCACTGCGCAGCAACGCGGCGTTGATGAACCCCATGTCGAAGCTGACGTTGTGGCCCACGATCACCGAGTCGCCGATGAACTCCTGCAGCGTTGGCAGCACAGTCTCGACTCGCGGTGCCTTCGCAACCATCGAGTGCGTGATGCCGGTGAGGACGGTGACACTGGGAGCAATCGCGCGACCGGGGTTGATGAGCGTGGCCATCGTTCCGAGGCACTCTCCACGCCGGACCTTGACGACACCGATCTCGGTGATCATGTCGCCACCGCGGTCGCTGCCGGTGGTCTCGATGTCCAGCACGCAGAATGTCACGTCGGCGAGTGGGGTTCCGAGATCGTCCAACGAGCGCTGCACAGGCAGAGAGTTGACCACGAACATCCGTTCGCTGTCAAGAACGGGTGTTCGACCTGGTCGAGTCGCGGCGCCTCGGTAGCCTGACCGCATGCCTTCGCGACCAGCCCCGATGTCGGCGGCGGTTCGTCGGTCACTCGGCTGAGCGACCGATCCCTGCAGTCGGCACTCGAATTCGCCGTCGGCATCGCTGCCGTCGGCTCCAAACTCCGGCCACCGCTGCCGTTTCCCACCGGGCTCAAGCCGTACCTTCGCTTTCACCGGCTGCCGCCCACCGCACTGACAAAGGTGCGCGAGGCGGTGGAGGCCGACGGTGTCTTTCTCGGCCGGCTGGGCATGGTGGCAACCGACGAGCTCCTCGACGAGATCGGGATGCTCTGGCTGACCCGCCCGGATGGATGGCAGGCTGCCGCCGCCGCGATTGTGGCAAGGGCGGACGACGTGCCGATCGATGATGCGGCCGAACTGCGGCGCGAGCAGCGCCGCCGCGACGCGGCCGAGGCCTCCGCAATTCGGTCGCGCCTGGAGGTTGCCTCATTGCGCGACCAGCTGGAGGCCGAACGAACTGCACGCAGCGCGGCCTCCGCTGAAATAGCTGCGGTACGCAGCGAGCTGGCGACTGTGCGTCGACGAGCGACGGAACTTGAACGCGGCGCGCTGAGGCGCACGCGTGGAGCTGACTCCGCAGCGGCGTTGGTCGGGTCTGTCGAGGCAGAACTTGCCGCGACGCGTGACGAACTGCGGGCGGTCGTCTCCGCGCGCGACGCGGCGCTGGCCGATCGCGCTGCAGTGCACGGTGGGCCGTCGGGAGACATCGAACGCATTCGTGCACTGCTGAGCGAAGCACTCGCACTGACACGTGGTCCATCGCCATCGTCCCGTCGTCGGCAACGCAGCCCGATCGCACTGCCAGGGGGCGTGTACGGGAACAGCGAGGCCGCCGGCGAACACCTGCTACGAACGCCCGACGTCGTGATCCTGGTCGACGGGTACAACGTTGCGAAGTTGGGTTGGCCCGGCCTGCCGCTGGACCGTCAGCGCGAGGTGTGCATCGAGGCCGCGGAGAACCTGGCGCGGCGGTGGGCCTGCCTCATCCACATCGTATTCGACGGAGCCTCAATCGTCGGCGCCGCAGCCAGCGCTCGTCGCCTGGTTCGCGTCAGCTTCTCGCCCGAGGGAGTCATCGCCGACGACGTGCTGCGTGCCGAAGTTGCAGCGCTGGACCTGGACCGCCCGGTCGTGGTGGTCACCAACGACAAGGCGATCATCGCTGACGTGCGCGCTGCTGGAGCCAACGTCCTGGCCAGCGACACGTTCCTCACGCTCGCGCGGCGCTAGATGCGACACTCTCGCCGGATCTCTGTCACACCCTTCGTTGATGATGCGGGGCATGTCCCACTTCGTCATCTCCTGCGACACCTGCGTCATGAGCGGCTCCGCCACCTGTGCAGACTGCGTGGTCACCCACCTGATCGCTCCGGCGCGGCGCGAGCGGATGGAATTCGATGCCGCCGAGATGCGAGCGGTGCAGTTGCTCGCTGCTGCCGGCCTGGTGCCTACGCTTCGTCATCGTGAGGCGTGCTAGCCGGATTCCCACCATCAACCCTGTTGTGGACGCGCAGTATCTCGCGGAGTTGGCCCAACTCACCGAGGCCTTTGGGATCACCCACACCGGCGTGGCTTCTGCGGCAGTGCTCACGCGGGCACGAGAGGCCATAGACCATCGGCTGTCCAACGATCTCACCGACGGCATGCAGTTCACTTTCAGAAACCCCGCCCGCTCCACCGACCCAGGTCGTGCCGTCGCGGGTGCGCAATCGGTGTTCGTTGCGGCCAGGCCCTACCTGCTGGCAGAGCCCGAGCAGCCGACAAGCCTGAGTGGGCGAATCGCTCGCTATGCCTGGGTTGATCACTACGCCCCGCTGCGTGAAGCCCTGTGGTCGGTGGCCAAGCGCCTACGAGCCGATGGCTTTGCAGCGGTGCCGTTCGTGGACGACAACAGCATCGTCGACCGTGAAGTGGCCTACCAGGCGGGGATCGGGTGGTTCGGTAAGAATGCCAACCTGTTGATACCCGGCGCAGGCAGCTGGTTCGTGCTCGGCTGTGTCGTCACCACCGCACCGCTGCCGGTCAACGAGGTCGTTGTGCAGGACGGCTGTGTTGCGTGCCGCCGTTGCCTGGATGCCTGCCCTACGGGAGCTATTCTGCAGGCAGGTGTGATTGATGCCGGGCGGTGTCTGGCGTGGGTGCTTCAGAAACCCGGAGTCATTCCGCGCGATCTGCGAGCCGGCATCGGCAACCGGCTGTATGGCTGTGATGATTGCCAGGACGTCTGCCCGCCAACCGTTCGATTCGGCTACCGCACCCCGGCCCCAGTCGCAGAATCGGTCACGGCGTGGCTCCCAATTCTGGAGCTGCTGACGGCGAACGACGCCGACGTGATCGAGCGCTGGGGTCGTTGGTACCTGGCCGATCGCGACCCGCGGTGGATTCGACGCAACGCGCTCGTGGTGCTGGGCAACGTGGGCGACTCGCGCGATACCGCCACCCAGCAGGTGGTCCGCGACTACCTTGCACACGACGATCCGATGCTGCGCGTCCACGCCGTGTGGACGGCGGCCCGGCTGGGTCTCGACCATCTGATGCCTGTCACCGACCCCCACCCCGATGTCCAGCTGGAACTGCAGGCTGCGTTGTGAAGCACCTGCTGGTCACCAATGACTTTCCGCCAAAGGTCGGCGGCATCCAGTCGCTGCTGTGGGAGTGGTGGCGGCGCCTACCGCCCGAATCCTTCGCGGTCCTCACCAGCCCGTATGCGGGTACCGCCGCATTTGACGCTGCCCAGCCCTTTCACATCGAGCGCACTCGCGAACCGGTGTTGCTGCCCCACCCGTGGATGGTGCAGCGCATCAACAAGATGGCTCGCGAGGTCGGCGCAGACCTGATCGTGCTCGACCCGGCGCTGCCGCTGGGCCTGGTTGGCCCGTCGCTCGACCTGCCCTACGACGTGGTGCTGCACGGCGCAGAGGTGACGGTGCCTGGCCGCCTGCCGCTCAGCAAGCAGACGCTGGGCTACGTGTTGCGTCGAGCTCGTCACATCGTCGCTGCTGGTCGGTACCCCGCAGCCGAGGCCGAGCATGCAGCCGGCCGAACGCTGCCGATCACCGTCGTCCCGCCCGGCGTTGACACGGAACGATTTCGCCCCCTCACGGCGGTTGAACGAAGCCAGGCACGGGCCGACTTCGGCATCGACGATGATGCGGAGTTGGTCGTCAGCGTCAGCCGACTGGTTCCGCGCAAGGGCTTCGACACTGCGATTCGGGCGGCGGCGCTGCTGCATGGTTCGCGGCCCAAGCTGCAACTGGTGATCGCCGGGGGAGGACGCGACGAGGATCGGCTGCGTGGCCTTGCCACCTCGCTGCGGGCTCCGGTGCGATTCTTGGGACGGGTCAGCAACGAGGATCTGCCGCGCCTCTACGGGTGTGCAGACGTGTACACGATGCTGTGCCGCAACCGATGGGGTGGCCTCGAGCAGGAGGGTTTCGGCATCGTCTTCCTGGAGGCCGCCGCGTGCGGCGTGCCGCAGGTCGCGGGCGATTCTGGCGGCGCCGCCGAGGCAGTCGAGGACGGGGTCAGCGGTCTGGTCGTGCGTGAGCCCGACGACCCACGAGCAGTGGCCGCCGCCATCGAACGCCTTCTGGACGACCCCGAGCAGGCGCGAGCGATGGGCGTCGCCGGTCGCCAACGGGCAGTACAGGAATTCTCGTACGACGTTCTGGCGCATCGCCTGGGAACGTCGCTCGGCGCCCTGGCAGACTGAACCCGTGAATTCTCGTTTGGTGCGCGCCAACCTCGCCGGTACGGGGCTGTTCCTGGTGGCGCTCGCGTTTGCAATCCCGTTCCGCAGCCATCGTCCAGGCCAGGTCCTCATCGTGGTCGTGTCGCTCCTGTTGTTCGCCGCAGGCATCGCCACCTCGCTGTGGGCCTACACGATGGCGCTCGAGCGCTCGCGCAGCGAGGAAGTCGGCGTCGCCAACCTGTTCCTCCTCAGCGGCGACACCGCTGCGAAGCCGGTGAAGAGGGCCATGTCGTGGGCCCTTGCGGCACAGGTCGTGGCGGCCCTCGTGGGCGCCGGCGTTGGCGTGGCGGGCCTGAAGGAAAACCAGCTCAACGCACTTGCGTTCGGGGTTCTCGTGCCGATGTTCGGCATTGGCATGAACGGCGCATGGGCCGCGCGGTACGGTTCGTACGGGCCGCGGGTCAATCCAACGGCGAAACCTTCCAACCGCAAGATCGGGTAGAACATCTCCATGGCTGATACGGCGTCTCAAACCATCATCATTGCCGCCGCTCCCGAGCGCGTCTGGTCGATCGCTGTGGACTTCGAGCGGTACCCGGAGTGGGCGAAGGACGTGAAGGATGTCGTCGTTCGCAAGCGCGACTTCGAAGGCCGTCCCAACGAGGTCGAGTACCGCACGTCTGCCCTTGGCCGCAGTACCCATTACACGCTCGCATACGACTACTCGCAGGCACCCAACGTGCTGGCCTGGCGCATGCTGCGCGGCGACATCATGCGAACCATCGATGGCGCCTACCAGTTCGCGCCCGCACCCGACGGCGGCACCGAGGTGCGCTACGACCTCGCTATCGAGTTGGTGGTGCCGTTGCCCGGCTTCGTCAAGCGGCGCGCTGAGGTTCGCATTCTCAACACCGTGCGCGAGCTGAAGATCCGCGCCGAAGCATGACAGCCGGTCGACGCCTCGGCATCGACGTCGGTGGTACCAAGTGTCTCGGGGTCATTCTCGACGACGCAGGCGAGGTCATCGAAGAGCAGCGACGCCCGACACCCAAGGGGCCCGAGGCAATCATCGACACGCTTGCCGAGCTGGCCCGGGCCATGGGGCCATGGGACTCGATAGGAATTGGGGCGCCAGGGCTCGTGACGCGCAGCGGCGTGCTGCGTGCGGCCCCGAACCTGGTCGATATCACGAACTTCGAAGTTGGATCGTTGCTCAGCAGTGAACTGGGTACCACCGTGTATGTCGACAATGACGGCACCTGTGCTGCTGCCGCGGAGTGGAAGACGGGGGCCGCGCGTGGTGTCGACGATTTTGTGATGGTGACGCTCGGAACAGGCATCGGCGGTGGAGTGATCGCTGGGGGCGTGCTCATTCGCGGGGCCAACGGCTTCACCGGAGAGATCGGCCACATGGTCGTCGATCCGGATGGTCCGCCATGCCCATGCGGTCGGCGCGGCTGCTGGGAGCGATATGCGTCTGGCTCCGGCCTGGCCCGCCTGGCGCGCGAGGCAGCTGTTGGGCGCCGTCTCGAGCGGGTGGTCAACCTCGCAGGCGGCGACGCCGAGAAGGTGCGCGGCGAGGACGTGCAGGCCGCTGCTCGCGAAGGCGACTCCGACGCGCTGCAGGTGATCGACCACTTCGGCCGATGGGTCGCGCTGGGTCTTGCCAACCTGACGAACATTCTCGATCCGGAATCGTTCGTGCTCGGCGGCGGCCTGGCTGCCAGCGCGGATCTATACCTCAGTCCGATTCAGAAGTGGTTCACCCAACTGCTGTATGCCCCGCACCTACGACCGCACCCCACCCTCGTGTTCGCCCAGCTTGGTGAACGTGCCGGAGCGGTCGGCGCCGCGTTGCTCGCTGTCGTTCACTAGCGCAGTTCACTAGCGCAGTTCACTAGCGCAGTTCACTAGCGCAGTT